>JAAHTH010001314.1_pt1 | contig 22162 bp, 15 predicted proteins | sample 6116091 | NCBI WGS metagenome assembly JAAHTH01 (sample SAMN13939990, study PRJNA603662) | sponge metagenome | isolation source: marine sponge | host: Mycale hentscheli | place: New Zealand | collected 2006 | reverse complement strand
TGTTTACCTTGCTAGCGTTCACAGATGGAAACATAGGTGGATTTCAAGTACAGAAGGATTACATTCCAATCTTTCAATCATTATTAATCACAGTCTATGGAGCGTACTTTGTTGGACGCACATGGGAAAAAAATAAAAAGAATGGCAAGAGCGATGTTTAATGGGCCTAGATTGTCTCACAAAAAGAAGAGACCAGGGGTTCACTCTAAGAATGCTTCAAGAGGGCAATCATCATATAACCAACCATACAGAGGTCAGGGTAGATAAAATAAAATCCATATCTTTGTAAAAATTTAATCAAATGAAAAAAATAGAAACAGAAGAGCTTGAGAAGGTAAATGCAATGAATGTAGAGTTTAACTCTCTTAAGAAAGCGATTGCAGATGCAGAGCTACAAAAGCATGTTGCCTTACACAAGATATCTTCACTTCAATCAGAGTTCAAAGAATTAGAAACTGAGCTCGTTGAAAAGTATGGAGATAACGTAACAATTAACCTAGAAACAGGAGAAATAAAAGAAAATGTCGAAGATAAGTAACCAAACCTATTATCCAGCAGTAACTCCATCGGATGGAGATTTTGTTATTGGAACAGATGTAAACGATTCTAGTGCAACAAAAACATTTTTGTTTTCAGATATTAAAACATATATCGGAACAGGCCTGTCTGTTAGCTCTTCATTGAGTGCATCGTCTACAACTAATCAAGACCCTTCTGGGTTAGATACTATACTGCAGGTAGAGTTTGGCGCAGCTCAAGGAACATCTAGTGATGATGTTCAAGTTGATGCATCTGGAACAATTACTTTTAATCAGACAGGATTATATTTTGTAAATTTTCACACAAGTTTTCAAAGAGACAACACTTCAAATAATGCTTATGTTCTTTTGAGGAATTTAGTAAATGATTCCCCAAATGGATTTGTTAGAGCTATAGAGCTTCGTGACAATGATACTTTGATTCCTCATGATGAAACATTTCCTATCTCAATAACAGCACCTTCTACAACCCTTAAGTTCCAAATAGTAAGAGACAGCGGTAACTCTGGAGCAGATGATGGTGGATTGCATGCAGTAACTACAGCTAGTTCTTTTGCAGATGCACCTTCAGCTAGTATTGAGATTTGGAAGCTAGGATAAATTAAAATAAAATAAAATGGATATAAGAAAGATATCCATAGGACCTGACTATAAGTCGGGTGCTATGCATTACATAGTGGGTCAAAACATTCTTAATGATAGCCACTCGATACATTTAATTCAGCACGATAAAGATAAAGATAGTATAAAGGTGTGGATTGAACGCAATGATGAGATATTCCTTTGGAAAGAGTTCAATGAAAACATGCCAATATCTGTCGAATACAATATCAACTTTGAATGAAGTCTCCTTTTTATTTTATCGTTGAGCCTGTCGGTGGTAGGCGTTATGATAATGTGAGAAAGATTGGGGATGTGGATTTTATAACAAGCACTTCACAAGAAGACCACAAAGCATCTAATCGTTACGCTAAAGTTGTAGAGTGTCCATCTGGATACGATGGCCCTATTCAAAAGGGAGACACACTTCTTGTTCACCACAACGTATTTAAGATTTACTACGACATGTATGGGAAGGAAAGAAGTGGATTTAGTTTCTTAAAAGACAAAACGTTTTTCCTAGAACCCAATCAATTCTTTATGTACAAAAACAAAGATGGTTGGTATACTATAGGTGACTTTTGTTTTGTGAAACCAGATGAAGATTTAATTGGTTATATTAAATACAGCAATGAATTTCTTGAGGATTCTGGTGTAAATGTTGGAGATAGAATATGTTTTACTCCAGAGAGTGAATATGAATTTGATGTTGATGGTGAGATTCTTTATAGGATGAAGTCTAATGATATAGCTCTTGTTGTAGATGGAAGTTAGAAAGTTAAAAGAAGATATAATAAAAGCTGGAGAGTCAGCTGTAAAGGAGCTGATTAAGGTTGCTAAGGAGGATATTATTAAAAAGGGATTAGATGATTTGTCTCCAGATTTAGCTGCTGACAGATTGAAGAATGCAGCTGCTACAAAAAAGCTAGCTATATTCGATGCATTTGAAATCTTAACAAGAATAGAGAATGAGAAGAATATGTTAGCTGGAAAAACTACAGAAAAAACAGAACAAAAACTACAGGGGTTTGCAGAAAGACGGTCAAAATAGTTTGTATAAAGAGCTTCATGGCCATGTCCCTAAGAATGTAATATCAAACAAGAATAGGGCTAAGAGCTGGAAGTATGGATATGACGATAAATATGACATGGTTGTTATATCCAAAAACGGAACTATTGATTCCGTAGTTTGTATCAGTGGACTGAATATAGCACTGCCCAAAAAACCACGCAAAGTTTTTTCACGACACAAAGATTCTTCTGAGCAATACTGGGAAGTTCAAGAGTATCCCAAGGAGCTTTCAAGGATACCAAGTATATTCCAGTGGCATGAGTCTGCTCAAGAGTTCAAGGACAAGTGGGTTGATTATATAGAAGAAGAGTTCAACAGAAGAGAAGATGGCTTGTGGTTTATGAACAATGGAAAGCCAACATACATAACAGGAACTCACTACATGTATCTTCAGTGGACTAAAATAGATGTTGGAAACCCAGAGTTTCGTGAAGCAAACAGATTGTTTTTTATATTTTGGGAAGCTTGTAGGGCAGACCAAAGAAGTTTTGGGATGGTGTATTTGAAGATACGTCGTTCTGGATTTTCATTTATGTCTTCTTCTGAGTGTGTGAATACTGGAACGCTTGCCAAAGATGCAAGGGTTGGAATACTTTCAAAGACAGGTTCTGATGCAAAGAAAATGTTTACAGACAAAGTAGTGCCTATATCAAACAACTACCCATTCTTTTTCAAACCCATACAGGATGGTATGGACAAACCAAAGACTGAGCTTGCATATCGTGTTCCAGCTTCTAAGATTACAAAGAAGAATATGAACTCTGTATCTGACATTGTGTTCGAAGGATTAGACACAACTATTGACTGGAAGAATACAGGTGATAACTCTTATGATGGTGAAAAGCTTTTACTTCTTGTGCATGATGAAAGTGGCAAGTGGGACAAACCAGACAACATTCTTAATAACTGGCGTGTAACAAAAACCTGTCTTAGGTTGGGTAGAAGAATTATAGGCAAGTGCTTGATGGGGTCTACATCAAATGCTTTGGACAAAGGTGGAGAGAACTTTAAAAAATTGTACTACGATTCTGATATAACAAAAAGAAACTCAAATGGACAGACAAAGAGTGGAATGTACAGTTTGTTTATTCCTATGGAATGGAACATGGAAGGATTTATTGATAGATATGGAATGCCAGTTTTAGATACTCCAACAAAACCAGTCTTAGATTCTTATGGTGATTACATTCCTCAAGGAGCTTTGGAGTATTGGGACAATGAGGTTGAGAGTTTAAAGAATGACCCAGACGCACTTAATGAGTTTTACAGACAGTTTCCAAGAACAGAGTCACATGCATTTAGAGATGAAACCAAGTCTTCTATATTCAATCTAACGAAGATATATCAGCAAGTAGATTACAATGATTCTATTATAAAAGAAAAGTATTTAACCAAAGGTTCTTTTCATTGGAAAGATGGGGTTGAGGATTCTCAAGTAATATGGACTCCAGACCCAAGAGGTAGATTCCTGCTATCATGGATACCAAGTAAAGCGCTTCAGAATAGAGTGGTAATTAAGAATGGAGTAAAGTACCCTGGTAATGAGCACATTGGTTCGTTTGGTTGTGACTCATATGATATATCAGGCACAGTTGTAGGGAGAGGTTCTAATGGAGCTTTGCATGGACTTACTAAGTTCAATATGGATGAAGCTCCAAGCAATGAGTTTTTTCTTGAGTATATAGCTAGACCTCAAACGGCAGAGATATTTTTTGAAGAGGTGCTTATGGCGTGTGTATTTTACGGAATGCCAGTGCTTGTAGAGAATAACAAGCCAAGACTTTTGTATCACATGAAGAACAGAGGTTACAGGGGATTCTCAATGAATAGGCCAGATAAGGCGTTTAACAAGCTTTCTAAGTCAGAGAAAGAGATTGGTGGGATACCCAACTCATCTGAAGATGTAAAGCAGGCTCACGCCTCAGCTATTGAGTCTTACATAGAGAAGCATGTAGGTATAGATGTTAATGGTGATTATAGAGATGCAGGCGATATGGGGGCTATGTATTTTACAAGAACATTAGAGGATTGGGCAAAGTTTGATATTAACAACAGAACCAAATTTGATGCAGCTATTAGCTCTGGATTATCTATTATGGCTAACCAAAGAACCAAATATACACCCCAGAAAAGACAATCAAAAATAAACATTAAATTTGCAAGATATAGTAATAAGGGAATTTACAGCGAAATAATAACATGAAGGAAGTAACCATATCAGTTAATAGCGCATCGTTTCCAGGTCAATTTGTTAGCGACTCAGAGAAGGCTTCTATGGAGTTCGGTCTCCAGGTTGGACAAGCTATTCAGTACGAATGGTTCAGACGTGGTGGTGGTGACTGTAAGTTCTACAGACAATTAGATGATTTCCACAGATTGAGATTGTATGCTCGAGGGGAACAGTCTGTAGGAAAATATAAAAACGAATTAGCGGTAGACGGAGATTTATCGTATTTAAATTTAGATTGGACTCCAATACCAATCATACCAAAGTTTGTAGATATAGTTGTGAATGGAATGTCTGATAGATTATTCTCTATCAATACATATGCACAAGATGCTATGTCTGCTGAAAAAAGAATTGCTTATCAAGATATGATTGAGACCGATATGGTTGCAAAAGATTTCTTGGAGCAAATGAATGATAGTTTTGGTATAGATGCATTTGCTGTACCACAGCAAGATATACCAGAGAGTGATGAGGAGTTGGCTCTTCACATGCAGCTTAAGTACAAGCCATCTATTGAGATAGCTCAAGAGCAAGCAATCAATACTGTTCTTGACGAGAATCATTATGATGAGACTAAAAAGAGAGTAAACTACGATTTAACCACAATAGGTATGGGAGCTGTCAAGCATAGCTTTTTACCTGGAGCTGGAGTTAAGGTTGATTATGTAGACCCAGCAAACTTAGTTTACAGCTATACTGAGGACAATAACTTTAGAGATTGTTTCTACTGGGGTGAAATTAAAACTGTTCCAGTAACTGAACTCAGAAAGATTGACCCTACTCTAACTAACGAAGATTTAGATAACATTTCAAAGTACAGCCAAAGCTGGTACGATTACTACAATGTATCTAGGTTCTATGAAAACTCTATGTTCAATAGAGATACAGCTACACTTCTTTACTTCAGCTACAAAACCGATAAGAGCTTTGTTTACAAAAAGAAACTTCTTGATAATGGTGGACAGCGTGTAATCGAGAAAGACGATTCATTCAATCCACCAGAAGAGATGATGGAGGAAGGAAGATTCGAAAGAATTGAAAAGAAGATAGAGGTATGGTATGAGGGTGTGATGGTTATGGGAACAAACATTATGCTCAAGTGGGAGATGGCAAAGAACATGGTTCGTCCTAAGTCAGCTTCACAGCATGTTTCTTCTCCATATCTTGTTAACGCACCAAGAATGTACAAAGGTGTAATTGAATCTTTGGTTAGAAGAATGATTACATTTGCTGACCTTATTCAGATTACACACTTAAAGTTACAACAAGTCATATCTAAAGTAGTTCCAGATGGTGTGTTTATAGATGCCGATGGACTCAGCGAGGTTGACCTTGGAAACGGTGGAGTGTACAATCCAGAAGATGCATTAAGACTTTACTTCCAAACAGGTTCTGTTATAGGAAGAAGCTACACTCAAGACGGTGATTTTAATAATGCAAGAGTTCCAATCCAACAGCTTACAAGTAACTCTGGTCAAGCAAAGATTGCTAGTTTAATTGGCAGTTACAATCACTATCTCAACATGATGCGTGATGTAACAGGACTTAATGAGGCTAGAGATGGAAGTAAGATTGACCCAGATTCATTGGTTGGGTTACAGAAACTTGCAGCAGCAAACTCGAATACAGCAACAAGACACGTATTAGATGCTAGCTTACAAATAACCAAAGCACTTGCAGAAGGTTTATCTTGTAGAATATCAGACATATTAGAGTACTCTGATTTCAAAGAAGAGTTTGCGATGCAGATAGGTAAGTACAATGTAGCTACCCTTGAGGATACTAAAGACCTATATTTATACGACTTTGGAATATTTATCGAACTTTCTCCAGATGAAGAAGAAAAGGCTCAGTTAGAAGCGAATATACAAACCGCCCTGTCAAGAGACCAGATACATCTGGAAGATGCAATTGATATTCGAGATGTCAAGAACTTGAAGGTTGCCAATCAACTTCTTAAGTTAAAGAGAAAAAAGAAAGAAGAAAACGACCTTCAGAAAAGTATGATGCAACAACAGGCTCAAGCGCAAGTAAACCAACAATCACAAGCTATGGCTGCAGAATCTGCACTAGCTAAGATTGAAGCTGAAAAGCGTTCTAAGATGGAACTTAAGCAAGCTGAAGTTGCGTTTGATATTGAAAAGCTAAAGAATGAGGCTGCTCTTAAATCACAGCTTATGCAACTTGAGTTTGACATGAATATGCAACTCAAAGGCATTGAGGTTGGTTCTTTGCAGAAAAGAGAAGATAACAAAGAGCAGGCTAAAGCTGATAGAATTAGTCAGCAAAACACACAGCAATCTAAGCTAATAGACCAGCGTAAAAACAATCTACCTCCTATGAGTTTTGAATCAAACGAGGACAGTTTAGATGGCTTTGACTTGGCAGAGTTTGAGCCAAGATAAGAATATATTTTTTTAATTAACTTTGCATAAAAATTTAATCAAATGTCAGATATACAAGTGAAGGTATTGGATGATACCTTAAAAGAGAAATCAGTTCAGGAAGTAGAGCAAGATTTGCTAGACAAACATGAACAAGAAGAAAACAAAACTGAACAAGAAGAAGTTCAGGAAGTAAACGAAAATTCTACAGAGGATGCTCAAGAGCAACCAGTAGAACAAGAAGAGCAAGAGGGCCCAGCTCCCGAGCTCGGAGAAGAAGACGTTCTTTCATATATTAGAAATAGGTACGACAAGGAAATTAATTCTGTCGAAGAGCTTTTTGAAGAGAGAGCTCAGTCAGAAGAACTTCCTGAGGATGTATCGGCTTTCTTAAAATACAAGAAAGAAACTGGTAGGGGTATTCAGGACTTCATGAGAATCAATAGAGATTATGATGAAATGGATGCTGACCAGATTTTGGCTGAGTATTATTCTGCTACAGAACAAGACCTAGACAAAGAAGACATTAATTATTTGCTGAACGAAAAGTTTGCATATGATGATGATGTTGACGATGAAAAGGAAATTAAGCAGAAACAAATAGCCAAAAAAAGAGAGCTTGCGAAAGCTAAGAAGTACTTCAATGATTTGAAGGAAACGTATAAGACTCCGCTTGAGTCAAGTGGCGGTCTTGTTTCTGAAGAAGAAAAGAAGGACTACGAAGTTTACAAGAAATATATCCAAGAGTCCAAGAGTGTTGAAGAGGAAACTGTTAAGCGCTCTGAGTATTTTCAAAAGAAGACGGATGAAGTCTTCTCCAATGATTTCAAAGGTTTTGATTTCAGCATTGGTGAAGGAAACTTATCCTATCTTCCTGGAGATGCAAAGGAGCTTAAGGCTACTCAATCGGATATAAACAATTTTATATCTAAGTTTGTAGATAAGAATGGTATGATATCGGACGCTAGTGGATACCACAAAGCTATCGCTGTAGCTATGAACGCTGATAAATTTGCTAAGTTTTTTTACGAGCAAGGTCAGGCGAATGCAATTGATGATGCAACTAAAAAGGCTAAGAACATTGACATGGGTGTTAGAGAAACACCTAAGGATATGAACAACAAAGGATTCAGTGTTAGAGCAATGGATGATAGTAGTGGAAGAGGACTCAAAATAAAGAGTAATAAAAAATAACAAACCATTTAAAAAATAAAACATGGCTTTTACTATTACGCCGACAAGCACGGCACTACAACCATCAGCTGAGAGAGTTGCTTTAAGCACTAACTATCTTGGTAATGATGACTTTACATTTGCGCAGCAATACCTTCCTGATTTGATGGAGAAGGAATTTGAGCGCTACGGAAACCGCTCTGTATCTTCATTCCTTCGAATGGTAGGTGCTGAGATGCCTTCTAACTCTGACCTTATCAAATGGGCTGAGCAAGGAAGATTACACATTAAGTTTACTAACTGTGCTTCTGGTGCAGCTACAAGCGCTGATACAGCAACTATCACTGTTAATGACGCTGATGCTCCTGCTGCTGGAAAACTTCCTTTGAAAGTTGGACAGACAGTAATGCTTTCAGACAACACCGCTTCTTCTACATTTTCAAATAAAGCAATCATCACTGCTGTTAGCCCAACTGCCAACACTTTTGATGTAGCTTACTATGAAGCAGCTGGTCAGCAGTTTGATACTTCTGATGTACTTACTGTATTTGTTTATGGTTCTGAGTACAACAAAGGAACTGATGCTTCTGATTTGATTTCAGTTGATGCTGATGACAATATCTTCGAGAACAAGCCTATTATCTTGAAAGAGAAGTATGCTGTTTCTGGTTCTGATATGGCTCAAATCGGTTGGATTGAAGTAACTACTGAAAACGGTGCGACTGGATTCCTTTGGTATATTAAGTCTGAGCATGAAACTCGTTTACGATTTGAAGATTACCTTGAAACTGCAATGGTTGAGGCTGTTCCAGCTCAAGCTGCTTCTGGTGCTGGTGATTATCTTCAAGGAGTTGGTGCTGGTTTAAGTGCTGCTGGACTTAGTGGTTCTGAAGGATTATTCCACCAAGTTGAAAACAGAGGTAACGTTGCTGACGGAAGTTTAGATGCACTTGAAGACTTTGACAATGTTGTTAAGCGTCTTGATAAAGAAGGTGCTATTGAAGAGAATGTTCTTTTCATTGACCGTCAATTGAGCTTTAGCATCGACGATATGTTGGCTGCTCAAAACTCTTACGGTACTGGTGGTACTTCTTATGGATTGTTTGACAATGACGAAGACATGGCCCTTAACCTTGGATTCTCTGGATTCCGCAGAGGGTATGACTTCTACAAGTCTGACTGGAAATACTTGAATGACGCTACTATGCGAGGTGGAGTTGTTGGAGGAGCTATCAATGGTATTCTTGTACCTGCTGGTTCTACAACTGTTTATGACCAAGTTCTTGGTAAAAACGCTAAACGTCCATTCTTACACGTGCGTTATAGAGCTTCTGAAACTGAAGACCGTAAGTACAAAACATGGATTACAGGCTCTGCTGGAGGCGCTTCTTCAAGCGACCTTGATGCAATGCAAGTTAACTACTTGTCTGAGCGTGCAATTTGTGTACTTGGTGCTAACAACTTCTTCTTATTCGAAGACTAATATCTATGGGGGAGGGAGTTTCTCTCCCCCTTTTTTTTAACTTTAATTAAAATTTTAATACAATGGCAAAGAAACAAGCCGTCCTTACGGACAAAGTTTACAGACTAAAACGAAGCACAACGCCACTTAGCTATATGCTTCAGACTAAAAGCTCAAGAAGAAAACCACTTCTTTATTTTGATGGACAAACCAACAGAGAGCTTAGATACGCAAGAAATCAAAAGACACCTTTTTTAGACGAGCAAGATGGTAACGCTGTTCTTGAACCAGTTATTTTTGAAACAGGTCTTTTGTATGTTTCTAAAACAAATCCAGTTTTGCAAGAGTTTTTAAGTTACCACCCTGGTAATGGCAGTATATTTGATATTGTTGACAGCGAGAAAGATGCTACAGTTGAGGTAGAAACATTAGACCATCAACTAGAAGCTCAGATTCAAGCTCGTGATTTAGAACTTGAAATTATAGAAACATTGTGCCGAGTATTGCTTGGTCAGAATGTAGATAAAATGACAAGTGCAGAGATGAAACGAGACATTAGGTTGTTTGCTAAAAATTACCCAATGGATTTTCTTGATGCTCTTAACGACCCAATGCTTAAGCTTCAGGATTTGTGTTACAGATTATTTGACGATGGTGTAGTTACTCTTAAAAATAATAAGAAAGATATTTACTACAACCTAAAGTCAAACAAAAAGAAAATCATGACAGTGCCGTTTGGAGAAGACCCAGTGTTTATGCTGGCATCATACTTTCAGACAGATGATGGTATTGAGGTGATGAAGATTTTAGAAAACAAGATTGAATCTTCTGAAGACTAACAGAAATTATAGACATTGTAAGGGGCTCTAATTTTAGAGCCCTTTCTTTTTTTGCTTATCTTTGTGTAAATTTTTACGATGATAAACTCTGTAAGAACAACAGTATTGGCCATAGCTAATAAGAATAACTTTGGCTACATATCACCGAATGATTTCAACCTCTATGCAAAGCAGGCTCAACTTGATTTGTTTGAGGATTATTTCTATGCATACAACGCACAGATAAGAAAAGAAAATGCAAGGCAATCAGGGACTGGATATGCTGATATTACAAGAGGTTTAGCGGAAGTAATTGATTCTTTTTATACTTCTTATAATTCTCCAGAAATAACAGGAGGAAGTACATCTGTAAGACAAACACCTTTAGATTATTATTTGATAAATGATGTGGTTGTAGGTGGCGTTCAGGCAGAAAGAGTAAATCACAACAAAATATTAATGTTGAATGCTTCAAATTTAACATCTCCTACTTTAGAATACCCAGCTTATGTTTTGCAAAATAATTCGATTACGGTTCATCCATTATTAAGTGGAGGAGTTACTGTTAATATAACATACATAAGGTATCCAAGAGACCCTAAGTGGACGTATATTGACATTGCTTCTGGAGAACCTGTATTTGATGCAACCGCATCTGACTATCAGGATTTTGAGCTACCACTTTCTGATGAACCATCTTTGATTATGAAGATACTTCAGTACGCTGGTGTTTCGATAAGAGAAAAAGACCTTGTGGCTTTTGCGAACAATGAAGAACTAAAAGAACAACAACAAGAACAATAAGATGGCTTATATATCTGATTTTACATATTACGAAGAAGACAACGGAGAAAACTTTGGTTCGTCTCAGTATATAAAGTTATCTGAGATTGTAAACAATTTTATGTTGATGTATGTTGGAAACCACGAGATTATTAACAACATACCAAGGTACAAGGTTTTGTTCCATGCAAAGCGTGCTATTCAAGAGCTTCACTATGATGCAATGAGAGATGTAAAAGTTCTTGAGCAATCAGTTACGGATAGACTTCAGGTTATATTGCCAAGTGATTATGTGAACTATGTTCGCATATCAATGTATAAGGACAACATATTATTCCCACTTGTTGAGAATATGCAAACAAATTATTCTAAAGCATACCTAAAAGATAACAACGACAAGATATTGTTTGACAATGATGGTAGGGTTTTAGAAGGATTATCTGACCTTGATTACGACAGAATCAATAAACTTCAGAAGAGTTTATACCTAGGAGATGGTATGATGAATGGAGAAAGAGGTTATTATGATGGAGAAAACTGGTATTTTGATAGAGTAATAGGAGCTCGCTACGGCCTTAATACAGAGACGGCTAACATCAACCCTACCTTTAGAATAGATAATCGTTCAGGGGTTATTAATTTTAGCTCAGAGGTTGTAGAGGGACAGAAGATTATTATCGAATATATATCAGATGGATTAGAGAAGGGTGAAGACAGTCAAGTTGTTGTAAACAAACTTGCTGAAGAATTTATATATGCCTATATTAGGTACATGATATTGAGCACAAAGCTAGGCGTTCAGGAATATATTGTTCGAAGAGCACAAAAAGAAAAGACAGCTTTGTATCGAAATGCTAAGTTAAGAATGAGTAATCTACACCCAAGCAGACTTCTTATGAGTCTACGGGGTCAATATAAGTGGATAAAGTAATATGATTACAAAGACTACTTTCATAAAAGGCGTGATGAATAAAAGCGTCGATGAACGCTTGTTACCTCAAGGTGAATACATTGATGGACTTAACATTAGAGCTGGCTCTACTGAAGATAGTGAGATTGGAGCTATAGAAAACTCAAAAGGAAATGAGCTCTTAACAAATATACCTGATGGTATTACAACCCTTGAATACAATGGAACTCCTCTTGATGAGAGTAATGGAGCTATGTGTATTGGAGCTTATGAAGACGGAGCTAACGAAACCATATACTTTTTTGTAACAAGTGAGATTGCAGATATCATCGCATCTTGGACTGTAGGGGAAGATGGTGTTAGCGGTGGTATTAGATATCATGTTATTAGTACATCTGTACTTAACTTCAGCAAAGAAAACAGAATTGTAGGTATAGATAAAGTAGATAACCTTTTGTTCTTTACAGATAACTTAAATCCTCCACGAAAGATAAATGTAACACGCCCATATGGAGAGCCATTAAATGATGTCGACTCAATTACAGAAGAGGATTTGTCTGTGATTGTAAAACCACCATTGAATGCACCCACCATATCAACCTTTAACTCAGAAAGAAGAGGTAACTATCTTGAAGATAAGATTATAACATTCTCATATAGATGGAGATATCAAGACGGAGAGTATAGTGCCCTGTCTCCATTTTCAGAGGCTGCGTTTTCACCTATTGGATTTCAATTGGATTTTGATGGATTGTTCAATGCTGGAATGAAAAACAGAATGAACAATGCTGTTGTTGAGGTTGAAACAGGAAATGATAGGGTTAAGGAAATTCAGATTTGTTTTAAAAGAAGTGGAGATAACAGTGTTTACGTTATAGATAATTACGATAAGGAAGGTTTAAGTATTGATAGCAATTTAACGTTCAATATAAACTTTGATAATAGTAAAATATATACAGTTCTACCTCAGGAAGAGTTGTTTAGATTGTACGATAATGTTCCTATGAAAGCTAAAGCCCAAACAATTATGGGCAATAGGATTATGTATGGGAACTATGTTGATGGGCACAACATGCAAGTTACTGAAGGAGGAAGGGGAGTTGAAGTTGATTTTGATGCTAGTCTAATTTCTTCTGAAGTCTTTACAAAGCCAGTGGATACAGAAACATTTAATTCATCTGCATATGATATTGACCCTGCCAATACAGGATATTCAGTTACTGACGCTGGTGTAAGAGTTGATTTTACGGACTTCTTATCTTTAAATGACCTTTCACAAGGTTCTGTAGTTACGTTTACCTTTAATATAGTTCACGATAGCTATACCACTTCAGGTACAGCTCCAACAGATTTTCAAGATTCATTTAATATAAGCTCATCTATTGTACTTAGTCAAGATTATGCAAGTGCAAATGATTTGATGGGTTCTCCTGAATTTGCTGCATTTATAGGAACAACAAGTAACATAAAGCCAATAGCTGATGCGAATGATGGCGGTACTTTAACAGATTTATTTAACGCAAACGTATCTACATCCGCTTTGCCAGGGGGGTACTCAAAAGCAGGCAGTGGACTAACTGCAACAGGACAAGGATTCGAATACAGTCTATATACAACAAACACTCCTTCAATATTGTGCAACGCAATGAAGTATACTCATGCTACAGACCCAGATATCTATGAGTATTTTTCTTTTAACTTGGTTTCAGTTTCAGTTAGAAGTCCACAAGGATTTGAAAGTTTACACAGCAACAGAAACTATTCACTTGGAATTGTATACTTAGACGAGCAAGGGAGGCAGTCAACTGTTTTTACTTCTCAAAATAATGGAGTATACACAAAACCAAGGACCTCTACATTAAAAAATCAAGTTAGGCTACAAATAAATAGTCAGCCACCATATTGGGCTACTGCATACAGACCCGTTATAAAACCCACTTACGGAACATATGAAACTATATATTGTTCTAATAATGTTTTTGAGGATAACACATTTGCATATTTTCTTTTAGAGGCAGAAAATGCTAGAAAGGTAAACGAAGGAGATAAGCTTATCGTAAAATCAGACTCTAATGGACCATTAATTAGTCTTATTGAAACGACAGTACTAGATGTATCTACTCAAGAATCAAACTTTTTACTTCCTAATGATGCAGGTTCAGAAGGTGTTATTCAGCCCGCTGGCGTTTACATGAAGCTTAAACCAACTAACTTTACTGTAAATGGCAATTTTACTGAAGATAGTGAAGATTTGTTGTTCTTGGGTGCTTTCGCACCATTCCCTGGGGGTCGTTATACCAGCGGTAATGCTGAAGGTAGAGCCCTTGGCGTAACATTAATAACAGAAGAGGTTGGTGGTACACATGTTCCTGTAGCCATTCCAGCTGGTACTAAAGTTATTTTAACCTATAAAGTTGGATGGAATTTTAATGACGGAAGTGGATGTTATTTTCAGGAACCTGATGGAGCTGTGTTTATAGCTCAAAATGATTATATTGATTTTAGGGAAATGGTTATTGCTCAAAATATATCTTTGTCTGATTCAGGTAGATATATAAATCCAGGGGCATCATATCCTTGTTATCCAGTTTCTCAAGACAATACTTTGTATACTAGCACAGATTTTGTTTTTGATGCAGTTGGTTCAGATGCGCCAGTTGGGCAAAACCAATTTGATTTCGTTAAAAACAGTAATTCTGGAGAAATAGCTCTTAGACTTAGAAGTGGGGCTAATACTTTTGATGTTTATCCAGGGAATAATGGCTATGCTTCGTTTGCTCAGGTTAAAATAACATATCAATTTTCTGCTGTATCAGAGACTGACGCTGGAGCTTTTGTTTTTGAGACAGTTCCAGTTGATGTTGACAATGAAATATATTTTGAGTCTTCAGAAACATTGTTAATACAAGATGGCGAGCACCAAGGAAATGAGCAAAACCAATTTGGTGGAGCACCAGCTATTTCAACATTAGACTTTTTCGATTGCTATACTTTTGGAAATGGTGTAGAAAGTTACAAGATAGAAGACCTTATTGCTGGAGACCCACTGCTTATAGGACAAAGAACAACTTCTGTATCTCAGCAAGACTACAAAGAGGCGCATAGATTTGCATCTATAACTTACTCAGGGGTTTACAATGCAGAAACAAACTTAAACAAGCTCAACCAATTTAACCTATCACTTGCAAACTACAGTGATTTAGAGAAGTCTTTTGGTAAGATTGGCATATTGCATGCTAGAGAAACAGACCTACTTGTTCTTCAAGAGGATAGAGTTTCTTATGTATTGCAAGGAAAAAACTTATTATCTGATTCCATTGGGGGTGGTGCTGTAACATCTGTTCCTGAAGTTTTAGGAACTCAGATTGCACGAAACGAAGAGTATGGTATATCATCTGACGCTGAAACATTTGCTCACTTTGGAAATGAAGTGTTCTTTACAGACTCTAAAAGAGGTGCTGTACTTAGCTTAATAGGAGGAAGCTACAAACAAGATAATCTAATCCCTATATCTGAATTGGGAATGCGCTCTTACTTTAGAGACACATTTATAGAATCATTTAGGTCATACAAGCTTGGTGGCTTTGACCCATATATGAACGAATATGTTCTTACCATAAACGAAGATGAGCAAGATGTTGTAACACCAATAATAGAAGAAGTAGAGTGTTCTCCAGATAATGAATTCACAACAGAACTAATTAGCCAAGATACATATGAGGTTCAGTTTGACCCATTCATTGGTACAGTTGAGATAGACTACACCGTTCAAAGTATTAATGAAACTATCATGCAAGTTGTTTGGGATGACACTCAAGTTGTTAATAGTGTTATTAGTGGAACAGGAAGCGTAAGTTTCTCAAAAACAAAGAACTATCCAGATACGGCTACTGTAACCATTAGCTGTCCAGGGCTAGATGTCCAACCATGTAATACTGGAATGGATGTATTATTCCTTTTAGATTATAGTTCGTTAGATGGTACTACACCTGGGACCCCCTCAACATGGATGCCAGAGAATATTCAGACTTTAAAGAACGACATGAGTAGTATCATAACTACAATAGAGCAGCAATCTGGAGGAGATTATAGACTGGGGCTTGTTACTTATGAGTCTATTGAAAATTCAGACATACCATCATTTAATGGGGAAACTACTGCTGTTGGTGGTGCAAACAGGCTGATTGATTCAAATGCTAATTTTGTTGGTATACTTCAAAAAGCTAGAGGTTTAAATCCGTTTGATGGCTCTAACGTTGCTTTAAAAATAAGTTCAACTGAACTTCAAGTTGATGATGATGGTTACTTTAATGTAGTTGGAATGCCATATGCTGTTGGTGCTCAAATAACGGGTAATTGGCCAAAATATACAGTTCAGGGTGATTATCATTATTTACCTTCTGCACAAAAATACATTAATACGGATTCATCATATAGTCAATATGTTACGTGCTTTGAAAAATTTTCTGCTGGAAATAAAGATTCTTTTAATAGATACTTAAGGTCTATAGGTAGAAATAGTAATGCAACCAGTCACTTGCAAGGAAGCACTACATCAACAGCTACCAACAAGCTTATTGATGGTAATGCAACATTTGTAACTGATGGCATTCGACCTGGTGATGTAATATATAAATATCAATCAGACCCAAGCACATGGTCTTCTGGGATTTCAGCTACAGTTGTTTCTGTAGATAGCGAAACTCAGCTTACTTTAGACGCCAATATATTTTCTCCAGTTGTTGGGGATTTATGGACATACGGAACTCAACAGGGAACAGATGCAGTGAGAGGGACTTCTCCACTCATGTATAAAAGCCAGCCATCTGGGGTTGCTTTGAGTAGAATTGTTGAGCACAATTTGGCTGGAGCATTTAGAAACAATGTAAACAAACAAATTATTCTATACACAAACACAAACCCTGGAGGTGATAATGCATTCCAGAATCAAGTAAATGCAGATGAGTTTTTGAGATTAGCTTCAATATGTAATGATTTAGGAATAGTTCTTAATATTGTAGGGCCAAATGAAAACCCGAATGTACCTGGAACAACTGTATATGCAGATGCTACATCAATTACAAATGGTGTCAGAATTAATAGCTTTGCATCTGGCTCAGTTCTTTCAGCTATTGAAAGTACTTGTGGTGCAGAGAGAACAATACCATCATACAGATGTGACCAAGATATAACCTCACTTTCATTGTCTTCAATTAGTACATACACATACAACCTAGACCTTGGCAATACCACAGGTAGTGCGTTTATTAATTCTAGTTCTGTTAATCCAATATCAATAAGTGCAGAGTATAATGGAACAACATACACTGGGGGGCCAGGTGTTAGTGTTCAGGTAGAGATACCTGTTCAAGCAGAAGACCCAAGTTCTATAACTACCGTAACAATTACAAGTGAAACAAACCAAACAGGAGTGAGTATAACTCACACTTGTCCAGTACTTCCACCTGAGAGAAAAGTATACATGGTTGTTGTTAATGATGCTAATCAAGGTTCTCCTGTACCTCAAACGATAACAAACAGATACAATGTAGGAAATAATGACCCAACAAATGATTCTACACTTGATACTGTATTTAGTGACAGTGGTGTTAGTAACGACACAAGTGTAACAGGATTCACTGATGGCTCTAATACTATTATACCTCTTAACGGAGATACAGTTACTGTAACATCAATTAAGTCTCCAGAACAAACAGGTGATTTCAATCCCTGTAACTCTATTGGATATTATGTTGGACCAGAACAAGACCTTACTCCTGAAGTTTTATTAAACAAAGCAACTTTTGAAGATGTAACTTCTACTACAGCTGCAGATGGAACAGAAACAAACGAAATAACATTTCCAGTTGAATCACAAGATGAAGGTGAAAACCCAGATGCTATATATTTAATTTGGAACTATAGAGACAACCTTCCAAATGTACTTCAAGAAATAGATTTGCAGGGAATAACTCAAGGTGGTAATATAGATATACCACTAATAAACAGTTCCACCGTAACGAATGTCACATATCCCGTTACAATATCAATTACACCATTACCATCTCATGGAACTGTAACAAAAACAAATGGGGACCCCATACCATCTGGAGGATTTGTTGCTGCAAATGAAGGAGAAGCTGTTGTAAAATACACTCAGGATGGAAGCGCAAACTTAATAGACACATTTGGATACACAATATCTTCTGGAGGAACTTGTTCGGCTTCAAATGTAGTTAATACTGAGTCGATTGCCATTACAGAGAATAGTTATTTGTATTTTAATTTTGACTCGAGTGGCTCTATAAAAGGAGAGGAAATAATTTTAAGAGAATTAGTTACAAGTGGAAAATTAAAACAAGCTTTACTTCCTTTCTATAATAACGACTCAAATGAATATGACAAAAAGGTGTATGTATATCCAGGAACAAATTATCAAATTTATAGTAATTACAAGTTTTTAGATAAATCAGACCCATCTGCAGTTACTGTTCAACTTGTAAATAGAACGGTCAATCAATACCCTTTAATCGGAAGTGATAGGCAATTTGCAGGAGGATTTCCAGGAGACCCTCAAGAAATATTAACTACCGTAAAAATTGGCGGATTTTTATATAGTAACATACAAACTCAACAGTATACAAATGCATTTATTGGTAAGGTAACATCAATTCAGTATGGTGAATACGGTATATTTACTGTTGACACAACAGTAACTGAAGCTCAACCTGAGGCTCTTGAAAGAACAGGTTCTTCTGGGGTGTATGACCAATTAGTGTATATAGAAAATTTACAGGGAGATTCCCCTAACAATCAGTACGGATTTACAAGACAATGGAAAAATGAAAGAACTTGGCTCGTTTTACAAGACCACAAACAAAACAGACTTTTGGAAGATGTAAGATATATAGGCAGGGAGAATGAGGGCTCGGCTTATTTTGATAGCTATGTTTTGCCTGCATCTGGATTTGAAAGAGCAGATTGGACTCCTCTTTTAGGAACTGAACAAGGAGCTTTGCCATCGGATAAACCAGATAATGTTGTTATGTTTGTTTTTCAAGATGAAGCATCAGAAACAATTGATGTAGATTTTAATGGAAGTGGAACGTCTTCGTCTGAGCCACCGTATGAAGTTGCTGACTATCCATTTTATACGTTATCAAGATATAGTCCAAGATTTTATGACAGCCGAGCAAACTCACCTAATCACTCTGGAGATATTAAAAACCTAAGAAGAAGAGTTGAACTTTTAAATGAAAACAATCCTAATTTCTATAAAGCAGCTATATTTTACATGAGACCTGCTGACGGCAGAGAACCAACAGGTGATGATGAAATGTTTAGAGATTATCTTAAAGCTGTTCAAAATGGTACGGGAATATATTCTGGTGATAATGGATTAAGCGACTTGTCTTCAGTATTTAATTTTGATTACGACACATTTAAAGCAAAAATTGGAGAAAGACGTGATGCGAAGTTTAGAATAGAAAAATACTTTTTAGAAGCTCCATTAGTTCCATCAGAATACAGTAGTTTTGATGGTCAAAGATTTAGCGGTTGGGATGATTACTATTTATTTAAGATAACAAAATCTTTATTAGATTTAGGATTTTCAAATCCAGGTGGATGGCCTGTAGTTAATTAATTGATATGGGATGTGCTAATTATACCGTAACGTTTAATTGTGTTGAGTCAGAAAGTCTCAACGTGGTTTATATTGTACTCAACGCTCCTTTTTACAGTAGCGCAAACCCTGTATTGACTGAAGGATTAGCAGCCACTATACGTCAAAGATGGACTAATTCAGATTACACAAGCCCTGAGTTTGTTAGAGAAATAATCATGAGCTCTGATGGAAATCCATTCTTTAGAAAAGAAACAGGAGTGGAGTCAGAGAATTCTATACCAGCGGAGGGCGCTATTGTTACCTTTGGTATAGTTGATGATAGCTTCTCATTTAACACACAGAAACATTCATTTAAATACTTAGTATCTAACACTGAATATACATCAAACGATATTGATACATTGCTGCCTTTACTTAACACAGCATCACCTATATCGTCACCAGTAAATGGATTGCATCAAGCTACATTCGAATACACAAACCCAAGTGATGATGATTACTTGTACCTTGTTTGGGACTTAAGATATTCGCAGCAAGTTACATTAGATTACGACGCATCATCTGCATCAACAGCTTGTTGCTCAGGTGTTTCTGGAACTTACTATTTGGATGGGCCAAACCTTATTCAGGCAACAATGATTTACGACAACGCAAGTCTTATCACCGAATCTGCAGATGGTTTCTATAACGATGGAGCTAGCGAAGGAGGATTTTATAGAGAGCTTGATACCGTATCGTCTGTAAAAACATTACTTACAAGAACCAAGTGTGATGGTTGTGGTCCAGGACCTGTTCTTTACGATACGTTTGTTGGAAATACTACTCAGTACAACAGTATAAGTCAGGCTTGTGGAAATAAAGATACTACACTGACAATATATAGAGCTGAGCGCCCAACAATTATCCCTATTTTTGGGGACGTATTCTATACAACAACAGCACTTACACCTGGGACTGAATACAATGGTAACAATAAATGGATTCCTTTAAAGTATGCTAACTCAGAAAGCGCAGCGTGGTATGCAGTAAAAATAGATGGAAATGGAGTTGTTCAAGCAGTTGAGGCATGCGTGGAAATACCATTGACTGGAAGTGTGACTACAGATTTATCTTTTAGAACAATAGCTGTGTTTAGGAATAGTTCAGGAACTTCAAGTCAGAGTGTTAAAGGCACTCTTACCGTTTCCAATCAAGATGTTGTGTTTTTTGCTCAAGCCTACAATCAAAATTACGACAACAATATAGCGACGGGAACACTTGAGATAACTGGAATTGGTACGGTTTCAGTCGCAACAACTGGAACTCAACCAGTAGACAGCACGTCGTCTCTTACAGTGCCACCTGGTACATACCCAATAAAACTAACGGCTCAGATTCAAGTTTCGCCTGGCTCAACAAATGGTGGTGCTGGAGCATCATATTCTCACAATGGTAAAGATTTAGATTAACATGGCAAGTCAAACATTAACATATAGCTCAGGAGCAAAAGGATGGCCTTCATTCTACTCATTTATACCAGATTGCATGATAGGTATGAATAATTATTTTTATACATTTAAGAATGGTAGTTTGTACAGACACAATACAAATGAATTTAGAAACAATTTCTATGGAAAACAATTTTCAAGCTCCATAAAAAGCTCATTCAACTTAGAACCAACTACGGTTAAGCTTTTTAAAACTATTGAGCTTGAGGGTGACGCATCATGGAGTGCAAGTATATCCACAAACCTTTCTACGGGGAATGTAAACTCTGGATTCTTTGACAATAAAGAAGGTAGATACCACGCATTTATACGAGCCAACACAGAGACTGTTGATGCTAACCTTAGAAATGTAGGTGGTATAGGAACGGTAACATCTGTTGAATCATCCAACACAAGAGCTGTCGTGCTTACCTTCCCGACTACAATGGAAATGCCAGGTATGATGAGTATTAACGATACGCTGTACAAAAACGACAATGGAAGTTTGAAAAAGTTAGGATTGATAACATCAAAAACAGGCTTCACAATCACAATAGACACTGAACCATCACCTGATTATGATGGAAGCGTTCCGTCTGATAGTGATTTTATACTCTACGCTAAGAACAGCACGGCTGAATCTTACGGTGTTAGAGGTTATTATATGGAGTTTGAGTTGAAAAACAACTCTACATCTCCTGTTGAATTATTTTCGGTTGGCTCAAGTATTTTCAGGAGCTTCCCTTAATTTTATTATCTTTGCAAAAATAGTATAAACATGTCAATATCACTTATTACTTCTTTTGTGGGCACTGCTTTAAATCTTCAAGACGCTGCAAAGCAAAGAAGCATAGCTGCAAAAGCACAAAGAGAGGCTGATATAGCTACTCAAAGCGCATTAAAAGCAATCGAAAAATCTGGTGTTGTTGACATAACATTGCCCACAAAGCAATACGAAATGTTGTCAAGACAAATAGAACAACAAACAAGACAAGCAACTGAGGCAGCTAGAGAGGCTGGCCCTCGTGGCGTTGCACAAATACCAAAGATACAAGCAGCTGGAGTTGAAGCGTTTCAAGGATTACAAGCAGCTCAAGA
>JAAHTH010001312.1_pt1 | contig 22166 bp, 20 predicted proteins | sample 6116091 | NCBI WGS metagenome assembly JAAHTH01 (sample SAMN13939990, study PRJNA603662) | sponge metagenome | isolation source: marine sponge | host: Mycale hentscheli | place: New Zealand | collected 2006 | reverse complement strand
TACGTATGGCTGTAGTTTTGCCGCTATCATCGGTGTAATTCACTTGACCAGTGTGGCAAGCAGCGCATGTGTAGCCGACGTAATCCTTACCTTGATAGGTATCTTTTACATAGCCTACAGGCAATCCGTCTGGGTTAAAGAATGTTGGTCCCTGGGGTAAGTAGCGGAACTTATCCATGTTCTTATTGGAACGCAGTAGCGCTTCAGAGCCCTCTTCTTCCAATACGATAAAAAGGTCATAAGGCATTAAATCTGAGCCTTGGGTAGTATTGTAGTACCACAGACTGTCTTCTTCGTCCCATCCCTGGTCAAGGTAAACAGGGGTGAGATAGCTTTCATCAAAGGCACCATTTTCAATGGCAATAGCGCCACGATCCGGATCATCATCCCAATTTTGATATATTTTGCCGATAGAAAGAGCGATAAACATTGAGATAGCAACTACCCCTAGCAATATCCAAAAATGTTGAACTAGGTAAAAGATGCCGGCAAGCAATTTCTGAAACAATGTAGCCATACTGGGTTCATCGTTTAATGATGAAATATAACCGTTGTAGTACGGACTAAAATTTGCTTATTGTTAGCAAAAATCAGGTATATTTTCCAAGACTTATCTCTCAGAGAATAATCATATTCTAATAAAATAGCCTTTATTCGCTATTTTATATCTCTTATTCGTTAGTAAATAACTTTTATTGATTTAAAAAACCTCCTACAGATTATTGAATAGTTTTTACTAATTAGCAACATTGTGCTGCTGGAATAGATGACCATCTGTTAGAGAATTTTGAGCGGAGCCCGGAAAACAGGCAGACAAGCCAGGGGGGCAAGGCCCAGTTGCACGAGGGCAGGACCGGTGACGGACACAGATGACACAAGCTGCGGGGACTTTCATTCCCAGTAGTGGAGACGCCGGTGCCAGTGCGGCGAGCAATAGAGTAGGCCGTAAGGTGATGATTAGTAGTTTTAGTGCGAAGAAAAACACAATCTACTAGAATGTCCATTATGAATATAGCATTAACACTGATTTCATAACTGATACTGGCGTAACAGTTACACCGACGACAGTGCATATTGGCGCAGAAATAGGGGGCGTCGATCTGAGAAAACCGTTGACCGGTGATCAGGTTACCGTGATCCGGCAAGCTCTCAATCAGTGGAAAGTGGTATTCTTCCGTAATCAACCACTGGATCATCAACAACATATCAATTTTGGCAGGCAGTTCGGTGACCCCACCGTTGCCCATGTTGTCTTCGGAAGTGATGGGAAATACCCAGAAATTTATCCCATTACCAAACATCGTACCTCGTTCGCCAGTCGTCCTGCAGCCACGCGTATCTGGACAGACTGGCATACCGATATTACCGCCGCCGTTAATCCACCCTTTGGGCTCTATCCTTCGAGCAGTAACCATCCCTCCCTATGGCGGTGACACTCAGTGGACCAACATGGCTGCCGCTTATCGAGCTCTATCACCGACCATGCAGTCTTTCCTCGGCACACTTCGCGCCATACACCGATTCAAACGCGCAGACAGCGGTAAAGATGCCCAGGCCTATAATGAGAAAGTAAATAATAAGGCACTCATCTCAGAACATCCTCTGGTCACGGTGCACCCTGAAACCGGGGAGTATTGTTTATATACCAATTCAGAGTTTGTTCAGGAAATCGTCGGGCTAACCAAGGCGGAAAGTGATTTATTGCTCAATTATTTGTGGGAACATTGCATAAGACCAGAATTTACTGTGCGCTTTCATTGGCAGGCGGATAGCATCGCCTTTTGGGATAATCGCTCAACCCAACACCTTGCTATCCGTGATGTTTATGACACCGACTTCGACCGGGAGCTTTACCGTGTTACCCTGAATGGTGAGCGGCCCATTGGAGTCGATGGCAAGCCCTCGAAAAGCCTATCCGGTCAGCCAATTGGAACGATTAAAAAACCTTGAACGAATTGTGATTCCCGGTTATGGCTGCATACTGTTACTCCTAACTTCTACTCTTGAATAATTCCCCAGAAATCTCTTCATGTATCCATTAATCATTCCCGCCGTATTATTATTCGGAGGTTTCTACTTCCTTGGGAGAAATATCAGTTTTCTAAGGAATCAAATAAAGTTGGGAGCCTATCTGGAAACAAACCCAGCAGGAAAGCGATGGGTGAAACATTTTGGGCAGGAAAAAGCCATTGAATTGTTCAGAAGGTACTTCCTTCCTGTGGGTATCGTAATCGCCCTGGCTATGATTTGGGTAGGCTGTTGGGGAACGTATAAAGTGCTATTGCAATATCTTCAGAATTAACGAGCTAGGCTAGGGAGCTGATGATGAACAGGTTTGGGTGTCCTCAATGAAGGCCAGGAGAACCAAATAACACAAATTACATAACGCGAATTACATAATAGACATCAATAACTTCAGGGCGCCCACTTTCAAGACATTTACAGGTCAGGATATTTTCAGGAGGATATTTTCAGGACATCCACTCTAAAGACATCCGTTCCCAGGACACGGGTGCGGAACCGAGGATTAGGACAGATTTTACAGCCGGGAACGGTTTAATGATGAAGCTCAAGGTTAATCTGACTGACTGCGTTGGTTTGTGTTTACATAAAACATGGACACAAGTGCCAGGAGTGACATCACGACCAGCCCGATTGCCCCGATCATAAAATCCTGTGCCCCACCAATAGCCACTAAAACGCTTCCAGCAATGCCTCCCATGCCCATTTGCATCGCCCCTGCAATACCGGCACCGGTTCCAGCGTGTTGGCCGGAAGCAGCCACTGCACCTACCGTGGTATTGGCAACAATCAAACCATTGCTGAATCCAAACAGGCAGCCAGGAATCACCAGGGAAAGAATATGGGTCATCGCCATTGCGTCAAAAGTAAAAAAGCCAATGACTGCTAACAGGTTAAGGTAGCAGCCTAACAATGCTGCTCGCTCCAATCCCAGGTTGAGAAAATAATAGCGATTGAGGGCATTACCGATAATGTAGCAAAGCGGCGTCAATGAGAATGCAATACCGAATTCCATACTGCTGAACCCAAGGCTGTTGTACTGATAGGGCAACAGTCCGGTGAGAGAGAAAAACATTCCGGTTTGCATGGATGTTGTCACCGAAAACCCCAGAAACACTCTGTTTTTCAGAACCCCTCGATAGGCCTGCCACGCCGAGTGCGAACGCGTAACTGAACGATCAACCAGCGTTTCCCGTAACAGATGGAGTGAGGTTACCAAAGACAATAACCCGAATGCCGACATGATCAGCATCGCCCCTCGCCATCCCATATAGGTGACAACAAGCCCGCCTAGTGCCAGAGACAGCGCTGGGATGACGGCCATGATGGTTTGCACCAGCGACATGTAACGAGCTGCCTCAGACCGTTCAAAGCAATCATTTATGATAGCTCTGGCCATAGAGAAACAGGCGGCGGCTCCGATGCCCTGGATCACACGAAAACCGGTTGCCCAATCTATTTCACTAGCCAAATATCCACCAGCTGCACCCAGTGTGTAGAACAATGCCCCAGTCATCATTACTGGCCGTCTACCGATCCGATCTGACAGTCGACCGAAATATAATTGCCCAAGGGATATCGCGATTAAGTAGCCAGTGATAAGCAGCTGCACAGCATTACCGGTAGCATTGAATTGTTGTTTGATCAGCGGTAGTGCCGGACTCAGCAAGGTTATACCCATTACAGAAACCGCCGACACCAGGGCGAAATACCACAATGGCGGAGACCAGGAGGACTTTGAAGCAGAACTATCCATGAACAGGATTTAGACGAAATGAAGGGTAGAGTCGGACGATGGGGAACATTACCACAACAATGCTAATACTGGGGATATATACGGCACTGGCAAACCAATATTCGGGGAGTATGATAGATTCGTACAAGTGTCCTTCCCCAGGGCAACAAATTGATTTGCTCTGGTTATTCGGCAATATCAATTTGGGGTTCGAGAATAAATACTGGTACATGGCCATTGTTCGCTATTTCAACGGCTGTAGTGGGGTTGGTGTATGAGCGGAAAAAAGGGTCAAAGGGTAGTCAGCTTTTGGGACAGTTTTGCTCAGTAACTGGCTCAGATAGCTTTTAGCTCTTATACTCTGTGGGCATTCCAGCGCATACTCACTGATCTGATAACTCAACCTCACCTTACTAGTAACAATGGATCCTAAAGACCATCAAGAGAACCAACTCCTGTGAGAATCAAATCAGGCACTTTTCCTCCAACAGGTCTGGTATTGATCGCGGTTACGTCGATTCAACTAGGAGCCGGGATCGCTACGCACCTTTTTCCGGTATTGGGCGCAGAAGGCACAGTAGCGATCCGCATTATCTTCTCATCCCTTCTGCTTGGTTTGGCCGCCCGGGGTAGGGTCGGCACATTCGTTGGGACTCTGAAGCGAAATTGGGGCTTGCTTATCGGGTTCGGCCTATGTATCGCCGCGATGAATCTGTTTTTCTATCAGTCCATCGCCCGAATTCCCTTGGGGGCAGCGGTGGCATTTGAATTTATCGGTCCTTTGGGTGTCGCCGCATTTTCCTCAAAACGCTTGAGTCATTTTGCGTGGATAGCACTTGCAGCCCTCGGCATTGTGCTTTTGTCTCCCCTATCCGGAACGGATTTAGACACCCTCGGAATTGTTTTCGCATTATTGGCAGGAGGCGGATGGGCGCTATTCATTCTTCTTGCGGCGCGAGTAGGGGAGCGGGTGTCGGGGAATGATGGGTTGGTGATTGGTATGGCTGTCGCTGCGGTCACCATGGTTCCATTCGCCGTCCCGGTTATGACGGACCTCGTCTCCAACCCACTCATCCTCATCGCCAGCTTTGGCGTGGCTTTGCTCTCAACGACCATTCCATTCACACTGGAATTCGAAGCATTGAAGCGAATTCCCTCCCGGACCTACGGTATCCTGGTAAGCACGGAACCCGCCGTCGCAGCAGTAGTAGGCGCTTTGCTACTGGGAGAACGCATTGGAATCCAGGGGATGGTTGCCGTTGCCTGTGTTGTCATTGCCGCTATTGGCATCAGCGTATCAGACCAGAAGGACTAGTCTGCGAATTAGCCTGTTTCGGAAATACAGTCCAGAAGGTGTTTAGTTTGGATAAGTTTAGGAAAGTTTAGGACACCCATAATAGGAATATATATAAGTTTAGGACACCCACAAAATTATATAAAATTCAGAATTTGACAGGGTGGTTTCGAGTGGTAATTTTGGGACACCTATAAAATTCAAATGAATAAGTTTAGGACACCCATAAAATTCAAATGAAAAGAAGATTGCCAAATTATGGGCGCTTCCCTGATTTACATAATCTTTTCCAAAAAAACGGGATGAATTTATTTTTGATGGAGTGAAGCTATCCGGTTCATGGTGGCTGCATACGGGGCAATACGCGTCGTTAACTAGCACCCTACACGAGCTGGAATAGTGGTTTGTTTTTTATCGTGGGGTGGCATGAGCTAGTGTTCGATTCAGTTAGAATATTGAACTTACTTTACGCTGCAAGAAGGCATTATGGTTAGTAAGCAATTAATATTATTGCGGCATGCGACAGCAAGCTCTCAGGAGACGACGTCTCAGAATCCTGGTGGGACGGATTTTGAACGCCCTCTGAATGAACGAGGATTGTCCGAGGCCCGAAGGGTCGGTCGGTGGATGGCGAGTCAGATCGAGGAGCCGCAGCTTATTATCAGCTCATCCGCAAGACGGGCTCGCGAAACCATTGAACGGGTTTGCGAGGTGGCAGGGTGGAGTAGCGATTTACTGTCCTTGACGAGAAGTATGTATTTGGCAGATCCGGCTACGATTCATAAAATTATCGATGTGTATTTGAGGGATCGAGATCGAATAATGATTGTCGGGCACAATCCAGGTCTGGAGCTTGTGTTTCGAGATTATGATACTGACATGGTGCCCAGTGCCGGTGAGACCCTGATGAGCGTTGCGTCCATTGCCGTGATCTCCTTATCAGGTCCTTCTGATAGTGCATCGGGCAAATGGGATGCAAAAACCGAGCAATTGCTTCAAGTCGATGCTCTAGACTAGCATGGTCTTTTTGGGAAACCCTGGAAAAAATTGGGACACCCATAAAACTCGGATTAAAGGGAAGAACTGGGACACCCATAAAATTTCATAAAACTCGGGTTAAAAAGGGCACTGTCAAATTGTGGATGTCCTAGTTTAGCTAATGATAAAGAGGGATCGAGGAATGTCTTTGAACTGATTTGTTCAGAGGTTTTTCAGCAAATTAGGTAGGAAGGAGGCTGATGGATAGGGGCTGAAACCAGGTTGGTAAGGAAATTCATACGATCCACATGCTTTTGGGCATATGGATCGCATGAATAGGTCTTTATATCGGGTGTTCCTGACTAGTGGTTAGGAGCATTTTCTTAGACAGCGTCGGATACTGGGTTTTTGTCGTCGGTTAATTTGTAGGCGATCATCGATATTCTTGAACAGCACATACCACAACTCATCTTCAGTTTTCTCCAGCCCATCGATGTGTCGAACAGAAATGAGTGCATTTCTATGGGCACGGATAAATTCATCACCAAGATCCCTTTCAATATTATTGAGGGTTTCGTTCATGTAGTAGGTTTCCGTTGCGGTCTTGACCACGATATATTTATTCTCGGCTTTAAAGTAGCAGATCTCCTGAAGAGGAACGAGCTTTACCTTTCCTTTCATGCTGACAGCAATATGAGATCTATTTTCTGCCATGCCTGACTCGGTAAATCGGTTTTTGCTAAACCAGGTCGCTTTTTGCAGGGCCCGTTCGAGTCGTTCTGGCTGGATAGGTTTTACCAGGTAATCGATGGCGTCCGAATCGAATGCTTCGAGCGCTTGCTTACCGTTGGATGTTGTTAGAATCGTGGAAGAGAAGTAGGGGGCGGATGAGCAATGAAGAGAAACCTCAAATCCAGACATATCACCAAGGTCAGTCTCAGTCAAAATAACTTCAGGTTGATGAAATCTAAATAATCGTATTGCGTCGCTACCACTTGTCGATTCGAGAATAACTCCTCGTGGATTCATCTTGAGCAGTATTTTTTTGAGCTTTCGACGGTCTTTTGCGTCTCTATCAATAATCAAATATTTCATATTGGAAGGTATCCTGTAAATGGGTTATCAGGTAATCCCGGTCTAACGAACTAGGTGTATAAATATTAGTCCCGTAATGTGGGGAAAAGTTCGATAGCGATTAAGATGGTAATACAAATGGTCTATTTTGAGTAACATGGAGTACTAAATATTGGATGTAATTTTACCCGGTCAGATATCTATCCAACATCGCAATTCCGACATTAATTGCTAATCATGCCCCTATAAGCCTTGATTTCCTGATTATTATCCAATATGACTTTTATGCTGATTCTGGCCTGAGTCTCAGATTGATCAGGTAGAACAATCGCAATTGGCATCTCGTTCGGCATGGAGGTCTTCAACGAGGAGAAATAGAACTTCAAACCTTCTTTCTCCCGAGTATGATTAATGAGCAGCCATGAAAATGAGTTGCCGGGGGAGAATTCCAGCCCAGGGAAGAAACGTCGATAGTTCCCCGTGATTTTCTTTATTCTCCACAAATGATCAATTTCAAAGAAACAATCATTGGTGAGCTCTATATAGTCAGCCAGTCTATCACTGGTTTCAGCATGGCGTCGTTCGCTGTTGCTCAATGTTGAGACGTCAATGGCGATGACGCCAATTCCTGAGACTGTTCCAGCATGGAACGTGGGAAACTTCTGAACGAGCAGGGTTTGATTGGTTTCTGAGCCTGGAACAATGTCTATTTGGGTTTCAAGGGCTCGATTGGTGATGACAGTATTATCGTGGTTAGTAACGTGATCAGCGAATTCAGGGGGATAGATCTCATGGGGCTTCTTGCCAATGGTGTGGCCTTTTTTGAATCCGAAGTTTTTTCAAATTTTTCGCTGGTCGCAATGTAATAGCCATCCTTATCCTTGATATTGATATCCAGAAAAGGTGTGTTAAAAAAAGATTCATAAATCTGGACCTTGTGCCTTAATTCTTCTACTTCTGACACTACTTTTTCGATGTTGGTGAAATAAACGGTGACAATCGTTGCACCAATCTGATGTTCTGCAATGCAGTGCACGGGCAGGAAGTCACCAGAAACCGAGCGGTATTGGCAATCGTAGCTAATCGCTGTATGCTGGTTCATGACTTCCAGAAAATCTTTCCACGAATCAGGGGTTAGTGCGCTATCGATGTCGAATAAAGATATTTCGTTAAGTCGGCTATTTTTGGAGATGCCAAGCTGTTTTATCGCTTCATCATTCGCATACTGTAAGAAGCCTGCTTTATCTACATGTATGATATTCGCAGTGGTCGCTGAAGAAATGAAGCTGGATTCCTGCTTTGCTTCCTGATTTCCATGAACCAAATACAGTTGAGGTTTGGTTTTTGGGATTCTATTTTTCAAGGTTTGGAGTGTTTTTTTTATTTTTATATACACCCAATATACACGGGTATACGGGAGATTAAGAGTAGCATGATTCAGGCGATAGTCGTTGAGTAAAAATAACGTTGAGTAAAAACAACGATGCGGGAATCGGTCTGATGATCGGATTCTGTTTGTTCATGGTCATTTGTGATTCTATCGCAAAGTTTATGAGCAAGGAGATAGATGTACTTGTGATCGTCTGGTATCGGTATGTTTTTCACACAATAGGATTTGTTAGTTTTGCGGCGGTGATTCGCTTAAGAAAGCCCGAAGAGCGGTTAGTTGTTGGCAGCCACAAGCTGCAGTTTGCAAGAGGACTATTACTGATTCTATCAACGATGTCATTTTTTTACGCCATCGCTCAAATGCCTTTGGCTGAATCTTTAGCGTTACTGTACATTTTTCCAATTTTGTCCATTGTTTTTTCCATTTATTTCCTCAAGGAAAAAATAAATGGAAAACAATGGTTTGCGATTTTATTGGGCTTCGTTGGCATTGTTATCGTATTACAACCCAAAGGAGAAGTCTTTAATGTAGGGTTGTACTATGCGCTATTTTCGGGACTTCTAATGGCTGGTTATACCGTTTTGACCAAGGCTGTATCAAGCGATAGCCATCCGGTTAGTTCTTCTATTTATACCGGATGCATCGGTATATTGCTTATTCCTTTGGTTCCGGGTTTTACCTTTCCTGGGATACACTTAACTCATATATTACTGGCCGCTGCTATGGGGTTTTCTGCAGCAATTGGGCATTACTTTCTATTTTCCTCATTGACAAAATCTCCTGCATCAGTGGTGGCCCCGTTTGCCTATCTTGAAATCGTGTTCGCCAGTATTGCCGGATTGATACTATTTGATGACATGTTAAGTCTAAGTCTCATAATTGGCATTGCGCTGATCTGTCTGTGCGGCTCGGCATTGGCGCGTATAGACAATACTGTTTCCGATGGCTGAAAGATTAACGGGTCATACGTTTCCCTGGGTATATTTTCTCCAGAGAGTAGTTGCCTACCACCTGCTTTCGAGTAAAGATTTATCGTTTTCTACAATGGCTTAATTCTGGGTTAAACATGAAATGCATAACCTTGGAACACAAAGATTACCGGGGAGTCCAAGTAGGGGTAAGATCTCAATATTAGACTTGTCAGTGAGGCATCGGCCTTAATCTCTTTCTAATTTCTTGTACGAAGTAGCAGCATGGGAGCAGTTCGTAACATTCGGCATGTGGGAATTTTGAATGGTTTTCCCGAATGAGTTTGTGGTTAAAAGTGGTATGAAATATATAAAATTCCCCACTGCCTGAATGCCGTATCATTTTTGTATTTGTGTTATGAAGCCTTTCTTGTTGTTTGTACTTCGATAAACGATGTGTCTTTGTAGTAGGGCGGTAGTTCTACCGTTCCCTTCCGGTACCCTGGTTTGCTGGACGCCTCGCCGAGTATGATGCTATCCATAAAAAGTGATGGTAATTTGTGCTTCACAAGAGGAAACGCGTCGGCAGCTTTATATTCGGTAATCAGTATTCTTCTGGGAGCATGAGACATGTTTGGCCCAGAGCCATGGATGGACCAGGTATTCATGATACAAAGACTGCCTGCTTTGGCCACGATAGGTGTCAGTTGGGGTTTTAATTCCTGCATGACAGCGTCGCTCACTTTTCCGGTGAATTCATTGTTTTGATAGTGGCTGTGTGGTTTGTGGTGAGATCCAGAAACAATTTGTAAACAACCATTTTCAATGGTGGCATCATCCAGCATCAGAAGTGTGACTAATACGGAGTCATTGGTCTGGGGTTCGAAAGCATGATCCTGATGGTAATCAATTTTCGTGCTCATTCCTGGATATTTTGCATTTATTTTGCAGTGATCGAACTTAATGTCCTGGCCCAAAATAGGTGTAAGCATTGATGGAATCGTTCCGTGGAGGACCACGTCTCTGAATCGATTGGAAATTTCAATGGGATTGTTGATCCGACGTAGCTTTGGTTTTGTTCGACTGTGGCCTTTTTCAAGATCAAATCGGGCTCTTCCGTCAATCAGCTTCCCATAGTTTCGATCGTAATTTCTACTTTCACTTGTCCATTCATCGACTTTTTGTTGAAGCGAATCCAGCTTTTCGGAAGAAATAACGTTAGGAACAATAACGAAACCATTTTTTTTGTAGAATTTGAGTTGGGTTTTATTTAACATAGCTGTCTTCTCATTGTTTGGGTTGTATAAGTTTAGGTTGTATAACTAAAATGGAACCAAATGGCTCTGGTGAAGCTTGGGGCGTAATGCCCTGGATGGCATCAGCAGTTTGCTAAAGGTAGCAGTTCCACGGATGAGTAAAAATATCGGATTTTTTGGGGAAAATACAAACTTGACACTCAGGGCCGATGATGTGCTTCTAACGGGCATTTTTAGTTGAGTATTGTAAAAATAGGTTTTTCCACATAATTCGTACTCTTGTGGAGTAAATTATTTTATTTGGAATTCACTCTTGTGTGTGTCAAATCCACTATCACAGCTTGGTAATATGGAAATGAATCAACAGAATCTCCCACCATATGTTGTTGTGGCCGAAGAGTGCCGCCTTTGTTGCTCTAAAGTGAGTCATCATGATCTGTACAAGGTGGTTGGGCTATCCCTGCAAGAGGAGATAGAAACCTGTAGTGCATGTCAGGGATCAGGAATTCAATATAGGGCAGAAAAAAACCAGGAATACCTGTTGGCCCGCCTATCCTATCGGTTCGTTGTTGTGGGGCAGGGAACCATGTTTAAAAAGATCGTTGATCAGGGAAGTATCCTGTTTGAACCCGCTGTAAGGCTAAAGGAGGCCCATGCTCATATTCGATCCATTGAATTGGATACCTCGAACAACAACCATGTTGGGGGACAATATATGGAATTGCAGATTAACTTCGAGGGAATTGATCAAACCCTGCATCCCTACGAAACTATTCAATATACGCCAATGCCCGAATACACTGGCAAGGTGCTGAGTATTGTAAAAAAGTAGCCTTCTGCCTGTGTTTGCTCGAAGGGTTTACCAGAAAGATGCATCCAGGAGATTCACCAAGGTGATTAGCCAAAGAGATTAGCCAGAGCAAAAAGGCTTGCAGCTATCGCTACTCATTTTTCTGCATCAATTTTTGCTTAAGATGATCTACTCAACTGCATCTTCTATAGAAATTCCCTAAAAGGATAATGGGGGAGGTCGTTAAAACAGACGCCCTTGATAGGTTACTGTAAAACGAAGTTGTGAATCTCTGTGATATCGTCTAAAACCATTTATCGCCGCTTTTATGATATTCAGGAAGCAAGCGTAATATCAATCAACTGGTTATTAGTTGAGGAAACCTGTTCAGCTATAAGGAAAAGCGATATTCAAAACGTGCGGCGCAAGGAATTTCGGGACTGATGCCTTTCAAGCGCCAACTGGATGAGCCGGTCGATTAAATCGGAATAATTCAAACCAGATGCGGCCCAAAGCTGAGGATACATGCTGATGGGAGTAAAGCCGGGCATGGTGTTTATTTCGTTTAGATAGACTGCCTCGTTTTCCTTCTCCACAAAGAAGTCAACTCTGGATAGTCCTGCTCCGTCTACTGCCTTAAATGCTCTGATCGACAATTCCCTAACTAAATTGCTCGTTTCAGGACTGAGTTCTGCCGGGATAACAAGCTGGGACTTTTCGTCCAGGTATTTGGTTTCATAGCTATAAAACTCATCTCCAGGGATGATTTCTCCCAACACAGAAGACTCAGGGTTATGGTTCCCGAGAACTGAACATTCGATTTCCCGGCAGTTTTCCATGGATTTTTCGATTACTGCTTTGGTATCGAATTCGAGTGCATGATCGATGGCGCTGCGTAGCTGTCGGGAATTATGAGCTTTATTGATTCCTACGCTCGACCCCATATTCGCCGGTTTGACAAAAAGTGGATAGCCAAGAGTTGCTTCGATGTCGTGCATGATGGGTTCAGACTGGCATTGCCAATCGTAGCCAATCACAACCTGATAGGGTGCCTGTGGAATGCCTTCTGCTTCGAAAACTTTCTTCACAACGGATTTGTCCATGGACAGGGAAGAGCCTAGCACTCCACAGCCAACATAAGGAATTTCTGCTATTTCCATTACACCTTGAAGTGTCCCGTCTTCTCCAAAAGTTCCATGCAATACGGGAAAAATAACGTCCAGGGGGGGAGGTTGTTGGGAGGATTGACCGGTTGTGGATAAGGGCTCAGTGGAATCCGAAACCTTTGCCAGATTTCCCTGGTCATGCAAACCCAAAGAAACAGCATAAGGTAAATCGTTACTTTGGTTGTTCTTGCCTAAAAACCCGGAAGATGGCTGGACTGTGTTCTTTACAGATCCATCTTCTACGATAGCATCAAATTCATCGGTGAGTAGCCAGTGACCCGATTTGTTAATGCCTATCAGTGTGACATCGTACTTGTCCCTGTCTATTGCCTGGAGTATGGATCTGGCGGACGTGACCGACACTTCGTGTTCGCATGATCGTCCGCCAAACAGGATACCAAGACTGATTTTTCCTTTCATAATGCGGTATAAAGTCGGTTAACTTCCTGAATTAGCCTCTTGGACTTGGAGAGCGAGGAATAATTCAAACTCCAAATCCAGCAATAACATCATTACAAATGCTGATCAAAGTGCCTATCCACGGGAGAATCGCGACGATCAGAAGAATATTCACCGTTAGAACCGCCTTGCTGTCAGATCTGGCGGAAACAGGAGTCTCGTTCACAGGACTGTCAAAATAGGCGAGCTTAATAACCCTTAAATAATAGTATGCACCGATAACCGCTAATATAACGGCGGTGACAGCGACCCAGATTAGTCCTGCATTTATCAGCGATTGGATCACGGAGAGTTTGGCAAAAAATCCTGCAGTAGGAGGAATACCGGCCATGGAAAGCATCAATATAAGCAATAGAAGGGCTAACCCCGGGTTACGCCTACTAAGCCCAGCAAGATCGCTCAGTTTGTCATATTCATTATTTTTGCTGGATAAACACAGAATCAGGCCAAAGGCGGCGGCACTCATGGTTGCATAGATAATCACGTAAAACAGGGAGGCACTGTATCCCGCGTCCGTTCCACTAAGAATTCCGAAGAGGAAAAACCCCATATGAGAAATAGTCGAATAGGCCAGCATCCTTTTTAGATTGTCCTGGGCGATGGCGATGATATTACCAACGGCCACGGAAAGGATAGCCAGAATAATTAGCATCTGCTGCCACATTTCATGGAGCTCTCCCAACCCACCAACCAGTAGTCGCACGATGATAGCGAATGCGGCGATTTTGGGCACCGAACCCATGAATGCTGTGGTTGAGGTTGGTGCACCCTGATAGACATCAGGTACCCACATGTGAAATGGAACCACGCCTAGCTTAAAGGCCAGAGAAACAACCACGAAAACCACCGCCAGCGCTAATGCCAAATTACTCTGATCTATAGCGCTCAGAGTGTTGCTGATGGCCCCTAACTCCAGCGAGCCAGTTAGACCGTAAATCAGTGACATTCCGTATAGCAATATGCTTGAAGCCAATGCGCCGAGTACGAAGTACTTCATAGCTGATTCTACTGCTAATTTATCGTCCCGATAGAAAGCGATCATGGCGTACAAACATAAAGACATAAGTTCCAGGCCGAGATATAGGGTAAGAAGGTGGTCAGCTGAAATCATTACCATCATTCCGGCAACACTAAATAAGCCCAGAACGTAATATTCACTTTTAAAAATATCACGATCCAGATTGTATTGGCGACTGTAAACAAAAACCGTTGCTGAGATTAGACAGACAGCTATTTTCAGGAGCGCGGACATGGGATCACTGATAAAAAGACCATTAAATGCGCTGATGGGACTACCGACGATACCGTCGAAAGTTAATGCGGCTGTTGCAACAAGGGTCAGGAGACTCAGCCAGTAACAGGTTCTATCTCTACTGTCTTCCCTAAGAAAAAGACCGACAATCAGTATCAACGACGCCATGGCCGCTATAAAGATCTCGGGCAATGCAACCGCAGTTTTCAGGCTGACTAAATTCATGTCTGGCATGTCTGGACTCGTTAAGGCTTACGGCAATTTTGAAATAGCGATATGTTGTAACAGGTTCTCTATGGATGTATGCATCACTTCGAGAATAGGATTTGGCCAGATTCCAACAATGAGCACCATTGCCGCAAGAATCGACAACATAATGATTTCCCGGGGGTTCACGTCTGAGAGTGAAAGAACATCCCTATTGACTACTTTGCCGTATATCACTCTCTTTATCATCCATAGGGTGTAGGCCGCGCCAAAAATGAGTGTTAGGGAGGCAATAATGGCGAACCATGGATTGGCCTGGAACGCACCCAGGATAACGAGAAATTCTCCGACAAACCCGGAAGTACCAGGTAATCCAGAGTTTGCCATGGCGAATAGCACCATGAATCCGGCGAATACCGGCATTGTGCTAGCGATACCGCCATAGGTTTGAATCATTCGGGAGTGCAAACGATCGTACAGTACACCGACGCAAAGAAAAAGTGCACCGGAGATAAAACCGTGGGAGATCATTTGCATCATGGCGCCTTCGACTCCCTGGGGGTTGAAGATAAACAATCCCAGTGTGACGAAACCCATGTGAGAGATGGAAGAATATGCAATTAGTTTCTTCATATCCTGCTGAACAAGAGCGATTAAGGCAATGTAGACCACAGCGATTAATGATAGGGTAATCATTAACCAGGCAAGTTCATGGCTCGCGTCCGGGGTGATTGGCATGTTAAATCGAATAAAGCCGTAGCCTCCCATTTTCAACATGATTGCTGCCAGGATCACGGAACCACCAGTAGGCGCTTCAACGTGAGCATCAGGTAGCCAGGTGTGAACCGGGAACATCGGGACTTTGACAGCAAAGGCAGCAAAAAAGGCAAGAAACAGCATGATTTGGACATTCATGCCAAGTTTTATCTGATGAAAATCCAGGATACTGAAACTATTGCCACTGACATTGTACAGATACAAGAGGGCGACCAGCATCAATAATGAACCCAGAAGTGTGTATAGGAAGAATTTGATCGTGGCATATATGCGATTTGGTCCACCCCAGATGCCAATAATAATGAACATTGGTATCAGCATGGACTCCCAGAAAACATAAAAGAGAATGGCATCCAGGGATGCGAATACTCCTATCATGATGCCTTCCATGATGAGAAATGCCGCCATGTACTGGGCAACCCGTTGGGTAATAACCTGCCATCCCGAGATGATAACGATGACGGTGATGAGTGTGGTTAACAATATAAGAGGCATGGAAATTCCATCCACGCCAAGGTGATAGTTGATGTTAAATGCTTTAATCCAACTTGCTTTTTCGACGAATTGCATCGCCGCTGTTGATGAATCAAAGAGGGTATAAAGGGGAATGCTGAGTAGAAATACAAGAATGGAAAACCCTAGGGACAAACCACGGACCATTGTGGCTTTTTGGTCGCTTCCGACCGCCAAAATTAAAATGCCGGCAATTACCGGTAGCCAAATAAGCAGGCTTAAGAGGCCGTTCTCTAGATCTAGTGGATTCATCAGAACCAAACAAAGAAAGTAATGAGCGCAAATAGCCCGATAATCATGGCAAATGCATAGTGATAGGTGAAACCGGTTTGAACTTTTCTAAGGACACCGGAGATGCGATTGACCGAGCTAGCTGTGCCGTTCACAAGAGCGCCGTCGATCAGTCCCGCGTCGGCGTATTTGTGAAGAAACCGACCTACCAGTAATGAGCCTTGGGAAAATAGTGATTGGTATAACTCATCGAATCCATATTTTTTATCAATAATGATGTATATCGGACGAAACGCATTTTTAATTTTTCCAGGTAGAGCCAGATTCTTGCAGTAGCAGTACCAGGCGAAGATAACACCAGCTAACGCTAACCAGAAAGGAGGTGTTTGAACTCCATGACCAATGGCAGAAAATATCATGCCGATACCACTGGTTCCTTCATATTCCGCGGCAAGTTGGTTCACTACGTCATGGGCAGGCAGAATAAAAATTGAGTCGCCGAAGAAGTTACCATTAAGCACCGGCTCAAAAAACATGAAACCAGCCAAAATTGAGGGGACTGCCAGCGCTAGCAGAGGGAAGGTAACCACGTTTGGTGATTCGTGTAAGTGCTTGCGGGTGTGTTCATCCGAACGATTACTGCCATGAAAAGTCATGAACAATAGTCGAAAAGAGTAAAAGGCAGTAACAAACACTCCAAGAAGAACGGAGATATAAGCATATTTGGCGCCCCAAATATCACTGTGGTGAACGGCTTCTATGATGGCATCCTTTGAGAAGAAACCCGCAAAAGGGGGGATGCCTGCTAATGCCAGTGAACCGATGATGGCGGTTAGATAGGTGATAGGCATAATGGTTCTTAAGCCTCCCATTTTTCGCATGTCCTGCTCGTGATGCATGGCGATAATGACAGAGCCTGCGCCAAGGAATAATAATGCCTTGAAAAAAGCGTGAGTACCCAGGTGAAAAATAGCAACTTCATAGGCTGAGACCCCAAGGGCAACGGTCATGTAGCCTAGTTGAGACAGGGTTGAATAAGCCACAACCCGCTTAATATCATTTTGTACAAGCCCGACTAATGCCATGAAAATAGCGGTGGTCGATCCAATGACTAAAACCGTGGACAGGGCCGTTTCCGAGAGTTCAAAAAGAGGAGACATTCTCGCGACCATGAAGATCCCGGCGGTGACCATGGTAGCCGCGTGAATGAGTGCGGAAATAGGAGTTGGACCTTCCATGGAATCAGGTAACCAGACGTGTAATGGGACCTGTGCTGATTTTCCCATGGCTCCAATAAAGAGCAGAATGCATGTGACCGTTAACCAGTTCCATTCTCCAAAAGGAGACATCACTGTAGCGTGCTGAATTCCCTCGGCGCTAGCAAATACCGCTGCATAATCCAATGAACCAAAGAGATATAAGACTGCGGCGATGCCAAGCAAAAAGCCAAAGTCGCTCACCCGGTTGACCAAAAATGCTTTCATATTGGCAAAAATGGCAGTTTCCCGGTCATACCAAAAGCCAATTAATAGATAGGAAACCAGGCCGACTGCTTCCCATCCGAAGAATAACTGCAGGAAGTTATTCGACATAACGAGCATTAACATAGCGAAGGTAAACAGGGATATATAGCAAAAGAATCGTTGATACCCCGGGTCCGATGCCATATATCCAATGGTGTAAATGTGGACCATGAGTGATACAAAAGTGACGATGATCATCATGGTTGCGCTTAGTTGGTCTATCAGAAAGCCAATTTGAAGCGGAACAGTGCCAGTGATTGCCCAGGTATAGAGCGATCCGTTGAACGTATTTCCGTCTCTGACATCGGAGTAGACAATCAGCGAAAGCAGGAACGCAATGGCGACTCCGGCAATGGTTATGGTATGAGCGCCTTTGCGTCCAATAACTTTACCGAAAAGGCCTGCTACAATGGATGCGAATAAGCAAACCAGAGGAATAGCGATGTAAATATTCTTCATCCTTTTAGTGAATCAAGTTCTTCTACGTTAATGGTCTTGCGACTGCGAAATAACACGATCAAAATGGCTAAGCCAATAGCTGCCTCCGCCGCGGCCACAGTGAGTATGAAAAATACAAAAATTTGACCGGCAACATCTCCAAGGTAATGTGAAAAAGCGACAAAATTGATGTTAACGGCAAGCAGAAGCAGCTCGATGGACATCAACAGGATGACGAGGTTTTTACGATTCAGGAATATACCAACTACGCCAATGGCGAACAGTAGCGCGCCAAGGATAAGGTAGTGAGACAGTGGAATCATGATGTTTCCCCATTTGAAGAAGGTGATTCGGTCGTGGAGGAAAAGTCCTGCGGCTTTTCTGATGCCATCTTTACGATACGAAGTCTGTCTTCGCGTCTCACTTTTATTTGCTCGCCAGGGTTAATATATTTACTACCGGGTCGTCTGCGCATGGTTAGGGAGATAGCTGCGACAATAGCGACCAGTAGGATGAAAGCAGCGATTTCGAAAGGGTATACGTAATGTGTGTATATCTGTAGCCCCAATTCCCGGGTATTGCTGTAATTTGCGCCATGGGGAACCGGATTGGTGAAATCCGCTGGCAGAAAAGATTGATGCATAACCAATGCAATCTCCGCGACAAGTAGAGCCGCAATAATTCCGCCAATGGGAAGATAACGGGTAAAACCTGCTCGCATTTCGGCGAGATCAATATCCAGCATCATTACCACAAAAAGAAACAATACCATCACCGCCCCTACGTAAACCAGGACGAGGACAATGGCTAGAAACTCGGCTTCTAATGTGATCCAGACGCAGGCAGCGCTGAAGAAAGCTAAAACCAGAAATAGTGCTGACTTAACCGGATTTCGCATGGTTACAACCATGGTTGCAGCTATAGTCAGTACCGCACTAAAAAAGTAAAAAGCGATTTCGAGGAATGTCATCGGTATGGGGCATCCTGTTTACGGGCTGCAGAAATTTCAGCTTCAAATTGGTCGCCGATCTTGAGTAGATCCTGCTTTTCAATCAATCGTTCATCATTAGACTCCATGTGAAACTCATGAATATCAGTTAATACAATGGAGTCTACCGGACAGGCTTCTTCACAAAACCCGCAATAAATGCACTTGAACAAATCAATGTCGTAACGAGTTGTGCGTCGAGTGCCATCATCCCGCTCCTCAGAATCAATGGTAATCGCCAGAGCTGGACATACTGCTTCACATAATTTACAGGCAATACAGCGCTCTTCTCCATTCGGATAGCGGCGAAGGGCATGTAGCCCCCGGAATCGCGGAGACTTTGGCGTTTTTTCCTCCGGGTACATAATGGTCGTCTTTTTACGAAACAATTGTCTCCCGGTTACGCCAAGACCCTTCCGCAATTCTTTTAGCGAGAATGTCTTGTATAGCTGTTTGATATCAATACCCATATTGCTATCTCATTTCGTAAAATTAAGTTTTGTCCTGGATCGGGTTGACCATTTTCCAATAGGCTTCAGCAAGTATTAGCTAAAGAAGTACTAGCTAAAGATGAAACCGATTGGGGTATAAAATTTGCCTAAACCGATCACGGCTATCCACACAAGGGTAACCGGGATTAGTACTTTCCATCCCAATCGCATAATCTGATCATATCGGTAGCGGGGGAATGTGGCCCTAAACCACAAAAAGAAAAAAGCAACCGCCGATGTCTTCAATCCAAACCACATAATAGGAGGAATCCAGGTGAATGGTGCCACGTTCACGGGAGGAAGCCATCCTCCGAGAAACAGTAGTACTGTGAGTGCCGCGATAAGAATCATATTGGCGTATTCAGCCAGAAAAAATACCGCAAATGCCATTCCCGAGTACTCAACATGGAAGCCCGCTACGATTTCTGATTCGCCCTCTGCAACATCGAAAGGCGCCCGGTTTGTTTCTGCAACTCCGGAAATAAAATAGACCAGAAATAGCGGCAATAGCGGTAAGAAATACCATTGCCAGAATCCCCCGGATTGATGTTGCACGATGGTGACGAGATTCAGGCTGCCAGCAACCATCAATACGCCCACGAGGGCGAAACCCATGGCAATTTCATAAGCGACGATTTGAGCCGCAGAGCGCATGGCACCTAAAAAGGCATATTTTGAATTGGATGCCCATCCAGCAACAATGACACCGTACACTCCCATTGAAGTAAGGGCGAGGACATAGAGCAAGCTGGCGTCAATATTGGCTAATACCAGGGTGTCGCTGAAAGGCATTACTGCCCAGGCAGCCAGTGCTGGCATTAAGGAAAGAATGGGTGCGATTAAAAATAGAAATTTGTTGGATTTCTCGGGAATGATGATTTCCTTCATCATCAACTTTAATGCATCAGCAATTGGCTGAAGCCATCCCCTGGGTCCCACCCTGTTTGGGCCAACTCTTGTCTGCATGTAGCCGATAATTTTGCGCTCAGCAAAGGTGAAATAAGCCACGCAAATCATTAATGGCAGTACAATGGATACAATCTTGAGCATTATCCAGACCACAGTCTGGACTGATTCAGGTAGCCATTGAGTCAGCGAAAGATAAAAATCAGGCATTATGCTTTCTCCAGACTAACCGAGGTTCGTACACCTAACGGAGCAGTTTCTACGTGTCCAGTAGGAATATAGACACAGCCATCCGGAACGCGATTATCGAGTCGGATGGTGAGATGGATTTCACTGTTTCCCTCCACGGTTTTAACCAGCGCAGAATTGCTATCACTCAAGCCATATTTCTCCAGCATGCGCTGATTCAGTCCTGCTGCGGGAAAAGGGTTATCCGCGGTTTTTTGCAAGGCATTAGCATGTCGAAGAGTTGCTTCTGTGCGGTACATTGGGGTGTCTGATATTCTTTGTAGACCACTGGTGTGGTGATAGATCAGTGATGTATCCATTTCCGGCGATGTAGTCCGGGCGGAAGGTGTGAGCTGATCAAGACTTACTTCAGCGGTCACGTCCGCAAGTGTCACCTGGTCAAAACCGGGTAATTCCATGAAGTTTCCGAGAACCCGTAGAATTTTCCATGCAGGTCTTGCATCTTCTTTTGGAGGAGCCGCTACTGCAGATTTCTGGATCTTGCCTTCGCAATTAATGAACGTTCCGGTGGTTTCGGTGAACGGAGTCATTGGCAGGAGCACATCGGCATACTCCATCGCTACAGTACTTTTAAATGCGCTAATTTGAACCACAAAGTCCGCAGCGGTCATAGCATTCAAGGCTTGTTGGCCATCGACGTGATCAAGGTCAGGCTCGCAACCCATAAGGAGATAAGCCTTTAAGTCCGAGGTTAGCATTTCTACTGTATTTTTTCCCAAATTTCCGGGAATGCAATTCGCTATCCAGCCGGCAGCGCCGTTGGCCTGAGGGAGAATCGCCAGCTTTGAATCAGTGCTCTCGCAAATCCACTGTGCAATGAAACGGATGATACTGGCATCCTTGTGGCTTTGAGCGGTAGCGCCGAGGATGATCAACGTTTTTTCTCGAGAAAAAAGTTCATTGGCGATGTTAGAAATAGCGGGGTCGTTCCCGGCGTCTGCGCCAATCAGGGATGCCAGCTGATTTGGCAGGCTACCCTGGGTTAATTTGCAAACCTCAGATGCCAGAGATGCCAGGTTTCCGAGCAGTGCACCGGGGTCTGAGATGACGGTCTCTGAAAGATCGAAATTCATCTCGTAATTAATGACTCCCATAGCACTTATTTTTGTATCGTTTTTTAACGTAGCTTCCCTTAGCCTGAGAGACAATAGGGGCTGTTCTTTTCGAATATTAGCCCCGATCAACAGTCCGGCTTCGAGATGACTATAGTCTGCTATGTTGAGTTCTGAAGCGGGAAACACTGGGGCTATGGAATCATCTCTAAAGTCGATTTGCTGGAGCCGATGATCCACATTATGACTTCCCATGGCTCTGATGAGTTTTTGGAATAGATGAAATTCTTCCAATGTAGACGATGGGCAAGCAAGGCCTCCAATCCTATCTGCTGACGAAGCGCTTACTGCGGTGTCAAACCCGGAAGTTGCATATTTCAGGGCAGTTTCCCGCTTGCCTTCCCTCCGTCCGCCGGGCCTATCGGGGGGGGGGAGGGGGGGGGCCGGGTTTGTTGTGGGTTGGTTTT
>JAAHTH010001308.1_pt1 | contig 22202 bp, 11 predicted proteins | sample 6116091 | NCBI WGS metagenome assembly JAAHTH01 (sample SAMN13939990, study PRJNA603662) | sponge metagenome | isolation source: marine sponge | host: Mycale hentscheli | place: New Zealand | collected 2006 | reverse complement strand
TTGAATTTGATTCAAGTGCTATCTACAAAACTGTGGATAGCCTTAATCAATTAGATATTAATAAATTAATAGGTTGGAGTGACTGCGGAACAGATCATATGGATAACTCTATAAGGTTTGGATGGCGATGGTTAAATGACAGTTTAGAAATACACTGGTTTAAACACGAGCACGGTAAGTTTAGCTTTGATCTTATTAAAAGAATTAGTATATGTGAAGAGCATTACTACGAACTAACTATATCAACTTGGGATTACAAATTATCTGTTGATGGGACATATGTACATGTACCTAGAAACTGTCCTGATAAATATAGGCGGTATCAACTCTATCCATACTTTGGTGGAGACGAAACCGCACCACACAATATAACAATTAAACTTAAAAAAGATGTGTGAAATATGTGGAGGTCTTTGCGGAGGCTGTTAAATAACAAAAGGGAGGTCTTACGGCCTCCCTTTTTTGGTTACAGGAACGTTGGGTATGGTGCCCATTTTTTATGTTCCTACTATTTTTTCTTGTGTAAATCTTTTTCTAATTGTTTTAGATCTGATTCTAATTCTTTAACTTTTAACTCTAAAGTTATTATATGACCTTCTGTCCATTGTTGCTTTAAGTCATATTCTAATCGTTTAACTTCTGCAGGCGGCAACTTCTTCGCCTCTTCTATATCTGATTCTAAGGTATAGTACATTCCCATTATTGTCGATGTAAATACAACTATACTAATAATTGTTTTTAAATCTAGTTTAAACTCTGTGTTTTCACCTATCTTCATTATCTAGCTCTATATACTTTTTTATATTTACTTTTCTTTTTCTTTTTTTCTTTTTCTTCTAATGGGTCTCCATATATATCTAATCCTTTAGATGCATTAAATTTTCTTACTGCTGCCTTTTGTCTTTTTACAAAATCTTTTTCTTCAGCTTTTTCTTTAGCACTTCTTAATTCCCACTCGCTCCAACCAGCAAGTAAAGCAATTCTTTTCCACCAATCTTGTTCTGATTCTAAAGCTCCAGACACGTTTTCTACTTTTTTGAAAAGCCTATCTAAAGGCACGTTTGTCAATGCTGAAACAACATACGCAGCGGATTTATATGCTGGGTTTTTAATATTCCATGGCTCTCTAGCACTAGGTTTCCATCTATTATAATCCCATTCGTTAGCGGCTTGTTTCAACTTACTTACTTTAATATCTAATGGTGGTGCAATATCTAACAATCGCCATGCAGCGTCGACATATTCAGGTCTTTCTCTTTTAGATCTATCATAAACCTCTACACCTAAGTTTTTAATAGTAGAGATAACAGCTCCACCTATACCTAATCCACGAAGTATACTATCAAGCATTCCATTTGCTATTTTTATATTTTTTCCTTCATCTACTCCATAAAGTTTTTCTTTAGCTTTGTCATAAGAAATGCCTTTACTCTTAGCTAATTTTCTTATAGCTTCTTCATCTTCTTCTTCGTCATCAAACGCTAAAGCAAATAAACTTTGTTGTAGTGCATTGAATATAAGGTTTTGAACTACACCGTAATAAATTATTTTTGATATATTCTCTTTGTAGTCTCCTCTACCATTAGCTAAATCTAATATTGCTTTCTTTTGTATTCTTGCATATTGAGCAGGTGTGTTTGCAAAAGCCATAATTATTCTACCTAATGGACTAGCTTGTTGCTGAGATATACGATCAGGACGAGAAGACTGTTGAGACTCTTCAGACTTTTCGTAAAAATCAGTAAATGCTTTAACCTCTGCTTGTCCTTGAGTCATTCCTTGTTTTAAGTAAGTATTTATTCTATTTCTATAAAATGTAGCACCACCTGTAGCTATAGCAAAACTATCTGCTATCTGAGTAAAAACAAAACCTTTTTTAAGTAAAAAACTAATAACACCTTTTATTTTATTTTGAGAAGTGTTAGCAGCTTCTGCTATTTCAGATTCGCTCACATTAAGCTTTAATCCGTTTCTTCTACCTACTAAATATTCTGAGTTCATTAATTTCATAAAATCAGACCAATACTGAGGTTGATTAGCAAACGCTTGCCCTGCTTTTAAAGGATTATTATCACTCCAGTTTAAAAAGTTTATAGAAGATAAAGTTTGAAGAACAGCTGATCTAGCATTTAAAAACATTACCGTACCCACTGAGTTGTTTAGAAAATCTAATAATCTATTTTCTAATCTACCTAGCTTTGTGTCTCTATTTTTACCACTTTCCATTCTACCTATTATATTCTCTAAAGCCTCTCTATATCTAGGTCCATAAGCCGCTTCTAATTTATTCAAGTTCTTTTTAGAAAATATAAGATCAACGTTTTGTTTCCATTGTTGTAAATACTTAGCTCTTTTACCTGTTCTTAAACCATCAATTAAATCAGTTGTTATAGTACCTGACAGCCAGTTTACACCAGGATAAGAATAACCATCTCCTTTATTTATGCTTATTAGCTGATCGGAAAATTGTTTTAGCTCAGGGTTTTCTTCAACAAAACTTAATATTTCTTTTAAATCTCTTTTTGATAAACCATCTATGTCAATTCCTTGTTGATGCCATGTGTAAGCTCTAACTACTTGCTCATAAGTAAAATCACCAAATGCTTTTTTACGTAAGTTCTTTGGTATATCTTTTAATAATTTTTTTATAGCTTTATAATCTTGAACTAACCTTGCTTGATCTACATTTAAATCATTCATAGCTCTAGCGTAAGGTTCTAATAAATTATCTTTAAACCACTGCATTGTAGCATCACCTCTTTTACCTTTCCCTAATAAAGGATAAAGCAAACCTACGAAGTCTTCTGCTGATGGTGGTATAAGAGACCATTTCCTTCTTTTGTCACCTGTGGTTTTAGCTCTTATGTCAGAGTAATCTTTAAAGCTTTCTATTCCTGTAGCGTTTTCAATTATCTCGTTAAACTCCACGTCGATGTTTTCACTGAATCTTAATTTAGCTTGTTGTACTTTAGATTTAACATCAACCTGACTTAACACTTCTTTAACAGCTTTAACATTTCCTAAGTGATCGTCAGCAAAGTAAAAATCATTATAACCTTCTGCTGCTTTGTCTACTATCCAATTTGATTTAGCATAAGGAGAGCTATTGCCTAATCCAGTTATATTATCAGCAGGTATATTTAAACCTATGCTATCTAAAAATTGCTTTATAGCAGGTGCTGCTTCTTGAGATCTAGCCGTTAAAACAAATACATCTTTTGTTCCTCTTGCTTCTTGTATTTTTTGAGCAACCTCAAACAATGGGCCCTTTTGACCTTCCATAACTTTATTAAACTCTGAAAAATCCCATTTAACTCCTTCAGCTACCATTGCATCACCTTTTTTAGCAAACTCTTCAGCGGTTAATTTACCAGTTGTTCCATCAGGCATAGTATATAATACATTACTTTTTGTTCTAGCTAAAGTGTCATCAAAGTCAAACACTCTAATTTTTTTAACTGGAGCATTTGGAGTACGCGCAATATCAGCTGCTTTATCTAATACAGTAAAACTATTTAACACTTCATCATTACTAGAAAATCTAAGAGGCTTAGTTGCTACATAAAATGTTTCATTTTTTGGCTTTACAATGTTTTGTTGTTTATTTAAGCTTTTTATAACCTCATTAAATATAGCCTTGTTTCTAACATATTCTGAACCTGTAATGCCATCTAAAGTAACAAATGTATCTTGTTGTTCTTTACTTAAAGAATAAGCCCTTAAATCATCTAAAACACTAGTTTCACCTAATACTTTATCTTGTATAGCAGACATGAACTCTGAACCTAAAGATTGACTAAAATTAGAAAGCAAATCATTTAAATTATTCCTTAATTGATATATAGAATTTTTATCAGTCATCATGTTAGCAGATCCTGTTAAAACAGTTTGTGCTAGCTCACGCATAAGATTAGCTGATGGAGTAACATGTTCCCCTTTAAAACCTAACGCTTTAGCCATTGCTTGTGCAAAAGCTGAAGAGTCGTTTATGTCAACGTTATTTTCTACAAATTGTCTTGCTGCTTTGTAATCAGGATGACTTTTATTAATAATCCAATTACCTTTCTCTCCGTCTTTAAAATCTTTTAAATCTTTACCTACTAGATTTTTCTTAAATTTTTTACCATCTCTTGAAACAAACGCAGCTTGAGATCCATCTTGTACTTGCAATAAATCAAGAGTAGTCATTCCACGTTGAGCTTTAGTATTGTTAGTTGCAGACTCTTGCCATCTTACAAAACCAATACCCAAACTAGGGTCTTCAGCTAAAACTTCCGCTATCTTTTCATAAACGTATTTCATAGCAGCTGAGTTAGCTGTATTAGCATTGCGTATTCTATCTCCTAGTTTTTCTTCTATTAAACTTCTTTTTCCTTTTTTTACTTTACCATTTTCAGTATAATCATCTACTGGTATATCTAATATTAAAATATCTTCAATCTCACCCATAATACCAAAACCAGAATTGTATATTTCATTATCATTTACATCCCAGTCTAAATCTTGTAGTTCACCTTCAGACATTTCTTTTTGTACTCTTAAGCTATCTTGGTAATACTTTCCTTCTGCTCCTTCTATTGTACCATTCTTTTTTACTTTTCCTTCCTGATCTTTAAGTAAACCTAATATATTGTTCCTAAACTTTTTATCAATTGATATATCATTGTTTTTGTTTAACGTCACATGGTCATCTACTGTTAACACGTAGGAAGAATCAACTAGTTCTATAGTACTATCAATGTTGTTATTAGACAACAACTGCTGTACTTTAGCAGCATCTTCAATACTGTCAGTTTGATAAGTTATTACACCTTGCTTACTAGCAGCGGGATCTAAATATCTATTAGTAAATCCAAAGAAACTTATTCCTAGTTTCTCAGCAACTCTTGGATCTAAAACTCCAGCTAGTCTACTAACAAATTTTAACATTTGTTTCATAGCAACTTCATCATCTGCTTTAGTATAGTTTTCTTTGTATAGTTTAGGAATGTTTTTAAATACTTCTGGATAGTCTTTCCAATTTATTAAAGGTATTTTATATGCTTTAGCTTCAGCGCTAAATTTTTGTCTTAAACCAATAGCTTCTGCTATCATTTGAACTGGCTCTGGCAAAGCAGCCATAGCAATATCATACGTAGAAGAATTAGCACCATACTTTAAAGCCATATTCATTTGTTCTTCAAGTAAATTTACTATTTCATCTGGAGTTAAATCCATTTCAGAAAACCTCATAGATGGGTCTCGCTTAATTACTTCTCTTAATTCTGAAACTACAGCTTCTCTTTCCATTAGATTAAAGTCAGCTTCTGATAAATCGTTAAACTCGTTGTTAGCAATCATCTCATTTAACACAGGATAAAAAGCATCTTTACCTACAGCTTCTGCCATAAAAGAACTCATCTTTTCTCTTAATAAACTATAATCTCTAAATTTGTTTTCTAAATAATTAACTACTTCTAAATCAGTTGGATTTAATATTTTCCATACCTTGTTTTGCGCGTCAAGATTTTTAATACCTTCTTTTAATTGGGCTTCTTTAGCTTGTAGTCTAGTGTATTTCTTTTGCTTGCCAGTTTTAGGATCAATTACAGGTTCATAAAACAAACCTTTCCAATTAGCTAGTCTCATTACAGCTGGATCCATTTCATTTATCCTTCTTAGTTCTGGGGCTAAACTTCTTAAGTATTGTCTTACAGCTGCTTTATTACCTACTTTATCACCTCTTTTAAGCTTAGGAAAAGTCTTTTCCATGTCACTAGTAAGAGTAGATTTAATATCATCTCTAAATGCTTTAAGAAAACTCTTAGCTCCTTTTTCTCCTTTAAAATTAAATGAAGGTCTTTTAGGACTTTTAAGAAAAGCTTTAACTCCTCTTACAACTTTGTTCTTAACTTCATCAGATAAGTTTAAAATATTCTTTAACTTAGAAGATCTAACTTTCTTTTCTTCTCTAGCTAATCTATCTTGCTCATCAATTCTTTCTTCAATGTTCTGGTCTTCTGCAACTAAAACATCACCTCTAGTTCTTTGATCTTCTGCAGATCCTATTTGTTCATCAGTTGAAACAACTTTTGTTTTAGGATCTTTACCAGCTTCTATTTCTATAGCTCTTAGTACTTTATTTCTAATTTGTGAATTAGTCCAAGCCCATAGACTATCATTTTCTTCAGGATTAAAATTATTAACGTGATCTTGTACTAAACCTCTAGCTGTATTTATTATTCTTGACTTAGGTATATTATAAATATTATCACCAGGAAGAAGTACGTTACCTAACAATCCATCAAATTCTCCTTGTTGAATCATCTTAAGAGCTGTTCTCTTAGAGCGACTTCTGTCCCATTTTTTCTTATTAATCTTATAAGATCCATCAGGATTTCTTTCACCAGGCAACTCATTAAACATGTCACTAGCTTTAGACTCTCTAACAGGTTTTATTTTACCTTCTTGAGCATCTTTACCAACTTGTTTTCTTCCAGCAATTAAAGCTTCGTTAACTGCACCTCTTCTAAATCTTCTACTTTGATCGTTAGCAAAAGCAGAGTTATAGTTTTTAATAAAATCAAAAGCTCCTTCAGGCGTTTTTAAAGATTCATAATCAATATTTTCTCTTTCAGCTCCTATTGTATATTTAAAAAAGTCTGTTAACTTATCAGACATACCTTGCCAAAAACCTTTGTTTTGTCTTTCGTATTTTAAATCTCCATCATTTATGGCATCACTAATATTTGTAAAAACCTCTTGATTATAATTTCTTAAAGCATCGTATTCTTCTTCTGCAGTAATATCTTCTGCTTTTTTATCAGTACCAAAAAAGTTTCCATCTTCATCTTCTTCTATAATAAAACCACTACTATCTAATTGAGGGTTTACAACGTTTCTTCTAGTTCTTTCATAACCACTTAACCTTTGTTTAATAGCATTCCACGTGCCAGCTGTTATAGCGCCATTTTCTTTTTTTGACTCTTCTTCCATGTATTTAAAAAGAGAATCTGCTGCAGTATCAAGTTCTTCATCAGCCAAAGACCTATCCAATATCGCATGTAATATTTCATGGCTAATACTTTTTGCTCCAAAAGCTAATTTATCTTTAGAGTCAGCATTTAGCTGTGCTTTACCATAAGCATTTATTCTATTAGAATCTACTAATATATACTGTTTATCTCCAACAGCTATATCTGTAATAGCGCCTGTTTTTCCTATGTTAGCTATAAACCCATCTAAATTGTCTTCGCCAATTTCATCTATTACTTCTTGAGGTATATTTTCTTTACCAGACATTAAATCAATAATCTCTACATCTTGACCAAATAATTGCTTCATAAGCCTGCTTCCAGTACTCAATTGACTAAAGTATTTTTGTAAATAATCTTTTTGCGTAACTATTTCCGTGTCAGTTTTTACTTTCCCAGTAGTAAGGATTTCATTTATTTCAGCGTCAATGTCTTTTAGTAGATCATTGTTTTTAATAGAATTATCTTCGCTGTTAATAGTCTTTTTAGTTTTAATTAAATCAGCTATTCTTTGTCTTGATATATTGTTTATGCCTAAACCTACAGCGCTCTTAGCTTTAGCCCCTATCTTGCCTGCTAAAGTAGTTTTAGAATTATTAATAGCATTATTAGTAGCAGAGTTAGTTTCAGAATTTTCTAGTATCTCTGTAGCTTCTTCATTTGTTATTCTACCTTTCTTAACCATTTGAAACACAAACTTTTCTATATCAGACTGTTTATAGTTTCCTTTAACTAAGTTATCTAAATTTGTTAAACTTTTAGCAAGATTAGTTTGAGAAGATGCTAAGTTGTTTTTTATAATAGCTGCTTTCATACCAGCCATTTTACCAAATTGACCACCTAACATTTCATTAGTTACCTCAGTCCACTTTAATTCTTCGCCAGCGTTAACCATAGCTAATGTTTCACCTATACCCTCTGTTATAGGATCTATAACCATACCGGCTGCGATCTGTCTACCTATAGCTTTGTATCCAGTAGCTAAAGGCTTAGCAACAGCGCCAGCAGCGGCAGAGCCAATTATACTCATTAAACCTATTGGAACACCTCTATCCTTTCCTAGTTTCTCAGCTTGCTTAACTAGATCTGGATTTTTAAGCATAGCAATGACTTGATCTTGATCTGTAAGATCTATATTATTTTGTCCAGCTACAGTGGAAAAAGCAGCTCCCATTTCCATGCTGAACCCTGTTATAGCACTCCAACTAGTCAAGCCAGTTTTAATACCACCTACAAACCCAACTGGAACAGTAATTTCAGCAAACGGACCACCAGCAAAACCAAGAGCTACACCAGCAGCCGTAGTTGAACCTAAAATAGGTAAAAATAGATTTGATCCAGTATTCCAAAACTGACTCATAGAACCTGCCCATAAACTAGCCATAATCTCAATTGGGTTTTGACCAAGCAATTGCATTTGCTCAGAAACAGTTTGCGCGTTTTGATAGTCAGAAAAAACCTTAGTGGTTAATAAACCTTGTGAATAAGCTTTTTCTAAAGCAATCTTTTTAGAAGCATTAGCTAAATCTTCTTCATTGTTAACATCGTTTACACCATAAGCGAACTTGTAAAACTCTTGATTAACTCTACCTTCAGAAGCTTGTGAATAAGCATAATTAAGAAAACCTTCAAATGTATCATCCACATATTTTTTATCAATACTATTACGTAAGTTGTCATAGTTTAATATTAACTGCACTTGGTTTCCTAATTCGGCTAAATGAGTTACCTCTGCACCTGCGTAATCTATACCTTTCATTATTGATTCTACAGGCTCTATATCATTTTTGTATAAGTCTTGACTTCTAGTTATAAGAGAATTTAAAGCGTCAAATTCTTCTTGAGTCTGAGGCTCATAGTTTTCATCACCTTTAGTTATTATATCAATTTGTCTTTTTATATCTTCTTGCTGCGCTGTGTATTGATCAAAATAAGTTTCTCTATCTGCAAAAGATGTTCCAGTTATTTTTTCAAACTTCTGTGTATTATCAGCAATAATATTTTTAACCTCTTTTACCTGCGTTTCAATTTCTACTTCTGTCTTTTCTTTAGCTTCTCTAACTAATTTATTTCTTTTATCTTGCGCTACTTGCCAAGCTCCAGATTTTAAGTTTATAGCTGGATTTTCTTGTTTAGCTTCTAATTCATTTTTAATATAATTTAATCTATCAACTTTTGCAGTACTGTAACGGCCAGCGACTCCATCTATAATTGATCCATCTTTATTAAATAAATTTGGAAATTCTTTAATCTCTTCTTCTGTGGCTTTATAATTATCTATGTAGCTCTGAGAAGTTCCGGGCTTAGCTACAGTAATTAAATTTCCATTTTCATCTTCAACAGTTTCGTAACCCGTAGAATTATCTTCACGCTTGTCTCCAAACTCTTGAGCCTCTTGATTTATTTTATTTATTAATGCAATTTCTTTATCGTAGTACTTTTGATTTTCTATCTCTGTTTTGTAATCATCATAATCTAAACCTTCTGAAGCGTATACTTTTTTTGAAAGTTCTTCTAAGAATTTGTTAGTTGTTTCTGTAGGCGTTGAGCGTTCTTCTTCCGTATCTATGTCTTCTAACTTAATGTCTTTAGATTTAACTAAATCAAGGAGATCATTTACTTCAAAGTTTTCAATTTCATTAGTATAACCTAATACCTTTTCTTTTTTGTTAGCTTTCATCCAAGCTTCCATTTCGGCTAAACCTTCTTTATCTAAAACGCCTCCATTACCTACGCTAAATTCTTTAGTTAATTGCTCTTCTCTATTTGGATCATTAGTACTTACAGTTAAATAATCACCTATACCAGATTGTTCAAAATCAAAACCCCATTTAGCATACCTTTCATTAAACTTGTTTTCTAATTGTTGCTCAATTTGCATACCTGAGTTTGCCTCTTTGTAATTGTAGTCAATAGCTTCAGATAACTCAAGTTTATTCATTGCTTCAGGCGAAGCTATTAAATCATCTAGTAATTTAAAATCTTTATTTAACTGTAGTTTACTAGAATCGGCATCCAATAAAAAACTTTCCGATTGTAAATCCGTACTCTCTGCCGCTTCTTCCTCCGCCGCTACAACTGCAGCATCCTCTGCAACGGCTTCTGTCGGGTCCTCAACAACATCTTCAATTTCTATTATCTCAGGATGTTCAGCTAAATAATCTTCAAAGCTCATGTTAGTAAAAGAAACTATGTTTTCTAACTGTTCTTTGGTTAATTGATTTCCATTTATTTCGTACATACTAATTTAATTTTTCTTTACAGCATTCATCGCTTCTTCAGCAGTTTCATATTCTGAGTTTGAACTCTCATCTTCTTTACTTGACTTTGCGTCTAACTCTTCTAATGTTATAGGCTCAAACGTACTCATTGTTAATCCACTTTTTTTAGCATCTTCAAGTGCTGCTTTTTGATTATTTAATAAAGCTTCAGCTTCTTCTAATTTTTTCTTTTCAGCAGGATTAGGAAAAATTCTATCTTTTTGTTCTTCTTTAGCTTTTTTAATACTAGCTTCACTTTGTTTTAGCACTTTAGCATTATTAACGTATGAGTCTGTTCTAGCTTTATCTGATTCAGCTTTATAGTCTTCTGTGTCTACGTATTTTTTTTCTTCACTATTTATATCTTCTGGACTCATGCTGGTTCCATATCCATAAGCTTCTCTTATTTCTCTTGGGTTAGAAATATTTATTACTGCTTGCTTAGACTTATCTTCTGGGCCGTAATAAAGTTTATCATCATACAAACCTAAATCATCTTTTTCTTTTGGTGAAAGATCTTTATTTAATTCTTTTCCAGTTCTATAAGATTTGCCTTCATCTCTTGCGTATTTATTTAATTCTGCAGCTAATTTTTCAGGTTGATTAACGTAATTACTAGAATTTTTAGCAAACTCTGCATAATCGCTAGGTAGATTAGCTATTCTTTCTTCTTCAGCTTTTTTCGCCGCAGCTATTTCTGCTTTTTTATTTGCTTTTATTTCAGCTGAATAAGGATTTTTGCTAAATTGTTGATTAGGTAAGTTACGCATTGCGCTTTCTAGTAATTGATCTTGAAATAAAACCTCGTCAAAAGCTACATCTCCTCCATTTAAATATTGAAACTGACCTTTAGCATTGCTACTATTTAAGTAAGGCTTCATTATGGTTTGTCCTGCAGGATCATTTTTAATAAAGTCAACAATAGCTTCTTTATCATAAACAAATTGATCACCAACTTGCTTTCCAAATCTTTCGTCTTTTCTTTTAGCAAAACCATCAATAGCTTGTCTCATGTCAGCTGGATCAACAGCTGCTACTTTACCAAAATAGGATTTGCCTTCGTTAGCTTTTTTAACAAAGTCACTAGCTCCAAAAATTATAGGTTCATCTAAATCAGCAGCTTCGCCAGGTAAAGCAAAAGTCCAACTACCATCTTGTTCTCTAACAAGCTCCATAGCATCTTCGTTTTCTTTAAGCAATATTAGTTCGCTATTAGGTCCATCAGTTAATAAAGCACCTTCTTTGTTGTCAGCTAATTCAGAAGCTAACTCGTATTCTTCAGTCATAGCACTCCAATGAGCTAATACGTTACCTAGATCTGAAACCTCACCAATAGCTTTCTGAGTTTGCATGTTTATTTCTGCTTCAGAAGCTTCAGGATTATCTCTCATCCAACTACTTAACGTATCGCCGATATCTACTGCTGCAGTATTTATTTGATTAACAAATCCAGCTTTTTGCTCCCCTTCAAATCCTTTAGTAAAACCTCTTATTTCATCCTGAGTTTCTTTATAAGCTGTACCATACTCACCACTAGCTTTATTTCGCCTGTCTTTTAGTATTTTATTAGCTTTTTCTTGTTGCTGTCTTCTTCTTTCATCTATTAAAGCTTGTTGCTTTTGTAAATCAGAATACTTAGCATTTAAAGCTTTTCTACCTCTAGAAGCTGAATTATTTGTTTGTACTTTTGGACTAGTCCACCCCATGGTTTTGTTGTTTTAAATATTAATTAGCACCTGAAGTATCTCCAGGTACAGGATTTTGTGCATTAAAATAAGAAGTTCCTACATCGGCTACAGCTCCAAAGGCGTCTGCACTAGCTTCAGCTGCTAAACCTTCTTGTTCTATTTGATCAGCTCTATCTTGATCTGATAAAGCTTGCATTCTATCCATTGCTTGTCCTTCTCGTAGTTCTTGTTGACCAAATCTAAACTTTTCTGCATTAGCCATCGCTCCTTGAACTCTTTGTTTTTCTTGCATAACTAACCTTTGCTGTTCGCTTGCTCCTTGTGCTTTTAGTTTTTGGTTTTGAGCTTCTTGGCTTTCTAAGCTAGCTGAAACAGCTTGTTTGCCTTTCATAGCTGCTTGAGCTAAAGCTGTAGCACCACCAGCACCAGAACCAGTTTCTCTAATAGTATCTAAAGTATTAGCTAAAGAAATATCTTCTTGCTCCGCTTGCATTTCTGCTGCTTGAGTGGCAACACCTAAGTTTTCATACTCGTTAGTTATGTTTCCACTTTCGTCTTTAATGAACTTAGTCATGTCAGGAATTTCTTGCCTTCCTGCTATTAAAGCTTCTAATTTTTTCTGTTTATCATCATAAGCTTCTTGTTTTATTTTCGCTTGTTTTTTAGCTTTAGCACTTTGTATCATACTAGCTCCAAATTTAACAGCTGCTCCTATAAGCATTAATGGTAATGGCATAATTTTTTATTTTAATTTTAAGAAGATCTAACAAATGATGTGCCTACAGAAAATAATTCTTTAGGTCCACCAGGTTGAGTAACATTATCAGTAGTAATTCTAGCGGTAGCAAAATAACCTTTAATACCACTCATAGAGCTTCCGTATACTACTTCGCCTGCTCTAACCGCACTATTACTTACTAGGTTAGAAACATATCTATTTTCTTTTCTATGGAACCCAGCGTAAGAAAAAGGTGGATTAACAGCGTTTATGCCCGTGTTAGTAGGTGTTAACGTCTCGTATCTACCTTGTACGTAACTATATATTTGATTACTAATATCTTTATTTTCAATCCACCCGTTTGAAACAGGGTTAAAAGGTGCAGTTGATCTCCACTCAGTGTTTGCTTGCTCTATGTCAGATTCAAAAACATCCATCTTCCAACCACTACTTCCTTCATAACTAACTGTTTGAAAGTTTTTAACTACAGATGGATTAGGATTTACTATAAAATCTATATAAGCTTTTGATGCATCATTATTTGATGCAACACCATAAAAACTGCTTCTATTATTATCACTTGTATTATCCCATTGTTTCCATATACTAGAATTAATTGAAGTATAATACTTACCCTTCAAGCTGTAAATAAAATTTGGTTTATAAGTATAAAAACTATTCCATCCTTTTACAGTTTCATCAAATGACAAAGTATCATAGTAACTTGTAGCTTCAGTACAATTATTCTGCTGCATAGAAATCACATAATTTTGATTGTGATTATCCCAACCACCTACGATTTTATCTTTAATAAATTTAACAAAAGTAATTGTGTCTCCGGGCACTAATGGTGTATATCCAATGTGAGCATACTGAGGAAGTATAAATACTGATTGTTTACCAACACTTGGATAATCTTTTACTATTTGCTGTATTGAATACTCTGTCCCATCAGGAGTTGGAAATTCTACTTTCATTCCTAATTCAAAGTCGGTGGTAACAACCGAATCGTCAAAAGTAATAACTGTTGGTTCTACAGTAGCGGATTCCATAACGTAACTATAAGTACATCTTTTAAAGCTATCACTAATTAAGTTTAATTCGTCTCTAAAATAATCCTTCATACCATAACTAGATATTTCTGTTACACCATCTCTTGATAATCTTAATATAGCGTTTCTATTCTTATCAGCATAGTATTTTCTACCTCCATAAATAGCAAATGATTCTGGATTTGTGCTAATACCGTATTCACCTAAATAAGGTATTGTCTGCCCAACAACTGTTTTAGCGGTCTGAGTTTGAGTACCACCCTCTGTTGTATATATAGTATCTTTATCTATAAGTATTCTCTGCGATTTATTTTCCTGAAGCACAATTAAATTTGTATCTTCTGAATATATTTTTTGTATTGTTCCGTCTTCTGGGTTTAAACTTGTAGTTATATTATCTCCTATAGAAAATACATTTGTTTTATTAACACCTGTTCTATTGTTAAAAACTCCTGAATATATAAGAGAGCTACCTCTTGTTTGTTGATTAGAAATATTTTCTACTAAATAAGCTCTTACCCCATAGTCTGTGCTAGTGTTGTTATATCCACCAAATATTCTAGATTCTTCTATAAACCAGTTAGCACTATTATCAGTTATTGACTGAGGATAAGGAGGGTAATAATCAGGATCCCAAGGTAAACCTGGCCACAAAGGTATATTATTAGGATATCCTATATAATTTGAACTACCACCTCCCCAATATACCAACTGACCCTGATTATTAGGTGTAACTTTTTTGTTCCAAAAAGTATTAAAATAATTTATTTCTATTATATATCCCATTTTTTTATATTAACTAGCAACTAGTACATTTATTGCACAACTCACAATTAATCCACCAGCATCTGTAAATCTAACAAGCAGTACATATTCACCAAGTGTTATTCCTTGTTTAGCCATTAAAGCAAAACTTCCTTGTTGAACACCTTTTTCTATGTAAAAACTCCCGTTGTCTACTGTAGGTGTAATCTCTTCTGTATTTCTATTTGTGTCTGCAGAGCCGTTTACAACAGAGTAAGTATTGATCAATACATCTGCGCTAGCCGTGCCGGTCACTGTAACACTACCACCACAAGCAACTGCACTACTTGATATAGTTGGTGCGGCATTAGATAGCTGACCATTAAATAATATTTGATTAGTTTCACCAGTGCTTGGATTTGTAAGAAGAAAAGTAAATATGTAAGATTCTCTTATGTTAGCATCACTTCCAAAATAAAATAATCCTGCTGTTTTAGGAAAATATTCACCAAAACCGTTAGGGCCTTGTAAAGAAAAATCTGCTGTTCTATCATTCCCTAAGCGATCTACCACATTTAGTATAGTTATAGTACCTCCAGCTATAGGAATATTACTAGAATTAGCGACTAAAAAATCATTTCCAGCGCTTACTAAACAACTAGTATTTAATGCAGCATTTTCTAATAGCTCAAAAGTTGGTAATGGATTAGAAGGGGATCCTGTATAGATATTAGCTGGAAATGTAGCACTAATACCAACGTTAGCGTTAATTTCTCCAATCATGCCACTTGATGAAGTTTCCCAGTAAATATCTAACAAAGACTCAACTGGTTTAGTTTCATAAACAGCTAAAAAAGGAGAATCCATCGAAGAACCTTTTATGCCATAGTCAATGCTATCTGTCTCTGTTATCGCTATCAACGGCGAAGAACCTTCTGATCTATAAATAGCACTTGGAGCTTCAGAGCTTTGAGGCCATAAACCTTGATCTATGCCAGTTCCTATGTTACTAACATTGTGCGAAAAATCAGCTTTATAAGGTTTACTTCTTCTTGATGTAGTAGGAAAGTTAGGTCCAGCAGTTGTATATGTTCCTGTAGTATTACTTACCCTAGGATCCAACTTTTGACTACTTCTAAATAGTTTTTGTTCAGGGCCAACGCTTTGTAAATCAGCTGGTACTTTGTTTATATTATCACTTTGCGTAGTCCAGACACCTGAAGGAATAGAAGATATAGGGTCGTTAAAAGACAATGGTGTATCTTCTTGAAAATCTCCACCATTAAGCGTTATTACTAAATTACCATCGCCAAAAACTCCATTGATTTGACTTCCGTTAATAGTTATAGTATCTCCACTTTGATAATTTTTTCCTGCTGTACTAGCTGAAACAGAATATAGTGGTGAACTAACAGTTCCTGTAACTGTTACATCTATTTTAGCTCCTTCGCCTTCAGCGCTATTAGTTTGATCAGGTGTTAAACCTGTATATGTACCAAGAATACTTACCGAAAGAGGTGAAAAAGTAACTGAACCTGTTAAACCTCCAGAAGCTAGAGTTAATTGACCTTTTATAGCTTGAGTTACATTGTTTCCTCCAGATACAAAACCAGGATAATATATATTATAATATTCTTGTTCTTGTTGTTGCACAACTATTTTGTAAGAATACCATCCTGTTGGTTCGTTTAAGTATTGACCTAAGGACACTAAACTATAATTATAAAGAGGACCATTTACCAATGAAGGAATTTGAGTATTAAACCTTATTTTTAAACTATCACCAAACCAACCAGTAGAAACAGAGCTGCCTACAAGATTAGTATATCCAGAACTGCTTACTGGTCTGTAAGGATTAAAAACTGTATCAGAAGCAAAAGTTCCTGTGTCGTTGTTAGTAGAAGAAGGTATTACACCAGATTGCCTTCCGTATCTATCTGATAAGACTACTCCAACTTTATATGTTCTATTTTGTTTAACTTGATGATTAGGTAATGTCTCGATGCTATTAAGATAACTTACTCCACCAGTAGCTGAACTATACTTTCCATCAACATTAACGCCGTAGTTTAAATTCTGTGGAAATGAGTTTTTATTAACATAATTAGCATATAAAACTCTATTACCAACAATAGCTTGGCTTTGTGCTCTTAAAGGTACAATATCTGAAACTCTTACTAGTTCTGATTCAGGTAGGGTTTCAATAGGCTTTGAAGAATTGTATGTATAAGTATAATTAGTACCTGTACCATTTATTAATATTTGATCTGAAGTTATAGTTTCAACAACTCTTAAAGCTTGTGTACCTGCTTCTTTGTATATTATTTCTATTTCTTTTACTTTAAAACCACTGGCTATCCCGCTAAAATTAGCTAAAGTATTAGCATTATCTGATGGTGTAGGTATAGTTAATTCTATTTGATTAACTTTGTTTTGCATCAAATTATTTATAGTATTTTCATACATTATTGTTTGACCTTCTAAATTACCACCCTGAACATATCCATCTCTTTCTGGAATAAAAGCTATAGCTGTAAATGGAGCTAACAAAGAATATTCATTGTCGTCAAATTTAAACCTATAAGAAAACCTTGGAAATCTTTCTTTTAAAAAATCTTCGTCACCACCCCATGTGGCATCATAATCAGGGTTAGGTGCAGAAAAATAAACTCTACTGTTTTGAATTATATCTATGCTCGTATTTAATGTTATAGTATAACCACCACCACCAATAGAAACACTATTTTCTACTAAAGCTTTTACACTATTTACGACTGGAGTTAAGTTTTCATCTACCATTTCCATTTGCCATTTTTCACTATTAATAGGACTTATATTCATACCAGCTCCGATGGTTTGAGGCATAACATATACATTAAAAGTATCAGTATTAGAGCTAGCGGCAGAAATGTAAGCTTGGTAAGACGCTGGTAAAAACTCACTAACTACATCCTTCATGTTCATTGTCAGTGGTTGAAAAGGATAGTATTTAGCAACAGATATTTGGTCCTCGTTAGTATAATAAGGAGTAGTTGAAGTACCTGGAAAATTAGTAGCTGATGCAATATTAATTTTTCTAGGTTGATTCCGATTGTCTGTAAAAAATAAAAAATCTTCCAATACATCAATCCCTAAAATAGGATGTGTTTTTGAAAAATTTAAAAAACTACCAGCAACAAGCTGAGTAAATACATTTGTAGAAACATTATAGGAATATATGTAGCATGATGCAGCACTACTTGCAAAAGTAGAAATTAAGTTAGCTGAACTATCTCTATAGTCTGTTATAAAACAAAATATTCTATCATTGACTACATCTGTTTGTACTCCAATTATTTCTAAATTAGTATTTGAAGCTGGCAACCCAAAGTCAGTTAGCTCAAGATTACCTAAAACGTTTTCAATAGCACCTACGTCTGCTCCTTCAGATTTGTTAATATTAATATTTTGAGCATGTCTATACTCTCCAGGAGGTAATAACCTTGCGTCTAAGTCTTTATTCATCTTAGATTTAAGGAAAGTGTTTTTAATTTCCGCCATAGTTAATGTTTAATCCATTTAGATTTACCTCGCATTACTTGAGTAAATTCTTCTAGTTTAATATTACTTAGTCTTATTTTAGCATTCCTTAGTTGAGCTGATCTATCTCTTTTAAACCTTGCGACTAAATACTCAGGAGTATTAGCTCTTGTAGCTAGTATAGAGTACGCTATATGTAAATATAAAGCCTCCTCTGCCATCTTAGGTATTTTACTATCCATATCATAAGCCAAGCCATCAGATATGTACTCTAAGATGATTAATTGACCAGCTAAATCACTGCTAAAGGAAAACTTACCTTCTCTTTCATTTATAACAAACCATCCATTTTTTTGAGATATCTCTGGTTCAAGACCGAATCTTTCTCCATAAGCCATTTTCCACCATTCCCAATTATATATATTAGCGTTATCAAATATATTATCAGTAATTAAACCACTAAGATTTCTTTGATTATTTGTTTTCCATCTCTCATTAGTTAAGCTTTGTGCTGATTCTAAATTATTTCCAAATCCATCTTGAGTAGGTTGACCTTGAGAATCTTGTATTAATGGAGTAGGATTACTTGTTAGTCTTGTAGGGTAAATAATGTGTTTTACTCCTACAGAATCTATCCAGGATAATTGAACGTAATTCACATAATCTTGTGGTATAGCCAACGATAGGCTTGGTGGAATTGTTAACTCTAATTGATTAACAGATTTTAAAGTATCGTAAGAAAACTCTTGCAATCCTCTTTTAGCATGGTAAACAATATCAGATCTTTTACATCTAGGTATAATTTTATCCATACCTACATAAGTCATATTAAAATTATTAATAACGTCTTTAAGGGTAGTATAAGCATAACTACCGTAATTATCCCACAAAGATTGATTTATAAGCTTAACAGATATAATAGAAGTAATAGCAACAGCTAAATTAAGTGTTACTGTTTGTGTTACTACACCTTGAACTGTAGTTGTAGCTAAAGTATAGTTAGCAGGTAAAGTTTCTACGTTATCTATGTATATTTTAAAATTAGGGATACTGGTAGCTGTAGCTGTTGAATCCCAAATTAAAGGTGTCATGGCTGATGGCCATATTAAGGTTTGAGGATTAACGTTTGCACCTGCGTACAGTTGTTCACCAGTATAGTATTGTGAATTAGTTTCTTTTATTAATCCCATGTTTTATTATCTTTTTGTGTTTGCTTCGTCTTGTGCTAGTTCCTGTGCTGCTGCTTGAACAATATTAGGATCTCTAATAACTATACCAGCGTATTGTAGTATTTTTAAAATAGCCTCAGTTTGTTGACTATCACTTATTTCAAAATTATTAGAATACATCGAGCCTTGTAATAAATCTGATGCTTGTAAAGTTATAACAAGAGGCTGTGTCAAACCACCCCCAGAAAAAGTTATTGTATCTCCTACGCTATAACCATATCCAACATCAACTGCTGACACCACTGCGTCAGTAACATTACCGCCTAATATTGTTATAGTTATTTTGCCATCTGTCCCGCCTCCACTAGATATGGCTGGTTCATATGTATATGGCCCGTCAGGACCTGTCGCACCAGTTCCAGGAGTAGTAACACTGCTCATTAGACTAGTACTAGCTAGTAAACTAGATGCTTTAGTTGAAGAATATATGTATTGTCCTAAAGAACCTACAGTAAAACCCCATACTACATTTGCAGGTTTTCTAATGTAGTTAAATCCTATATCGCTAACCGCCGTTGTAGTTAAAGCTGGATAAACAGTTACTTTATCTTGTTGATAAACACCTACAGGAAAATTTAATGAGGGTTGAGTTAGTGGGGATAGTTTTAATTGATGATATTCTCTTTTACTAACTATTTCTATTTCTGGTGCGCCATTAGCTTTTTCATAAAACACAGAACCAAATCTATGTAGATCTACTGGTTGTGTATAAACGTTACTAGCAACTGCTGACGCATCATTAGTTTTTTCAAATACTTGAAATTCTTCATGAATGTGATCCATTCTAGATGCAAATTCTACATCTGTTTTTGGCATACGTATATACTGATTATAATCTTCAAAAAACTTTTCAAAAATCTCTAATTGAACTTGAGTAGCTATTTTGTTAAATTCATCCGGTGTCATGTAGCCTCTTTGTTCTTTGTTTAAGATCAATAACACTGTCTGATAAACTTCATTTACGTTTATTGCCATTTTAATATTTTTAAAAAAAAAGGCGACGTTTAAGCCGCCTTATTTAGTATTACATGTTAAGAGAATTTTTTCTCTATAGATTTATAAACCGCTAAACCTTCATCTGTTTTAAACCACGCAGCCATTGCTGAGTAAGGGTTTTCGTCAAAAGGGACAGTCATAAGTTTTCTATTATTACTAGCCCAACTAAACGTACGTTGATCATCGTTGAGTTTTATAATTTTAGCTTCTTTTGCTTTTATAGCAAAATTTCTTAGCATTATGTTTTCATCATTTACTAAATCCATAAATAATTTTGGATTTCTTTTAGCAAATATAATTACATCTCTTTTTAATTCTTTAGAACTTAGTTTATTCACACTTGATCCAATTTCAACTCTTAATATAGCTTCTGCTTGGTCTATATCAATTTCATATGCTAAATTCATAGCAGCTAGTTCTAATTCTAAATAATCAAAATCATCTTCTGCTTCTTCAATAATGTCGTGTTCTCTAAATAAAAGATCTCTATGTGGATGCTTTATTAAGAACTCTTGTAAGTTTCTTTTTTCTTTAGGCACAAACAAGTGACCTTTTTCAAATACAATATGCTTAAGTGTTACATTTCCTTTTTGTTCATCAACAAAAATGCTTTTTTGGTTTGTAGCATATCTAAGTTCTCTTTCATAACCTTTTTCGTTATCAAACCAAACGCAAGGATATCTACGAGAATGTCTACTTGCTAACGTAAAAGTTAAAGGTTCTTTGTTTCCTAATAAATAATAATTTCTATCTTTATACTCCCAAGTATCTACTACTTTAGAAGATTTTTTTTCTTTTGTTTCCATAATATAATATAATATAATAATTAAAAAGACCCCGCCGAAGCGGGATCATTATTGTTTTTGTTTAATTTACTATTGATTCATCACACTTTGTAAGTGTAGTTAGCTATAGTAACTCCTGATGGTAAATAATCTACCAAATCCGGTAGTGACTTAGGATTTCTTTTAGCATATGCTACGCATGAAGAAATAGCACTACTAACCTCTCTTCTTGCAGCAGCAGTGTCATCCATCCCAGTTGCCTGAAACAAAATACTTAGTGTTTTAGAAGATTGTGACGCACTTGCTCCAGCGCGAATTGTTGTGACAAGTTCTAAACCAAGTCCACTTTGTGGGTCTTGTATTCCAACAACAGAATCTGCATCAAAAAAACCTTTTTTAGACTTTATATTTTCGTTTTGACCACATCCTCCTTCATAAAACCCATCACCTGCTACAGGATCAAAAGTTATATCAAAAGAACCTGTTGCTATAGCGTCGGCAGCTGTAAATGAAAACGTTATAGTGTCTCCAGGTAAATATCCTTTTCCAGAGTTTGTTACTGTGTAAGCGCTAATTTCCGGTGTAGCATTAGTATTAAATCTAATTTCTAAACCAGAACCACTACCACCTGTTCCAGCTTTAGTTGTGTTCGCAGATGCAGATAAATTACCTGAAGCTGCTGAATCGTCCCATGCGCTTCCAAGTGCAAGGTTACCATTTAAGTCGAATTGAAACCCGCTTAAATCAAATTTTACTAAGTTCATCATAATTAAGATATTTGTGGAATTCCACTTCCAAGTTGTATTCTTTGTTGCTCAGGATCTAATCCTGTAACTTCATTATAGTCTACAATTGATCCAGGTCTTGATGATGCATTAATTATAGCTTTGTTTAAAGCTATTATAATTTCCTCAGTTACTGAGTTCTTCGCACTATCAAGATTTATCATGTTGATGCCGTCTTGTGTATTCCACCCAGGACCAAACATTATCTGAACTGTAGTACCATCTGTTTCGCAATTAATGACGGTAGAAATATCGTAATAAAATTCTCCATCATTATCGCTTTTTATTTTTAATAAAACCATGTTTTTTTATTATTTAAAGATTAATAAAGTGGGGATTTCTCCCCACGTTATATAAAATTAAGCTCCTTTAAACAATACAAAATTGTTCGCAGCTTGAGTTACTAAACATCT
>JAAHTH010000484.1_pt1 | contig 22208 bp, 34 predicted proteins | sample 6116091 | NCBI WGS metagenome assembly JAAHTH01 (sample SAMN13939990, study PRJNA603662) | sponge metagenome | isolation source: marine sponge | host: Mycale hentscheli | place: New Zealand | collected 2006 | reverse complement strand
GATAGAGATAATAGGGTTTTAATTTATCATAATCATACTTACCAAAAACAGTATTAATATCATGTGCTACCATTTTTAAAGGTCGGATTCTAACTATGCTATTTTCATAAACTCCGGAGGTAATTTTTAATCTCTTAGTTAATATCTTTTCTAGAGGAGATATAGCAAAAAATGCATCCTTACATCCTCCTCCTAATTTAGCTACATTCATCCATATAACTAATCTAGCTACTCCTCTAAATCTTCTCTCATCAAACTTTTTTGTAACTGTAGCTCCTGCATCTGTCATAGGTCGGATTACCTCCCAATATACTACACTATCTCTACTATCATTTGGTACTAAATCTGTAAAAAGTAAATTGGTATCATTACAATCTTTACCCTCTACATCACAGGCTATTGGATAACGTTTAGTTATCTGTTTATCTTCTCCTGCTGCTACTCCATAATACAAAGTTTGTACTACTCCGCCATATCTATCTACATAGGCCTCTGCTTTTATCTCTGTACTTAGTAAGCTATCTATTAAGTATTGTAATTTCATGCTAAAAAATATTATCTATTATGTTTATAATTCTCTCCTCGTGTGCCTCTCTTATAAAATCCTCCTCCTCCTCAGATGCTTCTAATATTTGCACTCCATCTCTAGTAGTATTGTACTGCATTAATCTCTCTGCTCTATCTGTTTGGCCTCCTATGGTTACTGTAGTAGTGCCTCCAGTATCCTGTACATCTGTTATACCTGTATCTCTCCACATTTGACCGGTAAAAGTATAGTTTTTTGCATCTATAGGCTGGTTATTTAACGTTCTAAATATCTCATAACCTAAGGAGTAACTACCAAAACTAACACCTTCTGCATCTACTTTATCATTTTGAACTCTTAGCCTTATTAGGGCTACTGTCTCCTGTGCTATTATTACACTCTGCTCCTCTCTAGTAGCATTTAATACCTCTACTACTTTTTTTAACCTCTGTGCAAAATCTAAAAAGCTCATATTATTGATATTTACTGTAGAATGTATTAATATGCAGTATTATACCTGTAATGGCCATAGTGCAACATGGTGCAGTTATGGCATTTAATATAGTCCAATATCCAAAAGTATCATAGAATCCTATTACTGCTGCTATGCTTATCCATCCTCCCGTACAATAGCTACAGGATAGAGATTTTTGCAAAAACTTAGGATAGAATCTAGGTAAAAAATCTAGGTATCCTCTAGGAGGAGTTAGCTTTTCTGTATAGCACCATCCACAGCAGGAACTAACTAGAATTATCTTTATAAATAATAAATCCATCTTTATCTATTGTGTGTTATTGGCATCTCCTCCTGCCATTCCGGAGTATGCATTATCTCTAATATTTCTGCATGGTTATACTCACTACTACCATCTAAAAATGGATAATTATTATGGTCATTCTTATGCAACTTAACAACCAATTTAGTGCTATCTATGCTGTATCTTTGTGTAGATGGCTTCCCTACTATTACATCGTAAATCTGTGGTAAATTAGGGCTATCTGCTGCTACTATAAAATATCTATTATGTGCCATTATTTATGTGTTATGATGGGCAATCTTCTACTAAATCCTCTACCTCTGCATTTACTGTTTGGTATCCTGCTGTAATGCCTGTTAAATCCGGTATATCATACTCGCTACCATTCCAAGTAGAATTATTAATATCTGTATTAAATATTAAACTCGCTGCTTGTACAGGAGTAGTTAAAACTGTTCCACTATTATACTCTGTTAGTACTTCTCCTGCTGTTAATTCTGCATTCCACCATCTAGCTGTATTAATTTTCATATCTGCATAAAATGTACCTACTCTACCTATTTTTACTGTAGCAGCATTTACTATACTAGCAGATAATGTATTGGATATAGGAGCGCCATTAGTTAATAAAACCCCATTTTTGTATAGCTTTACTCCGGCAGGAGTTTCTGACCCATCATAGGTAGCAGCTAAGTGATACCATACCCCTGTAATAATTGCTGCTCCTGTACTTTGTACTGCTAAACCGTTTAAACCTCCGTTATTTTGTAAATCTAACCTAAGCTCTCCTAGAGATACTATAAATAATATCCCTGTACTACCTACATATTTAGTAAAGAACTGATTAAATACATCAAAAGTATCAAACTTAACCCAACATCCAAAGCTCATTACATCTGTTCTATCTAAATCATAGGCAGCATTAATAGGGGCTTCTATGTACTCCAGAACTCCATCTAAATCCATAGAGTAGCAAGTAGTATCGCATTCTGTAGTAACAAACTGCTCGGAGTAGTATGTAGTAGTAGCTCCTCCTATTATGGTCTCTATTGTTAGCTCTATTATCCATCTGCCTCCTGCTGCTATGGTAGTTAAGGTATCATCATCTGAGGTAGAAAAAACATAGTATTGTACTCCATCTTTTTTAACTGCCGTTTTAGTTATTAATCCAATAGGAGGAGAAAATGAATCTCCTGTATATGTTCCATCTGCTCTAATTCCTTTGTACTGGAATGCTATAACATTATCTCTAATGCTCCATATTTGGAATGTAGGTAGCTTTGCATTTGGTACTCTCCACTCTCCTCCTCCTATGTATCCTGCATTTATTTTACTAAAAACATAATCCTCCTCTAGATAGAATGGTAAACCTCCACCACTAAAAGATTTAGTACCTTTATTTATGCTATGTAATCCCATTTTAATACTCTATTTGTAAAGTTATAAATCCACTAGCAGGAGAAAAACTAGCTCCTATTAACTGCCCATTATCAAAGTTATTACCAATAAATGAACTTCTAGGAAAAAATAAAAAGAAAGATTCTAAAGGTATAACTATAGACTGTAATTTTTTAATAGGTTTTAGCTTGCTAAATACTTGAGGTATAAAGTTCATACTACCACTATCAAAAGGCCTTCTATATGGCCAAAATTTAGAATGTAGGTTAGCCATTCCCTGCGGCATATTAGCATCATAATCTCCTGTAATCACTCCATCCTCTGACCTGTTGCCTATTTGTACTCCTGCTGCATCTGTAGAGTTAGGAGGAGCTAAAGAATCTGGAGTAATCATAACTACCCCATCTATAGGATAATCTGTAGGATTTAAAATAATACTTGAAACCTCACTATAAAATTTATCCGTAGTATAGCTCTTTTTTCCTGTAGCACATGAGTTAATAATAGTTCCATTAGTACCGCTAAAATCATAGTTTATATCTACTCCTGTAAAATCTATAGCAAAATCTAAACTAGGGAAACTCTCTGCTTTTGGTATGTCTGTATTATCATACTCAAACTTATTTTTAAGCTGTGTATATTTACCTCCTTCTATTGCTGTAAGGTCTATTACTTGTTGATTGTTTAGGTCGTTATAATGCTCTATTATTAACCTTTGTGTACCCTCATCTATAGCCCAAAAACAGTTTAATTTCCCCTCTATATATCCACTAAAAATATCTCTTAAATTTATATCCTCTCTACTTGCCTCCTCTGTAGCTGTTGGGTTTTTTATATCTGTTATTGCATGGACTTGGATACCCTCTGTAGATGATGGGCTATTACCTGTTACAGGATTAATATCATCAAATAAAAAATTACTTTGTAAATCTAAATCACTACAAAATTTGTTTAGCCCTAAATTTATAACCTCTGTTAATGGCCTTCCATTATTTAGCTCTATAGTAGTTACAGGAATAGTATTCTCATCTATCCAAATAGATACAGCTCCTACCGGAGCTGTTGTTTCAAATCGCTCCATCTCTATCCAAACTTCAAAACCTGTAACTAGTGCAGGAGGTAAAGGAGAGCATCCTAAACCTGTACATCCTGTTAAATTAAAATCAATAGATAAAACTGCTGTAGGAGGTAACATAGTACTAGCTTTTCTAAACCATGTAGTTAATCCTTTAGGAGCGCAATTATCAAAAAGTATCTCCCATGCTTCTCCTGTACCCTGTGCCGGAGCTTGAGGTATTCCACCTTGGCAATAGGTTGTTTTTGTTTCTCTAGCAAATAACCTAAACCCAAAAACAGGAGAGATAGGAGGATTAGGAGGAATAGGAGAATTATAGTATAATGGTTCACCAAAAAACGGTAACGGAGCTAAAAAGTTTCCTAATGTTCCTCCTGCTGCATACTCATACTGTGAAACATCAGTTAAGTATGTAGATGATACTATAGAAGGAGATTCTAAAAAATTATAATCCCTATCATAACTATCTGTTAAGCATTTATAGAGGCTATCCTGTTTAGGTTTAGCATCTATTAGCTTTAAATCCGGATTAAAACTACAATCTCTTTTTGTAAAAAACCCATTAAAAATAGTAAACTCTCCATCCTTACAAAACTCTATAATAGTTAGGTTTATTTTTTGGCACTCACCAAAACTATTAATATAATCATAAGCCCCGTTTTTATTATCATATACTACAGTATTACCTATGTTTTTTACATATTGATAGCTGCCATTTTCCTGCACTCTCTCATAGTTAATAGTTATATCTCCTGTATTTTTTGGAGTATATTGATAACCATTAAGATAATATTTATAAACTGTATTACTCATTATATTGCTTTTCTACCTTCTTCTATAAAGCTAATAACTTCCTCATCTTGGTTTAGTATCCATCCTCCTATTTGCCATGCTCTATAATCTGCAAAATCAAAACCTAACTTGGTAATCCAGCACATATAATAGAAATTATCTGTACTTGGTAAATTAGCAGGATACTGTAACTGGTTTATAGTTTTTTGAGGCATCTATTTATTTTTTATCAAACTTTGATTTTTCTATATTTGGATTTAACCGCCTAGCTAGGGCATAGCTTATCCAGTCTAAATCATGCCGGCAGTTATAACCTCCTAAATCAATTAATATATTATTATTTGGCTTCCTTCCTTGCCATGTAGCAGGAATATGATTCCATGTTAAAATAGTTTCTCTATTAAATACTAAACCATTCCTATCATCACAAAATTTACGAGTAGTTAAAATCTCTCCTCCTGCATAGATGGCATAATTAAGATTTAATGTTTTACTAAACTCCTCATCTAGGCTTCTGCTATATGCTTGGAATTGGTCTCTGCCGTTTTTGCTATGGTAGCTACTAACTATCCCTAGCTTATCTTGTTTTCCTTTTACTTGGTCTGTTAGCATCTGTTTTAGCTCCGTAGTACTTAGCTCTGTAGTAATCCCATTTTTAATAGTTTGCTGTAATGCTCTTACAATATCGTTATTATCAAAAATACTATCTACAAAACCATCTACTATAATCTCTCCTCTGTCTAGTATCCTTCTCTCTGCTGCTGCTCTTGGTTCAAAAGGAGAAAAATAAACTCTAGTAGCTCCTTCTATGCTGTTAAATTGTTTATCATAAAAATCAAACATAGCTATGTTTACTACATTTTTAATAAACTTCTTTAGGCCTGTAGCCTTGTTTATTTTCTTAAGGTTAAATGTAGTGTTTCTCACTTTGCCTTTAGATATATCTAAGCTAGGAAAAAATGTACCTAATAGGTAAGCATTTAATTTTCTCTCCATGCTGTTAGCTCTAGCTATTAATCCCTTCTCACTAGTTCTAAGAATGCTGCTCCTTTGTCTAGCTATTTTCCTTAATTGTGTTACTGTAGGCCTTGCCATAATTCTACTCCTCTAGGGGATTATTACTATCATCATTATCTGCCATTCCTAAACCTACTATCTCTCTAACTGAGTTAGCAGCTACAGCCTGTGCAGCAAATATAGCAGCTTTATCATTTAGTAATCTTTTCTGCTGTTCAAATGTCTTTAATAAGAATGTTTTATCATTCTGTTGTACATCTGCTACTATCTCCTTAAAGTTTAAAAATAGGGCTTTTTGTATGGAGCTATCCGGCAAAGATAGTACTAAATTATTTACTAAATCCTGTGATACATCTCCAAAAGGTTTAAATCTAGTTAAGGCCTTATGAAGTGCTAAGAAGGAGCTATTATTTCTATTCTGTTTAATGATAATTTTGTTAGTAATGCTATCTACTACTACTGCCGGAGCATCTGCATCCTTAGCAGTTTTTAAGTTCATTAGTAGAGTGTTTTCAGATGCTAGATTATACTCATTAGAATAGATTAGAGCTACCTGTATATCCATTATCTCTAAATATTTAGCCATCATCTGCACCGTAAAAGTAAATAACTTTCTAGGAGATTTACTAAACTCAAAAAGTACATCCTGTGCAGTATCGTAATAATTTGTAACCTGTGTAGCTGTTGTATTTTTGCCTTGTTGATAGGATAAATCTACTCCAAAAACTGACTCACATATAGTAGATGTGGCCTCCTCTACTAGTTCCTTTTGCATATCCAAGGCCTCAAATGGTTGTTTAACATATGCTGCCATATCTGCCGGCTTTACTGTTTGGGGATGCTCCTCAGTTGGTAGCTGTATCTCTATTACATCCTGTGCTGAGATATGCACTATCTTACCTGTACCACTACAGACATGGCAGCTCTTACCTGTTGGATGCATTACACCTTGCCTACAATATGCAGCAGATTGTACCTCTTGATAGTTACAAGGTACATAATAGATAAACTTCATAGGGAATCCATGTAGAGCCTTAGATACATCGAATACTGAGCCATCATTAACCAATATCTTATACTCCTCTGTAGCATTATCCCAAAAAGGTACATAAGTACTCTTATTAGTTTGTTTGTCATGCATATAGCCCATTCTAGATATAGGGATAGCATCTATCTCATTCTCCTCAAATATTACTAAATACTGCTTATTATTTATGTTTACTGTCTCTCCTAGTAGCTCTCCCTCATCACTTAAAAACTTGTCATAGTAGGAGCTATTTTGTAGTATATCCTTATCTAGTTCTATCGATAGCTCTAGACCTTGGATAGTAAAATTATAAATTATCTGTATGGTTTTAGATGCCTGTTTAGTATCCTGCATATAATCTACTCTCTCCTGTAGCTCACATACTGCATACTGTACCTCTCCTTTATCTATTGCATAATCCTTAACCTCAGAGGAGGAAAAAATAAAAGGAGCAAAGGTATCTACTCCATCTACTCTAGTATGTTTTACCCAATAGAACGAATTAGGGTCTATATCATTATAATATAATGCACTCTCCTCACTCCATACTAATAAACTTTGTCCATCATTGCCGTATTTATCCACATAAGGAGCTATTTGTGCTGCCTTAGCTTTATCCTCATGGCTTACCTCAAAAGCAATTTTATCCGGTCTAAAAACCCTCTTAAAAAAGCCTTCTATTTTTCCTGCTACCTTCTTTGTTCTGTTCTGGGTAATCTCGACTCTTTGTATCTTTTGGGCATTGGTTTCTCTTGGTTTATAGTTTACTACTAAACTCCCATAGGAGGCCTTATCTCCTGCTACTATTGTTTTATAAAATTGAGCATTATCTACTACATGAGTATAGTACTTATGAGTAAAACCGTTTATTACTTTTATAGTTCTATTATCCATTTTATTTATTTTCTTGCTAGGTATCCTATAGAATTAGGATTACATATAAAATACTCGAACGCCTGTAACATATGTCCATGCATCTCTACTCCTCCCTTAGTTTTTGGTTTAGCTAATTTGCCGTTTGCATCTGCTGTACACTCTTCAAAATCTTCTATCAATTCGCTACAGGTCGGACTAATCAAAATCCTTACAGGTAAGCTACCACTAAGTACCTTATTTAAAAATACTCTCCTGCCTAGCATTCCCTGCCCTATGCTCCTGTACTTTGGATTGCTTTTAGGGATTCTTTTAGTTACATTATTTTTAGCTGTCTCAGATAGCCCACTAATCAAATCACTAAAAAGAGTTTTTGTTTTTATCGTGCCGGCAGCAGAGCTAATACCTGTATTACTATTTCCGGAGGCATCCCCATAGAGAAAAAACCCATTTTTGATAGTTGGATATTTTAGCTCAATCTCCCTGCCTAAACTTTGTGCATCATTAATAGGAGATTTTAGAGCAAATTTATCTACTACTGTAACCTCCCAAAACTCACTATACCCATTCCATACATCATCTTCTACATACTCCATCTGCACTACTAAACCTGTCATATAAGGAGATGTATTAAAATCTACTGTATAATGTAAAGGTAAGTATTTTTTATAACTTATTTTCTTTACTATACGGCCATAGTTAAATCCTGTTGCATATACTCTAGATTGGTTAGGTTTTGGATTCTGTTGGTACAGTGCATCAAATGTACTAGGATCTGCATTAGCTGTATCTATTACATCCTTTTTACTATGCCTCTGAGGCCATAATACTCCTCCATATTCTCTAGGGTCTATGTGGGTAGTTATTGAGGGATTTATAAATACCTTGGTTTTTTTTATTGCTTCTAGTTTGAGTATCTCGAAGCTGTTAGGGAATGCCTCTAGGATTCTGCCGGATAGGTCTCCTTTACTCCATCTAGTCATAGTAACTAACTGCTTACTATCTTTGTGTAGTCTAGCTCTTGCTACCTTCATATACCATCCCCATTTACGTTCTTGGTCTGTTAGGCTATTCCCTTCTACCTCATCTTTTACTGGGTCATCTATCAATAATACATCTACAGGGAATCCGGATAATGGGCCTCCTACTCCTACAGATTTTAAGCTACCTTTTTTGCCTACTATCTCAAAGATATCTGCATTATTTAGATACTCTCCTTTTGCAGAGTTTTTAACATTCTTAGAGGATAAAGTAGTAGCAGGAAAAATAGAGGCATACTCATCAGATTGAATAATTCTTTTTACATCTCTATTAAAACTAGAGGCTAAATCTGCTGCATAGCTACAAATGGCTATCCTTAAATCCGGATTGATACCAAGTAGATAGCTAGGTAATCTTCTAGATGTTAGCTCACTTTTGCCATATTGAGGAGGCATCCATACCATTAATTTAGTTATATCTCCATCTACAAAAGCCTGTATATAATCGCATAATATTTGATGATGCCAGTTAGCCCTATAATCCTTTTTTGTATATTCCACAAAAGCTAAAAACTCTCTCCTAGCTAGTTCCACATACATAGCATCTAGCTCTCTATTTGCTATCTCCTGCTGTATCTTCTGTATCTTGGTTATCTTCTTTTGATGCCTCTTGGATTCTCCTTTTAAGCTCATCTGTGGAAAGTTTAGTTAAATCCTCCTCTAGATTATTTTTATAGATGTTTACTGTGGTATCTACTTTATTTGGATTTAGTTTAGCCTGTTCCTCATCGCTAGAGCATAACTTATAGAGTGCTAGGTTTAGTGCTGCATTATCTGTACCTCTCCATTTCTTCCGTAGTTTTACCTTCTCCTCTATTTTGTTTTCCTCTAATAATTCCAATATAGAGTCTAATTTGTTTAGATTATTAAGATAAAATGTGCCTCTATTGCATGGCAGATAAGATATTACTTCTTCTAGAAAGATTAGTTTATTTTTCTTTATTGCTTCTATAGCTTTTTTCTCTAGTTCCTTTGCATCGTAGGCCATAACTATCTATTTATTGTCTCTATCCTATCTCTTTGGCTTCTATGTTTTGACTCTCTAGGAGGTAACATCTGTATCCTCATCATCTAACACATCCTTTTTTATTAATCTTATTGCATCTGCTAATTTTTGGCCTAGAGGCTTAGATATTACATTTAGTTTAATCTGTACATCTATGGCTATTCTTAGACCTTCTATGGCATTGGTATTATCCTGCATTAGTTTTTTTTTGATAAATCATAATTCCTATCCATTTCCTCAGCTATGGCCTCTGCTATTTCCTCCTCTGCATCTGTTAGCTCTATTTGTTGTACAGCATCATTAAAAGCATTCATTAGCCTATTCTCTCCTGCTGTATATCCTCCTCTCTTTGCTGCCTGTTTATGTATGCCATCTACAGAGTACAGGAGAAAATATTTAATAGTATCTGCACTAAGTAGAGATAGGTTTATTTTAATCTGTTCTCTATTGTTTTCCATAATTATAAAAGAGTAGACCGGAATACGAAAACCGGCCTGCTCTATACTTATTTAATCCAAAACTAATGCCCATTATTTAGAGTTTCGCTATCCTTCTAACAATCATCATTAAAAAATAGTTAATAAAATTAAAGGCATTACTTTTGAATTTAGATAATAGGCCTCCTATATGCTGTAATCATCCCACTACATTAATAAACAAACAATTATAGGAGGCCTCAAATACTTAAACCTAAAATTAATATCAATCTAATATAAGGTTTTTTGATGGGATAATCAATATTTTAACACTATTTATCTTTGCTCTTAGATGCAGCTATGGCCTCCTCAATAGTTGTAATTAAATCCATTACTAACTTCCAATAGCCCCAAAATCTTTTCCATGCTCCTAAATCCTTTAAAGCATTTATTTTCTCTATTAGTGCATTTTGGAACTCCTTCTGTTCCTTTTTTAGCTTTTCGTTATCTAGGTTTAGCTGTATGTTTTCAGCTATCATAGCCTGTACCTCTGCTGCTGTCATAATATTATTATTGTGTTTATTAATCATCTTTATTATTATCTAGCTAAGTTAAAAAAAAAGGAGGTACTCCTACCTCCTCTCACCATAACAGAAAATACTCAAATAATTAGGTTAATAAATAATTAAATAATTAAATGAGAAAAAAGGAGAATCTTTTACTCTCCTGTATCTATGTGGTCTCTAGTTTGTTCTAGATTCCTTTTTGTTTTGTTGTATAGCCATCTCTTTAGTATCTGCCCTATGTAGTTATTAAGGCTTCTACCTTCTTTATCTGCCTCCTGCTGTATCTTATCTACTACTCCTGTAGTTTGTTTTGTCTCTACAAATCTAAAGTTATCTTTCATTGTATTTTATTTCATTTGTTGCCACAATATACAAAACTTTTGTTATATTTGAATTATTATTCATATTAAATTAAAAAAATGATATTTAAAATTGATAACGAATTAAAAAACCTAATACCTCCGCTTACTATTGAGGAAAAGAAACAACTAAAAGAAAATCTATTAAAAGAGGGCATTAGAGATGATTTAGTATTGGGTGAATATTTAGATAGTGACGAACTAATAACGGTATTAATTGATGGACATAATAGGCTAGAAATAGCTAATAATAACGGTCTATTATATGCTACTAAAACTATTAGTTTTGATAATTACGAAAGTGTTAAGGAGTGGATGATATTACACCAATTTGGTAGGCGTAATTTAAATAATTACCAACGTTCTATACTAGCTCTGGAACTTGAAAAAGTGTTCCAAGAAAAGGCTAAAGATAATTTAATATTAAGCGGTGAGAATTTTGGTAAGGGTTTGGTGAAATCACCGAACCCTATTGATAAAATAGATACTAGGAAACAACTTTCTAAAGTCGCTAATGTTGGTGAACAAACTATTAGTAGAGTAAAAAAGATAAACAAACAAGCCACCCCCGAGCTAAAAAAGCAATTAGAAAAAGGAGAGGTTAGTATTAATCAAGCCTATAAGGAGGTTAGGAAAGTTGAGAAAAAAGAAGAGCGAAAAGAACTAATACAAAAGCAAGTAGAGGACATAGAAATGGGTAAACTCCCTAAATTAAAAGGTAAATATAGTGTTATTTCTATTGACCCACCTTGGAATTATGGTCGGGAATACGACCCTCAAGGTTCAAGAGTTGCTAATCCTTATCCAGAGATGTCAACTAAGGAGATACAAGATATTAAACTACCCTTATTAGATGATTCTATTTTATGCTTATGGACTACTCATTCATTTTTACCTGTTGCTTTTGATTTATTAAAGGTTTGGAACTTGCAATATAAAGCGACTATGGTTTGGGATAAAGAAAGTATGGGGATGGGGCATTGGCTTCGTATGCAATGTGAATTTTGTTTAATTGCTATTAAGGGGAATCCGTTTTGGGATAATACTAAATACAGGGATATTATAAGAGCAAAAAAAAGGCAGCACTCAAGAAAGCCGGACGAATTTTTTAATATCATAAAAGAAGTAACAGAGGGTAGAAGATTAGAGTATTTTAGTAGAGAAAATAGAGAAGGATGGGATGTTTTTGGTAATGATATAAATAAGTTTTAGTATGAAGTTTTCAGAATTAAAAACAACAAAAAAAGGTCTTTTAGGAGAGAAAATTATCACAAAATATTTAGAGAAAAAAGGATGGATAGTTTATAATCCAACTACTAAGGATAAAGCTCATTATTTTGATATTTTAGCAACAAAAAACAAAAAAAAAGTTATTGCTATTGATGTTAAAACAAAAGCAAGGCTAAATAATTGGAACGCTCAAGGCATAGACTTTAAACATTATAAACAATATTTAAAATTTACTAAAGATACCTCCGTTCCTTTTTGGTTGTTTTTTGTGGATGATAAAACAGGTAGAGTCCACTGCTCAGATATAACTAAACTTAAAGATGGTTTTTTTCCTTGCAGTAGTATAATAGCATGGAGATTAACTCAAATGTATTTTCTATTTAAAATTTCAGAGGAGGATATTTTAAATATTTCAAAATTAGATACTAGAAATTATAATTTTAATCCAAAAAACTAGAATTATGAATATATTTTATAACAACTACCGGCAGCAGATGGAGCTAGAGGATAGTAAGGAGGAGGAGATAGATAGGAGTTTTAGGCAGCAGATGTATCCTGTTTTTGTTGCTGCTAATTTGGGTAAATTTATAATACATCTGCTCTCTTTTAGTGCTGCTGTTATCCTTCCGGCCTATGGTTTTGAGCTATTATTTAACTCCTTCTATCTTGGTTTAATAGTTGGTTTTGTTATGGTTTTGGTATTTATTGAACTACCAAAATGGAGTACTATTAATACCATATTTGAGAATTATTTTGATAGTAATATAGTTAGCTATGGCCTCTCCTTATTTGCTGTTTGTTTAATCGCTCCATCTATTGCTAGTAGTACCTTTGGAGTACCTTTATTAGTAGCTAGGTTATCTCCTGCTGCTGCTACTATTGATTTGGATGCTATAGAGGATAAACATAAAAAGAAACGATTAGAGGCATTAAGCTACTTTGAACCGCAAATAAAAAAATACGATAAAGAGGCAAAGGATTATTTTAAGAAGTATAGTAAATTTTATGCATCTGAGGATAGGAGGAGGTTATCTAGTGCAGCATCTATTAAGATGCCATATAACAAACTACTAGCAGCACATAGCACATCACAGGAGAGGCTAAATATTAGGATTGATAGCATAGATAGTAGATTATCTGTAGAGATGGCAGCAGCTATAGCAGATAATAGGATTATAGTACAGGAGCATAATTTTAAGAGGAATAATGCAGGGAATGTAGCATTTTGGTTAATGCTTATTTTGGAGCTATGTTATATCCTTATTGTTTGGGGAGTAAAATACTACGAGCATAGAAGTAAACTGGAGAGAATAGGGCTAGATATCCCTACAGGAGGAGAAAAAAGAACAGAAAAAAGAGGAGAAAATAAACAGAAAAAGAAAACAGAAAAAAAGGAGAAACAAGCTACTACTACTCAAGAGGTTAAACAAGGAATACAGATAGCCTATGCAGAAAATAGGCAGAATAGAGAAGGAGTAGAGGGCTATTTTAATGCAGAAAATCAAACTGTATTAATAAGGCTGAAAAAAGGAGTAAATAAGGGATTATTAAAGGAGAAAAGTAGGAGAGAAATAGAGAAGTATATAAAAAATGCATCCTCCCAGAATAGCAAAAGAACTAAATTTTATAAGAGGATATTAAAAAACTTTGAATAATGATTAAGCTACTAATTATAATATACTCTTTGCTTACTATTTGGATAGTTTTGGAGCTATTTAAGTACTTCTATGGGGATAGGCTAAAGGCTTATATTAAGCTACAGATAGAGATACTAGAGGCAGAGAAGGTACATAGATTAAACCAACAAAATAACAAGCTCAAAGAGCTAGAAAAATCTAAGGTTTTGGAGGTAGAAGTAGAGGAGGTTAATGGCCTAGAATGGTCTGTTTTGTATAACGAAAAAAAGACTAAATACAAAGTTATTGATATATCTATAGATGGGGAATAAAAAAAGCAGTATCTAGCTCTAGGCTAAATACTGCTATCTTTTTTCTATTTAAATAAACTCGATTACTAATTTATAAATAATATTTATTTATACAAAATTTTTTAAGAGTTTAAAATATGATAAACTTAAAAACTAGGATAATCTTTTTGCTTCTTTATATCCTTATCGTTATTCTTTGCAGCATTTAAGGCATCTTTGCCTATCCTCCTTAGCTCTTGTATCAAAACTTTATTTTCTCCCTCTAATCGGGTAATTTTTTCCTTTAATAGGTCAATTATAGATAATGCCTCCTCTAATGTGGTCATAATGTATCTAATTTATACTTTTTAATAATTTGTTTTAGATGGCCTGTATATCCTTTTTTAGTGCAGTAGTGGCATTCTGTTAGTGCTTGCATCCATTCATCTAGATTTTTTGGTGCATGGAGGTTATAGCATCTATTTTGAAGTACTGCTGCATAATCCTCAAAACTCTCCTTTATGCTGCTATACTTCATGTTTTTGTGATTCCTTCTAATTCCAAAATAATTTTTATCCTCTGTAGCTAATCTACTTTTACCCCATCCGGATTCTAGTGCTGCCTGTGCTATGGTCAATGCAGGAGGTATCCCATAGTTTAGCTCTAATCTTTTTGCTGCCTTGTAATGCTTATTTATAAAACAGCTAATTTTAGCATTATCTATAGCTAGTAGTACTTTGCCTAGAGGCTTATATGCTACTGCTTTATTTTTGTATTTTTGTGCTTGTAGGCTTATGCTAATCATTAGCATTAAAATTGTAATTTTCATAATCGTATTTTTAAGTATTTAATAATTCGGAATATCCGTTTAATTTAATTTAGCATCTTGGATGCCTTCTAATAATTTTCTTACTACAGTATTCATAATTGTATTATTTAGCTTTGGCCTCTTTTTTTTCTGCATCCTCTTGTATGCATCTGTTATACCTTTAGCTGTTAGCTTTTTTTTGTTTCTCATTTTTCTAGTTTTAATAATTGGTTAAAATAAAATTAAGTTACCATTAGAATCATGGCCAAAGTTAAACGGGCTAGGGTCGCTCTGCCCTCTCAAGTATTCAAATTCTACTTGAGAGTATCCATAGTCTTTATCCTTGGTAACTTTTATTACTGCTTTTGATTTATTTATTAGCTCTGTACCTAGATGGCCTCTAGCACTCCCTGTACTCCTAGCATTATGCAAAATAGGAATAAATAGAGTATTATGCTTTGCAGTTATTACCTTTAGATGGTCTATTAGTTTTCTAACTGCTTTTTGGTCGTTGTAATCCTCGCAGATATCTACTATCCCATCTAAAACCAAAACACCTACATTACCTACCTTCTCCATAACATATTCTAAAAACTCTAATCTCTCCTCCATTCTACAATCAGTTAAGCAAAAGGAGTAGAAGTTCCTAGGGTCTATCCCTGCCTGTACTTCTGCTTGCCTGTATATCTGCTTTTGTGATATGTAGTAATCCGGAGCATTTTGCTCTGTATCAATTACTATTATATTTCTATCCTGTAGTAATCCTGTAAAGTTTAGTACATCTGTACTATTGTTATTTAATATTGCTGCTGCTATGCTGTTTGCTAGTGCAGACTTTCTACTCTTGGCTGCTCCTACTACTGCTACCCAGTCTCCAAAGGATGCAATTTTTAGAAATTCCTGTGAGGCTATATCCTTTAAAAATAGATTGTACTCTATTTTTGGAGGTACATTTTTAATAGAGAATCTAGTTTTAAATATCTCCTCCATTCGTGTAATATTGGTAGCTTTGCCTTTTTCTGCTGCATTGGCAGAGGTTAGGGCATTTAGTTTATCATTGTAGCTATCTCTATTTTTCTTTAGCCTATCACCATAGCCTAGGCTGTATAGCTCCTTTGCTGCCTTTTTATAATCTCCTGCATGGTTTATCTGTGCATATACTTGAAATGGATTATAGGTTTTATCTCCTTCAAATTGTGTAGAGGTGGTAAAGATTCTAACTAAGTTTAGAGATGGGCTATATCCTGCACCTATCCCCTCTGTTAGGTTTTTTCCTGCTCTTACATAATGCTCATTACCTCCTCTAGAATATTTTAACTGCCATCCGTTAGACTCCAGTAATTCGCTACAGGTATGAGCATCATTAAAGGCCTCTATAGTTGTTTTGTGACTTCCTGCTACATCTACAGGAGTAGGAGTAGTACTCTGCTTAAAGGCTTCTTTTGTTTCGTCAAAACTACGGCATACTTGAATAATTAGGTTTCTCTCCTTATCCGTTATTTGTGATATTTTAGTTATATCCTTACTTGGAGTATCGTACTTATAGCCTACTGTAGGAGGGATTAAAATATAGCCTCCTTCTCCTCTTGTTTCGAGTAGCACTCTAATGTTATCGTGCTTACTTTTCTTTTCTGCATCTGTGGTATATCTAGATGCTAGTTTTAGGTTTCCTGCTGCTACTTTGGTTTTGTAGATTAGGTGGTATCCATTATTGATAGTTTTGGAGATGATTAATTTATTATAGGTTTCTAGGCCTACTGCCTCTAGTATCGCATCAAAAAACTGTATCTCAAATTTAGAGGATATAGCGTATTTTAAATCTACATCAATAACCTCTATTCCCTCTCCTGTAAGTAAAGCTATGCCTCCTACATTGGATATACTAAATATCTTTTCTACTTCTTTTTCTGTTTGGCCTGTTTGGTATTTTTTCCAACTGCATAGAGGTTTTTTTCCGTTTTCTGAGTTGGGGCTATTTGTTGGAATTATTTTTAATCCTGCTTTGTGTAGTTCTAGTGCTGTTTGTTTCATTAGGATGTAGCTCTTTGCTGCTGTTTTACTAATTCGCTTCTTAAATGGCCTTTATTCTGGATGTAATCTGTGCAGGAGTTAATGAATGACTTTAGGCCTCTAATTCTTTTTATCTCCTCTATGCCATATTTAAAACCTAGATTAGTGTATAACACATCGTAGATAGTGTAGAGGTTAAGGTTAGGATATTTACTAAAATGCTTTGTATGTATCTCCTGTAAATATGCTAATTTTATTTTAAAATCCTCCTCCTGCTTTTTAATTAATCCTTGTTTCTCTGCAAAAGCTATGTGATTTTTGGGATTGCTTTTTTCTCTAAATGCAGAATCTATAAAATGCTGCCGGTAGTTTAATTTCTTAGCAGGAGGAGTAGCAGCTATTTTATTAGTCCTTTGGTTTCTTATTGCATTAGTTATCCACTGCATTAGTTTAGCCTCTACTTGCTGCCATGTTTGGAGATTAGTGTAGTAATCTGTTATTCCTTTTTGTAAAAAGCTAGCTACTGCTGTTACAACTGTTAAGGCCTCTACTTTAAATCCGAATTGTTTTTTATACTCCTCAGCTATTGCCTCTGCTGCCTTATCCTCTCCTCCAAAGTTAGCAAAAATTAACTCTCTTGCTTGGTCTCTATCTATTGGTTTTTTTTGTAAAATTTGCCCCCTATTAGTAGTAGTATTATTCTTATCCTTCTTAAGTTGTGGTTGCTCGTTGGTTGTGTTGTTGGTTGCTCGTTGGTTGCTTTGTTGGTTGCTCTGATTTTCTTTATCTTGGTAAACATCGAAGTTTACTAGTGTTACAAGAGTATAGAGGTTGGTTGCTTTGATGGTTATTTCTCCGGAGTTTTGAAGTTTGCTAAAAACTGTCTTAATCTCTTGGATTGATAGCCCTAAAGTAGCTCCTAATTTCTTTTTACCTATAACTATCTGCCCTCTTTTTATCTCTATCCCTCTCCATCTTTTAGGCCTAAAATTAGCAGTAAGTAGGAGATGTATAAATACGTGCTTTACCTTCATATCATTATACCATTCCCAGTCTAATAGCTGTCTATGTAGTTTTATAAATCCATTCATAAAGGTAAGGTTTAAACAAAAAAAGGCCATTGATGAGGATAGCTTAAAAATTGAGATTGTGGACACAGTGAACCACAGCTAACCCTCATCAATGGCCTATATATAGGATTGATAAGTTTTTTCTATTTTATTCTGTGTTTTGTACTTAGCTAAAGGTCTCTCAGTTCTCTAGCATAATCAAATATAAGGATTATTCTTTAGGATTCAAAGTTTGCAGGAGGATTAATTTATGTTTGTGGTATTCCTCCATAACTAGACAGAGTTCATATAGCCCTATCTTTTGGCTTGGTTTGTCTAAGTGCGAACAATGTTTTGAAAGCCATTTTTTAGCCGCCATGTCCTCTAGTTTTTTATATTTTTTCATAATTATTTTTTTTCGCCCGTTGGGGCTTTTATGTCATTAAAAATTCTATTCAAAAACTCTAAATATTTTTCGTTAGCTTTCCAATAATATTTTTTTAATGTTTTATTATGTTTGAAAACCTTAGCCGTTCCTGTATGGTAAAAGTTTCCAACCTTTTTTAAATCATTTTCTATATCCAAAATCATAATTATTTTTTTATCGCCCGTTGGGGCTTGGTTTAATATTTTTCCTTTTTACTTAAATAGTAGCTATCTTATTTAAGGAGGAGTACCTATCTCCTCCTTTTGTTTTTAAGCCTGTTAATCTCCTGCTCTATACTTTCTATCTCTTTCCTCTCTGAATCGCTAAAAGGATAGTTTATATCATCTACAGGATGTTTATGCTCTGTAGCTTTGTAGATAGTAAACCTTAGAGGATTACTAGGATAGTTGTGGTAGAGGTAGGAGGCTATTTTAGTTAGTTGTATAGATGTCATACTGGATTAATTCTTAGCTAAACTCCTGCATCCTATAATCTGGCCTTTCTCATTCCTTACTAGCTCATTTGGTACTAGTAAGTCCGACCTCCTAGGCATAGCAGCTAGTACCATTCTGCTAACTATTAAATAGGTATCCTGCACATACTCCGGCATATCCTGTACCTCTCCAAAAACTGTAGAGGTAATAGGGATTCCATCTACTGCACCTACTTGGATAGTTTTGGTGGATAGTCTAGGTATTACTCCTGTAGGCATATAAATAATCTGCTCTCCTGTAGTGGTAACTATTGTTACTGTATGAGGAGTTAAATTTTTGATTGTTGACATTTTTCTAGTTTTAAGTTTTAAAATTATGCTTTTATATAAACTTCGAACCCTTCTTTTTTTGAAAGTTCTGCAAGGTCTTGTATTGTTTTGCAATTGCCATATGATTTTACATTATGTTTGAAAGCAAAGAATATTTCTTCTTTGCCGTAAAACATTTTAGTTTTTATTTCTTGAAGAAGAAAATTATTATATTCTATTATTTCTATGGCATCAGAAGCCATGAAATTATTTGTTTCCTCTTCTAGTTGAGTTACAAAATCGGATAAGGTAAGCAGTTGTTTTTTTGGTTGAAAGTTCATTTTTCGTATTTTTTAAAGTTGTTTATTCTAAAATTGTGCCTTTAAGGTTAGCACATCTAAGGTCTGCACAATATAGGTTAGCACCTCTAAGGTCAGCACCTCTAAGGTTAGCACCTCTAAGGTTAGCACATATTAGGTTAGCACCTCTAAGGTCAGAACCTCTAAGGTCAGCACCTTCTAGGTTAGCACATATTAGGTCAATAGTACCCAACTCAATCTTTTGCCCCTTAGCCAACTCCAAAGCTAGAATAATATTCTCAGCCTCTTTGGTGGCTATTAGGGCTAATAATTTATCTTTCATTTTTCGTATTTTTTAAAGTTGTTAATAGGGGTTTTTACGCCCCGTTTTGGGGGTGTTATTGGTTTAACTCTTTGTACATATTCTCAGACATAAAACAAGTAAATTGAGTAATATCACTCAATTTAGTTATTACTTTGTGAGGCTTGCCCGTGATACCAACTATACCAAACTCATTAAAAAAAGAAAGAGTAGCGGAGGCGTAATCGTTCTTAATTACTATATCTAGGGCATTTCTTTTGCTACCTTTACCCATACGGCATCTTAGTACTTTAATACCGTAGTTTTTTAATGCTTTTCTTATTGCTTTGGCGTTTAATGTATAAAGTTTCATAATTCGTATTTTTTAAGTATTTAATAATGTTTGTTTCTTAGTACGATGTAAATATACAACAAACTTATCCATAATTCCTAATTTATTTAGGAAAAAGATTAAATAATATTGAATATACTTTACAAAAGTGCTTTTTTAGCCGTTTTAGCTTGTTTATTTTCCTAAAAAAGTTTTAATTGTGTTTTCTCTAGTGCTATTATTTTCTTGGTTTCTTCTATCCTTTGGGTAGCTATCTTCATATACTCCTCTGAAATCTCACTACCAATAAAATTTCTATCATTTCGTAAACACATCTTCCAAGTAGTACCACTACCAGTAAAACAATCATATACTAAATCGTCCGGATTGCTCCAAGATATTATATGGTCGTTAGCTAATTTCTCCGGAAAGATTGCAGGATGTTGGAAGGCTATTTTATCGCTAGTAGAATGATAATTTCCTATATTATACTTCCATACATTAGAAATAACTTTTTTATTTTGTTTCTTACTTTTTGAAATATTAATTATATGAGTACCATCTGCATTTCTATTCCATGTTTTGGATGTTCTTGTATTTTTTTTTAATATTTTTATTGGATTAAATATATTAGGTTTTCCTTTACTGAAAATAAACATATACTCAAATGCTTGTTCATATCTTTTATCGTTTAGAGGCATATAATTATTTTTTAAGTATATCATAGTATCATGTAGATTAAATCCACATTCCATAAAATACAAAGCTTGCCTAAAGCTTGTACCTGTTTCGCTACCTTTAATAGTAGAATCTGCAACAATCCATACAACTACTCCTCCTTCTTTAGTTGTTCTATAAAGTTCTTTTGCTATACTTTCAAAATCGAATTTATAGCCATTATAATTCCTCAAATTATCATAAGGAGGAGAAGTTACAGTTAAATCCAAAAAGTTATCCGGCATTCTCTGCATGGTATCTATGCAATTCTCGTTATATATTTTATTTATCTCCATTGATGCTAATTTTAGGGTAAATATATTTATTAATAGTAGCTAAACTAGAGCTATCTGCTTTTAGATAGGCCTCTATTACTTTTTTTGCATTATTGATACCACATACAAACCCTGCTACATAGTATCTCTCCTTTAATGCTGTTAAATACTCTAGTTGCTCCTGTAGATGTTTGTTAGCTCTTAGGCTGCCATCTCTTTTAGATACCTTTACTCCTGTTTTTTTAAACTCAATAGCTAGTCCACAGTATTTATCTAGATACCATTCCTGTAGTATTATATCCGGATGGCCTCTCCTAGCTCTGCTGCTATGTATAGCTCTTTGGTACTTGTTTAAATTAATACCTCCTAAATCTACAGTATATAACACATCCGGATAGGTAGCCTTTAGCCATCTACATAGTGCATTCTGCTCCTGCTCCTCTGTTAGCTTTGGTTTAAACTTATCATTATACTCATCTGCTGTATAAATCATTGGTATCTATTTTTTGATTCCGCAGGAGGAGGAGTAGTATCTTTTTGAGTAGCTAATACTATTCTATTATACCTTTTTTCATATTCTACACAGAATCCATCCAGTAGCTTTATAATAGTACCTCTAGATGGTACATACTCTGCATTATTAAGAATTTTATAAATAGTAGCATGGCCTACTCCGTATATTTTGTGCTTCCGGAGAGTAGAGCTATTTAAGTTATTATCTAGTTTATACTCCTCTATCTTTTCCTGTAGGAGAGTTTTTAAATGTGCCATATTTTATGTATTTTAAGTTATCTAATAATACAAAAGTAATCTTTTTTTATATAAATCACAAATAAACTAGGAATTTTCCTAAATAAATTAGGAAGTATGAATAATTAGTAATATCTTTGATTTATCGAAGGCTTAAAAAATTACTTATAACAATTAAAAAATACGAAAATGCTACCTAGAATAGAAAGTACACAAAAAGAAAATTTAGAAATAATAAATGAAATAGTAGATTACCTTGCTAAATATGATGTACAAACATTAAAGAATGTTGCGTATATGTTAGATGGATTATTTACCAACAAAGAATATAAAGAGATATACATTTGGGGAGAAGGTGGAAGCCATATTTGGCTATCACAAAAAGTAGATGGAAAGAGAATAATGATTTTTATCTAGAAAAAAACATAGGGGCTAACTACCCCATTTTATAACAATTAAAAAATACGAAAATGCAAGAACTAATAAAAGGAGATATAAGAGCTATTAAAT
>JAAHTH010001305.1_pt1 | contig 22224 bp, 18 predicted proteins | sample 6116091 | NCBI WGS metagenome assembly JAAHTH01 (sample SAMN13939990, study PRJNA603662) | sponge metagenome | isolation source: marine sponge | host: Mycale hentscheli | place: New Zealand | collected 2006 | reverse complement strand
AGAGAACTAAAATGTCATATTTACAGTAGGTTCCGGCTTCGCCGGGAGTCGCTGACAACAGCAGGAAGCGTAAGGTTTAATGCTTCTTCTTGAGAGGCGCTCAGTGTTATCATCTTTCCTTGATAGTACTCAAGGGCGCGAGTAATTGGGGCATCTTCATCATCAGATACAGAGGCTGATAACGCACACGTAGGCATAGGCGCTGCTTCAAAAACAAACACTGATTCGGCTACACCTGCTGCTGGTGGTGCGTCTGTGGGGCCTACTTCTGCTGCGGCACCTAATACTAAATCAGCGTGCACCGCTTCATGGCGCTCCAAATAATGCGCTAAAACACCTGACTTTAAAAAACGACTGTTTTGGTAATCATGCGTCGGTAAATACTCTAAAGCCAATAAATAATTTTGATCTGCAACTTCTGTGGTCGTAAACAACAAACGACCTGCATTATTATTACCCGTACGTAAACTATAAACATTGTGCCCTGTCAGCTTCTCAATATTTTTTTGGGTGTAATCGCCTGTCAGTAATCGATTCACATCGGCCTCATGTGTCTCTAGTAAATCAGCATCGCCTAAAGCACCGCGTAAGTAATAAAACGTATTTGGCATCATATTGCCCTATAGAAATTAAAAAAAGAGCCTTATTGTATACAAAAAAGACATAAAAAACAAATTAAAGACTTGGGGAACGTCGGTTTTATGTCAGTTTACTCGGAGGAATTTGGATTTTAAAAATGAACACCACCTCCGAGCCTATCAGGCTCTGAATGCCCCTGAATAACTTCATGCTGTAGTTTGTGTTTGTCGTCATTTACAGTTAACCTCTTTATTCTGTTGGATTCTCAAATTGAAATGTTTATGCCTGTTATTATTGACTTATTAAGTACAAATATATCCCATTCTGAACGCATGTTATTACAGCATCCCAATACTGCCGGCGTCATTATTTTTACTCGAAATATTACAAATAAAGCGCAACTCACAGCGCTCACACAAGCTATTTTTCAAATTAATCCTGAGCTTATTTTATTTGCTGATCATGAAGGCGGTTATGTACAACGCATTCAGCGCCATGGCTTTCATCCTCTCCCAGCTGCACAGATTTATGGTGATACCTATGATATCAAGCCCGAAGCAGGTCTTACACTCGCTGAAAAATACGGCAAAATCATGGCGCGTGAATTACGCGAATGTGGCATTCATGTGGGACTCGCACCCGTATTAGACATACACGGGCCAAACCCTATTATCGCTGGTTTATACCGTGCGTTTCATAAAATCCCAGAAATTGTTACTGCACTTGCAGAGGCATTTATTCGTGGGATGCATGACGCTGGCATGCCATCAGTGGGGAAGCACTTTCCAGGACATGGTTTCTGTGAAACCGATTCACACATTGCTTTTCCTTCTGATTCCCGTACTTTGGATGCATTGAAAGCCTGTGATTTAAAGCCTTTTATTGCACTCACACAATCAGGCCAACTAGATGCGCTCATGCCAGCACATGTCAAATATCCAGAAATAGACCCAGAGCATGCCGCAGGCTATTCATCCATTTGGCTTCAGGATATTTTACGCAATCAAATTAAGTTTGACGGCGCCATTATTAGTGATTGCTTGGGCATGACGGGAGCCGATATTGGTGATTTGCTCACCCGTGGCACGCAAGCACTAAACGCAGGCTGCAATTTACTCATTGCCGCAAATCAAGAAAGAACTGCATTACAACATTTCTTAGATGCACTTCCTGAGCATTATCGTGAAGATAATCAGGCCTATATCTCAGCGTTTAAAAACAAAATCCGTCCTATCCCAAGCATCCAATCTACAGCCACTACTGTAGAAGTAGGCGTAGCAATACCTAACAACCAAGAAAAAGTAAGCAGTAATCCAACTCAAACCATTTAAGACAAAGCAGCTCAATACATGGGGTGCGTTTAATATTGTCTAGATACGTTGAGAGTGGAACAATAACGCTTTGAAAAAATGAGACTACGCATGAGTAAAATAAGTCCTTTAAAAAAATATCCTGTCAAACAGACGAATGGTGAAGTATGGCCTCACACGCTTTTTCTTAAAAATTTTATCAATCAAGATAACATAACGATTGGTGACTACAGCTACTACAATGATTTTGATGCAAATTTAACAGATGTAAGGCAAAGATTAATGCCCTACACACATCCCCACGCGCCAGAACAGCTTATCATTAAAAAATTCGTTCAAATTGCGCATGGCGTACAAATTATAACATCGAGTGCAAATCATCAAATGGATGGTTTTAGCACCTATCCCTTTACTGTCTTTGGTGAACCTTGGAGCAGCGCTTATCAAGCTGAGTGGCCTAATAAAGGCAATACAGTGATTGAGCATGACGTATGGATAGGCCACCAGGCAATCATCATGCCCGCTGTCACCATTGGTGCCGGCGCAATCATTGGTACGGGCAGCGTCGTCACCAAGGACGTGCCACCCTACTCCATCGTTGCAGGAAACCCTGCAAAAATAATTAAAATGCGTTTTGCTCATCATACGATTGAAAAGTTATTAACTATTGCTTGGTGGGATTGGGATATAGAAAAAATTACTCAACATTTATCTATTATATGTGATTCAAATATTAATCATCTAGAATTAATATAATCGCCCTTCATACAATAATATAACTAAGAAATCTGAGTTCTGGATAAGCAGGTTAGGGTGCGTTGACAACACACCTTAACCTTCATGTGATTAAATAGAGATTAATTCACGTACAACTGCAGCATCTGAAAATAAAAAGCGTTCATGCCCTATTTCTTGATACGTTTCATGGCCTTTACCTGCGATTAAAATAATATCATCTGAACCCGCCAAGCTCAGTGCTTTTTGAATCGCTGACTTTCTGTTTTCTATTTTTAAATAATTTTTATTGTTATCAAAACCTGCTGCAATGGCATCGATAATTTCATGTGGATTTTCCATGCGTGGATTATCGCTGGTTACAATAATTTGATCAGCATATTGCTCAGATACTTTGGCCATCAGTGCACGCTTATATTTATCTCTATCACCCCCACAGCCAAATACCACCAATAGTTTAGATTGCTTTAATTCTGCAAGTGTCGCCAATGCTTTTTCAAGGGCATCAGGGGTATGTGCATAATCCACTAGCACAACAGGTTTTGATGCCACTTGCTCCATTCGTCCAGGAGATGCTAAAAGCTTTGGCATCCCGGCTTGTATGCCTGATAGTTTAAATCCATCTGCAATTAAGCTCGCAATCACTGCTAAGCTATTATAAATATTAAAACGCCCTAGCGCCTGTACCACGCATTCAAAATGCCCGATAGGCGTTTTGACATCAAAGACACTACCGGTCATACGTAATTTAATATTCTCAGCATAGATATCAGAATTTTTATTTAAGCCATACGTTAATATACTCACACCTTCTGGCACGTTAGCACGCATGACTTTTGCATAAGCATCATCTTGATTTAAAATCACTGACTCTAAACTCGGGTAAGCAAATAAACTGGCTTTAGCCGCAGCATAAGCTTCTATCGTTTTATGATAATCTAGGTGCTCATGACTTAAATTAGTATAAATAGCTTGTGTAAAGGCAACCTCACTCACACGTCCTTGGCTTAAGCCATGCGATGAAACTTCCATCGCCACTTGCTGAATATTTTTTTCGACCCAGTCATGTAAATATTTTTGCACACAAAGCGCATCAGGCGTTGTATTATGCAATGGTTGAATGGCATTGAGTAATCCAGCCCCTAAAGTCCCCATATAAGCCGATGAAGTACCTAGCAAATCATGGGCCTGGGCAAGCTGATACGCAATGGTTGTTTTGCCGTTTGTGCCAGTCACGCCTTTAATAATTAGCCCGACTTTAGGGACTGCATAAAATTGAGAGGCCAACACCCCTAATTTTTTATCTAAATCAGGGTATGCTGTGAATGGAATAGCACCTGATAGCGCATTTATCTTAAATTTTTCGCTGTTTTTAGGCTCATAAAAAACCGCACTGGCACCCGCCTGAATTGCATCTTGAATAAAACTTCTGCCATCAACTGTCTCACCTGGATAAGCGAGAAAAATATCGCCTGGTTTTATCTCTCGGCTATCGTTTTGCAGATTGCTCATGCGCCTTGTACCTCAGTTGCTGCATCCGGTTCAATATCCATTAATCTTAACGATGCTTCCATCACCTTTGAAAACAAGGGTGCGGCGACTCGTCCACCATAAAAAGAGTGTTGCGTTGGCTCATTAATCACAACAGCGACAACAATTCTTGGACGTGAAACAGGCGCTACCCCTGCAAAAGTTGCCACATAACGTTTTTCATCATAACCATGCTGACCTGCAATGCGTGCTGTGCCTGTTTTTCCTGCGACACGGTATCCTGGTACAGCTGCTTTTGTGCCTGTACCCCCTCGCTTCACGACCGATTCCATCATATCCAAGACTTGTTCTGAAATTTTAGCATCTAACACTTGCTTACCTAATGGCGGTTCCTCTGAATGCAGTAAATGCACGGGCATTAGATTGCCGTGATTTGCAAATACCGTATACATTTTAGCAAGCTGCAATGTTGTCATAGAGATTCCATAGCCAAAACTCAAGGTTGCCTGCATAAATCGTGTGGTTTCTTCAGGACTCATAATCGTTCCTTCACTCTCACCTGGATACCCACTGAATGTCTGCTTTGCTGCCCCACAACGCTTCAAAAAATTAATTAAATGCTCAGGCGGGCTGGCAAGCACCATTTTTGTCATCCCGACATTACTGGAGTGTTGAAGCACCCCGCGTACATCTAAAACGCCATAGTTACCGACATCACGAATGGCATGGCCTTCTAACATCATCCAACTGGGTCGGGTATCAATCACTGTATCAGGTGTAAATAATCCACTTTCAAGCGCACTTGCAATACCAAACGGTTTAATCACAGAACCCGGCTCAAACATATCGGTCATGGCGCGATTACGATAGGCTGATACATCATATCGCTGGCGCACATTCGGATTAAACGATGGAAAGTTAACTGCTGCTAATACTTCACCGTCGCTTGCATCCAACACAACAACAGATCCTGATTTTGCACCGAATTCGGTTACTGTTTTTTGAAGTTCATGATAAGCAAAAAACTGTATGCGTCTGTCAATGCTAAGCTGCAAACTTTGTCCTGGTTTAGGCTCTTGAATGACACCAAGCTCATCAATCACCCGTCCTGTTCTATCTTTTATGACGCGTCGTTTGCCTGGTATGCCATCCAGCCAATCATGATAGGCAAGCTCTAACCCTTCGATGCCATCATCATCAATATTCGTAAAGCCAATTAACTGCCCTAAACTTTCAGCATCCGGATAATAACGTTTGAATTCTTGTTTGAAATTTACACCTGAGATATGCAAGGCTTCAATTTTTTGTGCCTGTACTGGCGTTAAGTGCCGTTTTAAATAAACAAATCCCCTTGTTTCTACATGACGCATACGCTTAGAAATGCTTGCCGGTGAGGTATTCAGGTATTTTGCTAGTTTTTTCAGTTCTTCTGGCGTTGGATTGAATTTTTTAGGATTTAACCAAAGCGACTGTACGGGGGTACTCACAGCAATTGCATCCCCTTGTCTATCAAATATCATGCCTCTAAATGCCGGGGTATCTACAACCCGAACACTACGGGCATCCCCTTGGCCCTGAAGAAAACTTCGATCTAGCACCATGAGATCAATCATGCGCCAAACAAGCGTGGCTAAAACCACAAGAAAAAAGAAATTTAAAACTAAAAAACGTTTACGATGAGACGCTTCCTTCATTCGGCACGCAAAATAAACGTTTTTTCATGGGATGGAAAAACCATGTGTAACTTGTTTTGTGCAAGCCGCTCAACACGCGCAGGGGTTGCTAGACTGGCTTGTTCTAATAATAATTGCCCCCATTGCAATTGCAAGCGATGTGTTTTTTGATCGGCCATTTGAATTTGGCCGCAAGTGACACGATGCAAGTTAATCACATAAACCACTGAAAGCGCACTCATCAGTACAAAAAAAAGTGTCGCTATTTGTAAAAACATCTGTGTTGAGCACTGAATTTTTAACCCATGCCCTTGAAACAAACTGCTTTGCTGAATCGCTTTTGCCGCAGTGTTCATGATGTTTTCTCTCCTATCCTAAGAACCGCACTTCGCGCACGGACATTTTCACCTACTTCTTCATCTGTTGGTTTAATCGCCTTACCAATTCGTTTAAAATGCGTTTTTTGATCGGTATCCATGATGGGTAGATGACGTGGAAGCTTCACGCCTTCTTCTTCTGATCGCATAAACCGTTTTACAATTCTGTCTTCTAACGAATGAAAACTAATCACTGCCAAGCGCCCATCTTTAGCAAGCATCTCTACGCATTGCTTTAAGCCTGTCGATAAGTCATCCAGTTCTTGATTAATATAAATTCGAATCGCTTGAAACACGCGTGTTGCAGGATGTTTATGCTTTTCCCATGCAGGATGCGCTTCTTTGACAATTTCAGCTAATTCTGTGGTGGTGGTAATCGGACCCAGCTCGGTGCGTTTTCGTATGATTGCACGTGCAATCCGTCGTGCAAAACGCTCTTCACCGTACGTTTTAAACACATCAACCATTTCAGCTTCAGCAGCACGATTCACAAAAACTTCAGCTGTTAAACCTGTTGTGGTATTCATACGCATATCCAGCGGACCTGTTTGCATAAAACTAAAGCCACGCTCAGCCTCATCCAACTGAGGGGATGAAACGCCTAAGTCCAATAAAATACCCGAGATTTTTCCAGAAATATCTAAGTCCTTCGCAATCTGTTTTAAATTAGCGAAAGAATCTTGAACGGCTAGTACCCGCTCATCTTGATTAAATAATTTTTTAGCATGCTGAATTGCAACCGTGTCTTTATCTAATACAATCAACCGACCCAAAGGCCCAAGCGCCTCAACAATCACTTGTGAGTGCCCGCCTCGCCCAAATGTTCCATCAACATAGATACCATTGGGCACAAGCTTTAATGCTTCAATTGCCTCTTCGAGTAAAACAGGTTGATGTGTGCCTATCATCTAGAAGACTCCATCATAAAAAAAACGTTTTCATTTCATCAGGTAACCCTTCACCTGACGACTCTTCTTTGAGCCACTCAGCACGTTTCAACTGCCAAGTTGCCTCATCCCAAATTTCAAATTTATTGCCTTGCCCAATCAGCACTACTTTTTTTTCAAGGCTTGCATAGTCTCTCAGTAGTGGCGGCAACAATGCACGCCCATTACCATCCAAGCCAATATCTGTTGCATGACCAATTAATAAGCGTTGGATACGACGTGCAGCCACATTAAAACTCGGTAATTTTTGTAAGCCATTTTCAATGTTTTGCCATTCAGCAACAGGATACAGTAATAAACATGATGCTTCGGTATCTATCGTCACAACGACTTGATCGCCCAATCCTTCACGGTATCGTGATGGGATGGCAAATCGGCCTTTGCTGTCCAAATTAATGGCGTTGATTCCACGAAACATGGTTTTTACTGCAGGGTTCCCCCCACAATCCTCCACTTTTTTGTTAGTTTAAACCACTTTCTAACACTATAGAACAGATAAATGGGAATTCAAGGCAAAAAGCATGGATTTAAACCATCTGCCTTAAAAACACAGCATTTTAAGACAGGGATGGGTAAAGTTTCAACATCTTTATGCCCGCCAGGATTGTCTTAATCGCTACAATCTCATACAATACAAGCTGTACTAAAATAACAGCTAACACGGGCATATTATCTTATGGACTATTTAGAAAAGTTTTTTGGTGCACATTTGTGGACTTTACACGTTGCAGCGGCTTTATTTTTTACGTTAATCATCCACCTTATTTCTTCCCGTATGACCTTAAAACTCGCAAATAAAGCCGAGCAAAAACAAGTGTTATATGCTGAGGCGTTTCTGCGTGCTATTTATAAACCTTTGACGCTGATGATATGGCTGATTGGTTTAACAACAGCCTCTATGCTCAGTTTTCCAGGTCATCATGACACCTGGTTTTTTACTTATCTTGTGCCCATCAGAAAAACAGGTGTTGTTTTCTCGCTGACTTGGGCCGCTATTCGTTTTATTCGAAAAGTAGAAACACTCACCATTCAAACCTATAAAGCCCGTAGCAAAAAACATAAAGACGTCGATGAAACGATGGTACATGCCGTCGCACTCCTAATGATTATTACGACCGTTGTCCTCGGTGGCATGAGCATTATGCAGCTCTTTGGCTTACCGATTTCAGGCTTATTGGCTTTTGGTGGTATTGGTGGCGCGGGAATTGCATTTGCATCCAAAGATTTACTCGCTAATTTCTTTGGTGGTCTGGTGGTCTATATGGACAAGCCTTTTAGAGTGGGTCACTGGATTCGTTCTCCTGATAAAAATATAGAAGGTACGGTTGAACATATTGGCTGGCGAGTCACACGCCTTCGTACTTTTGATAAACGCGCACTCTATGTACCCAATAGCTTTTTTCTAACCATTAGTGTTGAGAATGCTTCTCGTATGCTCAATCGACGCATTAAAACATTGGTGGGATTACGTTATGAGGATGCGGATAAAATTCCTGCCATTACAAAAGATATTCAGCACATGCTAGACAATCACCCTGATATCGACAGCAAACAAAACATTCTGGTTTACCTCAACGAATTTGGCGCTTCGTCATTAGATATATTGGTTGATGCATTCACTAAAAGCATTAAACGCGCTGAGTATATTCCTGTTCGTCATGACGTGTTCATGAAAGTACTCGAGATTATTGCATCACATAAGGCCGAATGTGCCTTCCCAACACAAACTCTTTTTGTGAACTCAGAATAGGAATCAATACGAGATTATGCTTGTATGTAAGCTTAAATCTATCAAGTAAGATACTAATTATGTCATCATGTCTTAATTAAAATCTAACGCTGTTTTCATATGCCAAGCGAGTTAAATACAAACGGTACTGCGCTGCACATTCAAAACAACAACTCAGATCTTCTCTTTGTGTACTTAGCAGGCGCAAGCTACATCTTGCTACCCATAGCAACAACCGCCTTCATGATGATTTTTAAAAACCCAAGTGACACCCTTGATACAGAAGAAGAAAAAAATAGCACACCAGAAATATCTCACAGCATGGCTATCTTAATACTACTCGGACTACTCGCATTATTCATCACAGCCCTCATGAAAATAAAACACCTTTTGTTAGATATAAATCTAAACTCAGAAGCACCAAAGGCTATAGGTCTAACACCCAATGAACTCACCCACCTAACTGACGCGCTAGTGAGTCCCGAAGCACTCAATACAGCAGCATCATGGCACCGTGCATCTAGCACAATAGAGCAGGCCGAATGTCCTATTTTATTAGATATACCTAAAATACAAGATGTCATTATTTTTGAAAAACAATATTTTGATGACGTGCGGGAACAGTGGCAACCCTTAAAAAATACAACACAAATTTTTTCTCGTGACAAGTTACACACTTGGCTTACCAAAAACAATACACATCCTTTAACGCGTGATGCAATTCGTGAACCAAGCCCTTATCCTGACGGCACAAAAACATATCCAACAACGCGTTGGCGTATACTCCCTTTAAACCCAAATCACCAAGACTTAGTCAATAGATTAGAAGGATACAAAAAAAAATCCAGTCGATTTTTTTCCAATCCATTAGAAAAGCAAAAAATAGATTTATCCGACACAAACCACATGGTCAATCGCTAGGATGTGTTTCCAAAACCTGAAACGCTCGACTTGTTAATGTATCAACATATTTAAGAAATGTATCGGTGGCATCAGGTTGAGCTTAAAAACTGTTAAAATTAAAAATAGCGCTAGTATCCAAGCTCCAATCATCAGGTTATGAGCCACCTGAGATGAGCGCTCTTTTTCATCCCAGTCAATTGGATAGATTCCTTGTATTAAGAACACCACAATACTGGCAAGGTTAATCGATATAAAATTCATGGTAAATAATTCTAATGAGACCATGGCTAGAGAAAAAGCCCCTGAGCCTAAAAGAAGTCCGAAGGTGACTAAGGGAGGCAAGAGTGAAACGGCAACCATGACACCAATGAGAGTTTCTGATACGCCTGTTGTAAAGGCCAATGCGCCAGCACACCCTGATGCTAAAGCGATAATAATATCCCCTTTATGTAGTTGTGTTCTAATGGCTATCTCTTTGAATGTCGGATCAATCGTTATCAGTTGAGCCATTATTACTGCGACAACAATGACTAGAATGATACCCAAAAAAGCTGTAAAACAAGCTTTTAATAATAGCGTAAAATCGCCCAAAATTGCCCCAAGTGACATGGCGATACTTGGTCCAAGCATTGGTGCAATCACCATGGCACCAATTAAAGCAATTGCACTGTCATTGTGTAATCCAATCGCCGCAACGAAAGTTGCTAAAATTAACATCGCTACATATGTTTTAGAGGGTTCCGCTGAGTGCTTGATATCCTCATATAATTCTGCACTAGAAATACGACCTTTGTGTTGTGTTACTTCAGGAATTGGCTCCTCAACATCAACCGTTGGAGTAACCGGCAAAGCTGCTTCAACAGCTAAAATAACAACGCGATTGTTTTCTTCAGCATAATTTTTGTCTAAAAAATCTAGAACAGGTCCACTTTGTTCTGCCTCTAAAAGTACCCTCAGTAGCATTTTATTATTCTGTAATTTTAACTCGCGATGCTCAATGATATTCTGACTTTCAAGAAAAGTGCGTATTTCATCGAGGTTCTTTTTTTGGAGCATCATTTCAATTAATCTTAAAGCCATCATTAGTTTCCTAAAATATATAGCAGTATTTTTTCTAAACCTAATCCGATTAAAAATCCATGTGCTTTTATTAGTGAGAATCTTTAAATTTTAGTTTAGATTAATGGTGTTAAATGTCAAATATGCAAGCAAAGCAATGTCTTAACAACATGAAAATATCACCCGCGCTATCCGTCTTAATTTAAGTAAGTCCCCTGCGTCAAAAAAAACCTAAACAATCACACAATAAAACATCAAATTAAAATACTTATTGACATTATTTAGGTCTTTGTGTTAAAATTTAAATCTTTCTTTGTTGAGTGATTAGACTTATGCCAAGCCAATTATCCTATGCTGAATGTATTAATGCAGTCAATCAAGATGAGATAACACCCGTCCATACAGCAGCACAAGAAGGCCTGGTCGACGTACTCATAGCACTCCATCAGCACGGCGCAGACTTTAATGCAATAGACGAAGATGGGCTAACACCCGCCCATCGTGCAGCACATCACGGACAGACCAAGGCACTAAGAACGCTCCATCAACTCGGCGCATACTTTAATGGACGAGCTACAGATGGTCTAACACCTGCCCAGATTGAAACACATGAAGGACATGTCGATGTACTAGTAACACTCCATCAACTCGGCGAAAACCTGAGTCTAGCAACCCACAATGACGTAACACCTGCTTATATTGCAGCATATAAAGGGAACATCGAAATATTAAGAGCACTTCATCAACTCGGCATAGACCTGAGTCTAGCGAACCAACGTGGCGTAACACCCGCGATTAGGGCTACACAGGAAGGACATATCGAAGTATTAAGAACACTCCATGAGCTAGGCGTAAACCTGAGTCTAAGAAACCAACGTGGCGTAACACCCGCCATTATGGCTGCACAAGAAGGACATGCTCATGTACTCACTGAGCTTCATAATATGATAGGTGAAAATATCCATATACCAAACCAAAATGGTACAACACCCGCTGCTATTGCAGTAGAAATGGGCCAACTCACAGCACTCATAGCACTCCATCAGCACGGCGCAGACCTTAATGCAGCAGATCAGCGCGGGCTAACACCCGCCCACCTTGCAGCACAAGAAGGCGAGGTCGAAGCACTCACAACACTCCATCAGCACGGCGCAAATCTTAATGCAATAGATCAAGAGGGCTCAACGCCTGCCCAGCTTGCAGCATATAACGGGCACGTCGAAGCACTAACAGTGCTCCATCAGCACGGCGCAGACCTTAATGTAGCAGACCTAGATGGCTCAACATCTGCCCATCTTGCAGCATATAACGGGCACGTCGAGGTGTTAAGAGAACTTCAGCGGCTCGGTGCGAACCTTAATGTAGAGAACCAACGTGGGGCAACACCCGCTGCTATTGCAGTAGAAATGGGTCAACTTGCAGTACTAAGAGAACTCTATCAGCTTGGTGCAAATCTAACACCGGAAGAAGTAAACCTTATAGGCCTAACACCCAATGAACTAGATAGCTTGACTGAGGCTCCAGTCAATCCAGAAACAGCAAACACAACTGCTTCATGGGTTTATGGCTCTTCTACAAGAGCAAAAGCTGCATGTCCTATTTTATTGACGGTACCTGAAATACAAGATGCAATCATTTTTGAAAAACAATACCTTAATACCGATGGAAAATGGCAAGCAATCACAAGTACAACACAGATTTTTTCGTATGAAAATTTAAGCGCTTGGCTCACCAGAAGCAATAAGCATCCTTTCACACGTGATTCCATTCGTGAGCCGAGCCCTCATACTGCAGGGACCCAAAATTACCCAACACGCTGGCGCATGCTCCGATTAAATCAAAGTAACCAAGGCTTGGTGAGTCAATTAGAGGGATATAAGCAGGCTGAAAAGAATACAGCAACACCTGCAGAAAATCCTAATCAATTTTTTTCTAATCAAGCGCAGGTTGCTCCTCCTTCAGAAGAAAAACAAGCGGAAGATTTAACTGCGCCAGGCCTATAAAAATCTTTCTTTTGTTTTTTTAAGGCCAATCTACTCAAGCGTTGCTTCAAACGTTTTATAACGTCCGTGATGATCAAGTATCATGCCACCCGGCTTAAAATATAAAATCCGTTTGGCAACTTGATGAATAAAATGTCGATTATGGCTCACCGCAAGTACCGTGCCTTTATACTCGGACAGCGCCTTACCTAAAGCCTCAATGCTTTCTATGTCCATATGATTGGTCGGTTCATCCAGTAAAATCACATTGGGTAATTCAAGCATCACTTTAGCAAGCAATAAACGCGCAGCTTCACCACCACTCAAGGTTAAAATATCTTTGTCTACATCATCTTTAACAAATAACATTCGACCCAGCATTTTCCGTATTTGCTGATCATTCGCACCACGGGTTTCTTCTGTTAGCCACTCTAAAACACTCATATGGCGATTCAGCAGCTCATGATGGTCTTGCGAAAAATAACTCACCCGCGCTTCATGCCCCCAGGTGATTTCACCCGCATCTTGTTCTAAATGCCCCGCCAAAAGCTTCATCATGGTTGATTTACCTATACCATTCACCCCCATGATGGCAATTTTTTCACCACGGGCCACTTGAAACTTTATTTTTTCGAATAAAACTTTTTCTTTAAAACTTTTGGCTAAACCGGTTATTTGCAAAATATGTTTGCCAGACGGGCGTGACTCAGTAAATTGATAATTAGGCGCAATACGAGAAGAATGCTTAATGTCTGGAATTTCTACTTTTTCTATCATTTTCATACGCGAACGTGCCTGAGCCGCTTTCGATGCCTTCGCACCAAATCTATCAACAAAACGCTGCATCTCTGCCACTTTACTTTCGGCTGATTTCTTCTCAACTGCTTTTTGCTCTTCTACTAATTTTTTGGACGCTAAGAATTTTACATAATTGCCTTTGTATGAGCGCACTTCACCATAATCAATATCTAAAATATGATTCGAAACATGATCAATAAAATCAACATCATGTGAAATAAAAACGAGTAAACCCTGAAACTCTGATTTAAGAAACTTCTCAAGCCACCTAATCGATAAAATATCTAAGTGATTCGTCGGCTCATCGAGTAATAAAATCGCAGGCTTTTGAAATAATGTTTGGGCAAGCAATACCCGTAATTTATAACCACCCGATAGGGCTTTCAGTGGCTTATCAAAATACTGTGGCAAAATCCCTAAACCGGCTAATATCGTTTCTGCATCCGCTTCTGCCGTATAACCATCATAATGCGCAACAATTTCTTCAAGCTCTGCTAAACGATATCCTTTTTGGTCATCCCAAGATTCATCAGCAAACAGCAGTTCTCGCTCCTGTAAAGCATCCCATAAAGCTGCTTTTCCTTGTAATACGATATCTCGAATAGGCGTGTTTTCATAACGAAATTGATCCTGCTTAAGCCAACCAACACTCGCATGTTTCGGCAGCATAATCTCACCTGAGGTGAGCTCTTCTTCGCCGGTTAATAATCTAAAAAAGGTTGATTTCCCTGCGCCATTGGCACCCACCAGCGCATAAGCATTTCCTGAACTTAGCTGTAAATTAACATCTAAGAACAGTAATTTTCTGCCATAAGCCATGCCCACTTGTTTGAGCGCGATTGTACAGGGTTCGTTCATTTGAAATTTTAATCCTCATGGCAGCATACGTGTTAACACATCGTCTTTTTTAATCAACCCATGCTTTAAAGCACCCACGATATGTAAACCAACCAAGGCAAGTAATACCCAAGCAATGGTTCCATGTGTGCTATACATCCAGTCTGCCAATTTTTCATTCGGTGATAGACCAGGGAATGGTACACGGAACCAATCAAAATAGACAGGGATTTTATTTGACGCCGTTGCCATCAACCAACCAGACAATGCCATCGCAATTAAAAATAAATATAAGCCATACTGCACCGTACCTGCCAACAAGCACTCCCATTTAGGTACACTCACTGGCAACTTAGGTTTACCTGTATACATCACCCAAACCGCACGAATAAGCATTAAGCCTAAAAGCGTAAGGCCTATTGATTTATGTAGCATATACATCAAAGGCTTCACTGCGCCTGGCATATCACTCAAAAAAAATCCAACCAGAAGCATGCCCAAAACCAAAACAGCCACCACCCAATGCAAGTACTTAAAGCCTTGGGTATACGTTAAAACATCCTTGTTATCTGTTCTCATGAAAAAACTCCTACATGGCCATATTCTCTGTTTCCTGCACCGTTGTATCCGTTAAATCTAACAACTCACGAATCGCCACAAAAAACATAGTATAGTTTAAAACATTGCTCGACCGAAGTTCTGCAACAATTTGATGCCAACGCTCAATCAACGACTCATGAGCAACAGACCACGCTTGCAGTCCACCACTTTTTTGTTCAGCTTTAATTTCAAGCTTTAAAATCGCATTCGTTAACTTACGTTGTTGTGAATCTAAATCATCCCGAAGTGCCTCGCGAGACAATGCTTCCCAATGGTTTTCTGTCGGATGTTCAATTAAGTGCACACGAACCCAAGATAACTCTAAAAACTCCCCAATATCAAAATATAACTGCCCTACACGCTCAACCGATATATTTTGTGCATCAGAAATTTCAATAATATCCATTGCAAAGAAAAGCGTACGATTGGCTGTCAGCTCATCCGCCATAGCACTTGGCAAACCTAATGCTCGATAATGTGCAGCCTGCGATGCATAGGTTTTTTGTTGTGCTTCACTTAACAAATTAAGCAATGCTTTTTTCAAACCAGCCACGCCTTCGGCATAACAATTGATGGTATCAGCCATATCAAGATGCATGCGTTTAAACCGTAAAAACCAACGGGCGGTTCGTCGTAACAAACGCACACAGTTCACCATGATTTCTGTTTGATGGGCTGCTTTAATGGCAATATCTAAGGCTTCCAGTTTTTCCCAAATAACGCCCATATTAAACACATCTCGCGCTATCATATACGCGCGCACAATAGCAGACACTGGTGCACCTGTTTCATCTTGCAGGCGATATATAAAATTAAAGCCCATTTCATTCACAATCAAATTACTAAGACTTGTCGCAATAATTTCACGTCGTAATGGATGTGCTTGAATACCGTCTTTAAAGCGTGCTTGCAAAGGCTTTGGGAAAGCCTGAATTAAATAAGGCTGCAAATACATATCTTCCGGAATATCAGATGCCAAAATTGCCGCTTTTAAATGTATTTTACTGTAACAAACCAAAATACTAATTTCAGGGCTTGTGAGGCCTTTACCCAGTAATTTTCTCTCGTTTAATACTTTTTCAGTCGGTATAAATTCAAGCGCTCGATCTAATTTGCCTTCTTGCCCAAGCATATTCAAATATCGGCTGTTTAAATCAATGGTTCGCCCTGCTTGTGCCACCAACAAACTAATCGCACGTGTTTGCAAAATATTATCCCGCAACACCAAGTGTGCAACCTCATCCGTCATAGAAGCCAGCAAGGTATTTCGTTTTTTAAAGCTCAGTGCATCTGCTTCAACTTGCTGATTAAGTAAAATTGTGATATTGACTACTTGATCTGAACGAGCGACACCTGCTGAATTATCAATAAAATCCGTATAAATTAATCCACCTCTCAGCGCATACTCAATTCGTGCTAATTGTGTTAGGCCAAAGTTACCGCCTTCACCCACCACTCGGCAACGTAATTGATCGGCATTCACACGAATTAAATCATTTGTGCGGTCTCCCACTTCAAAATGATTTTCAAAAGTAGCTTTAACAAACGTTCCAACGCCACCACTCCATAATAAATCAACTTCTGCTTTTAAAATAACTTGAATCAGTTCATTGGGTTCAATCACTTTTTGATCCAACCCAAATAAAGCTTTCATTTCTTTGGTAAGAGAAATTGTTTTATCTGCACGCGAAAAAACGCCACCCCCTTTTGAAATCAGCTCGTGATTATAATCACTCCAGCTAGAACGTGATAAATGAAACAAGCGCTCACGCTCTTTAAAACTGGTGGCTGAATCTGGGTTTGGATCAATAAAAATATGCATATGATTAAATGCAGCGACTAATCTAATATGCCGAGATAACAACATGCCATTTCCAAAGACATCACCGGCCATATCTCCTACACCAACGACTGTAAAATCGGTGGTCATGATATTTGTACCCATTTCATAAAAATGGCGTTTAACCGACTCCCAAGCGCCTCTTGCAGTAATGCCCATTTTTTTATGGTCATACCCAATAGAACCACCCGAGGCAAAAGCATCACCTAGCCAAAAATTATATTCTTTTGAAATATCATTTGCGATATCTGAAAAAGTCGCGGTGCCTTTATCTGCCGCCACCACAAGATACGGATCATCTTCGTCATAGCATACAACCGCTTTAGGCTTAATTAATGTATTGCCATCATAATTATCGGTAATATCCAGTAAGCCACGAATAAATTGCTGATAACACGCAATCCCTTCTGCCAAAATATCTTCTCTCGAGCCCCCTTCTGGCAAGCGTTTTGCAACAAAGCCACCTTTTGCACCACTCGGCACAATCACGGCATTTTTAACTTGTTGTGCTTTCATGAGTCCAAGCACTTCTGTTCGAAAATCTTCTTTTCTATCAGACCAGCGCAAGCCACCCCGTGCTACTTTGTCACAACGTAAATGTACCCCTTCAAATGCCGGAGAATATACAAACACCTCAAACATAGGATAAGGCTTAGGCATCCCTGAAATAGACTGACTATCTATTTTGATGGCAATATAATTTTTATTGTCTTGATAATAATTTGTTCGCAAGGTTTTTGTGACCACTTGTACAAACTGACGAATAATCTTATCTTCATCTAAATTTTTAACTTGATCGAGCTCAGCAAGAAGCTCTTTTTTAAGTGCTTTTATTTTCCTATCTCGATGTACCACACGACTTGGAGAAAAGCGCGCTTCAAATAATTCAACTATTTTCGTCGTAATCTCTGCATGTTTAACCAATGCAGATTCCATATAGTCTTGACCAAAGGCTGATCCAATTTGTTTAAAATATTTAGCATAGGTACGTATCATTGCCACTTGTCGCCAGCTCAGTCCTGCCGCAAGCACCAAACGATTAAAACCATCATTCTCTGCCTCTTCAAACCACACCTGCTTAAAGGCTTCTTGGAAACAAACTTGTAAACAAGCAATATCAAACGTATCTTCACGTGTATATTGCATCACAAATTCATTAATCCATACAACGCTACCGTCATCTAAGTGCAGCATATAAGGCCTTTCACTGATGGCACGCATACCCAAACACTCAAGAATAGGTAGTACATCAGACAACACAAGCGTTGTATCATACTGATATAATTTTAACCTGAAGTTTTCTTTGCCTTCTTCTTCTATTTTATAAAAATGCATCCCCAAAGGATTATTATCTGATAATGCTTCCACATATTTTATATCTGATATCGCGGCTTCAGGTAAAAAGCGACTGGTATAAGACAAAGGAAAAGCATTTTTATAACGTGAAAATAACTGCTCAGCGACTTCTTCTTCATCGAAGTCTTTTGATAATAGATGCTGTAAGTCATCCGTCCATGAACGTCCTGTTTCAATTAAACGTTTTTCAAGTGCTGCAAAATGATATTTCTTTTTATCCCCTGAGTTCAGTCGCACCACAAAGTGAATTCGTGCTAAAACAGACTCTGAAAAATAAGTTGAAAAAATAATGCTATCCGTACCAAACGTTTCGCTTAATACCCCTTGCATTTGTTTACGTAAATCCGTATTAAAACGCTCTTTAGGCACATACACCAAACAAGATACGAAACGCCGATACACATCCATTCGCGCAAACATACGAATGCGTCGACGTTCTTGCATATGAAAAATACCCATCGACATTTCGAGCAACTCATCTTCTGAACCTTGAATTAAATCATCTCGTGGCAAGGTTTCTAAAATATTCAGCAGCACTTTACCCGCATGACTACGAGGGTTCAGTTGTGAGTTTTGCATCACACAAGCCACTTTATGACGTAAAAAAGGAATATGTCTTGGATTTGTATTATAAGCAGCTGAGGTATATAACCCTAAAATACGCAGCTCACCAATCACTTCCCCTTTTTCATTGAAACGCTTAATCCCGATATAATCCATATAGGTATCACGATGTACGCTCGATAAGCGATTGATTTTAGAGACCACTAAAATATTTGAAGATAAAGTCAGCTTTTGTGCCTCAGGGGTTAAATCTGACAAAGTTCGTTTGTCTGATTTATTTAATCCATCACGCAGTACACCCAATCCTGTTTCAGACAAGGCCTTTAAATAAGTTTCTCGTCCAACGTGAGTGAGTGCATAATCCCGTATCCCCAAGAAAGTAAAATGATGATCTTCAATCCACTTTAAAAATAATTGTGTTTCTTCTATTTCAAAGGCATCCAATGCAACAGGTGCATGCTCCAGTTCTTCGATACTCGATCGTAACCGTTCCCGCATAAGAGACCAATCACTCACCACCGCACGATTAATATTAAGGACCCGCTCAAGCTCTTTTTTTAAGGCACTTAAAGCTTTTGTATCTGCGCCTTTATCGATTTCCATTAAAATAGCTGCTTCAACAATCACGTCAGGCCGTGATGCCCCAAGACGTGGAAAAACACCTGTCACAGCACGATCTTTACCACGCTCAAGACGTATTCCGCCCATGTACATAATCAAATGAGAAGAAAAGCCCATGCGATTCACGGTCATTCGAATACTATCGACCAAAAACGGTTCATCATCCGAGACCACTTCCAGTACGGTATGGGTCGTTCTCCAACCATCTTCTTCAATCGATGGGTTATAAATTTGAATTTGTGGCTTATCATATTTTCGCTTTTGAATGGTCGACCAAAAATGAATCCCAGCACAAGCCAAATTATCAATCGTCCAATCTTGTAAATCTTCAAGACCCACTGTATTTAAAAACTGCTCCATAAATTCAACACAAAGCACGGCATTTTTCTTGCTCAACTTTTCATTGACTCGCTTTAATACATCTTGGATAATACGCGATTTACCTGCTTCAAATCTGTGCATCATATCTTTACCCCTCAATAAGAACTGGCGTACCAACTGTTATCCAGTCAGCCAATGCAATCATGTCCTGATTGCGCATACGAATGCATCCATGAGAACCTGGCACCCCGATTTGTGTTGAATCAGGTGTACCATGAATATAAATAAAACGCTGTTGTGTATCGACATCTCCTCCTTGATTGCGTCCAGGCTCAAGGCCTTTTAGCCACACAATACGGGTTAATATCCAATCACGATCAGGATACTTCACCGCCAATGCATCTGTATAAATCTCATGTGTCCATTCACGCGCAACAAAAACACTATTTTCTTTATGTTCACGCCCTATAATTTCATGCACAGCATGCATACCACGCGGTGTACACTCGCTGTTTAATACTTCACCCACACCGTTTTTTGCTGTTGATATATTATATTCTTTTAATTTTATATCATTCTCAAAACATTGTAAGGTTTGAGATGCAACCAAAATATTAATTTGCTGCTTAAGCATGTCCAATGGCCACCGTTTTCATATTCACAAAAGCTAGAACACCCTCACGCGACAGTTCACGCCCAAACCCTGATTGTTTAATCCCACCAAATGGGACACGTGGATCGGATGTAACCTTACCATTCACAAAGCAAGTGCCGGCTTCTAACACATCCGTTGCCAACTGCTCGCCTCGCGCCTCGTCCTTTGTAAAAATAGAAGCACCCAAACCATATATCGTTTGATTTGCTAATTGTAATGCTTCATTTTCATCTGCTGCTGTAATTAATGCAATCACAGGACCAAATAATTCTTCATCAAATGCCGGCATACCTGGGGCAACATCCGTTAAAATAGTAATCGGATAATAAAATCCTGGCTGATTGTCTGGTATCACGCCACCCTCTTCTAATGTAGCGCCTTTTTCTACAGAAACTTTAACTTGTTCATGTACGGTATCGCGTAAATCTGCACGCGCCATAGGTCCCATGACTGTATTCATATCTAATGGGTTACCTATCCGATATTTTTGAATGCTTTTTTTAATCGCTGCGAACAATTGTGCTTGTATGGCTTGAACCACGATAATCCGCTTTGCCGCAATACAAACTTGCCCTGTATTATTTAATCTAGACGCAACAATTGCATCTGCTGCAAGTTTAATATCAGCATCGGCAAGTACCACAGCAGGATCACTGCCTCCCAATTCAAGTACCACACGCTTTAAATGCTTCCCTGCCTCTGACGCAACCAAAGCACCGGCTGTCGCACTCCCTGTAAAGGTCACGCCAACCACTGCATCATGTGCAATCACATCGGCGGCAACTGCATTATCTAATGCAATATGTTGAAAGACATGTTTTGGAAACCCAGCTTCTAAAAATAATGCTGCTATCGCCTCACCTGTGCCTGTTGATATAGGTGCATGTTTCAAAATCGTTGTGTTCCCAGCTGCAACGGCAGGTATTGCATATCTAAAAACCTGCCAGAATGGAAAATTCCAAGGCATTATAGCAAAAACAACACCCAGCGGTCGATAGACCACTTTGGTACTTTTCATATCTGTTTTTACATACTCAGTTTGAAGATATTGTTCTGTATGCGTCGCGTAGTGTTCACACACCCAAATGCATTTTTCAATTTCATTTAAACCTGCTGAAATTGGCTTACCCATTTCAGATGCCATTAAACGTGCATACTCTTCTTTTTTGGCACGCAAACAATCTGCCAATTTTAAAATATAGGCTTGCTTTTCAGCCCAGGCTGTTTTTCGCCACGCTTGATATGCAATATGTGCGTCTGCAACCGCTTGATAAGCCGCGTCTTTTGAAAGCACAGGATAAGACTGAAGCGGTACTTCAGTCGCAGGATTAACTGTTTGAATCATCATAAAACCTAAACTCAACTAAATCTTTAGATTTTATGCTACCCATGCGAGGACATCAATTAAAAATTATGATTTATCAGACTAAAACCTGAACAAAAAAATCTATGCTCCGCATTTCATGTGCGGAACATAGAAATATCAATCACTCAATTATTTTTTTTCAGTACACTGTAATTGATTATTATCTGTATTACAGGTCACATTCATCTCCGTGCCATGCCATGCCATGCCATGTTAATGGTGTGCTCGCTTTCTTACTTGAACAAACAACATTAACTTGTGCCATGCCTAAACTTCTCACTTTTTTGATTAAACAGCCTCGTGTAGGCCATCTATCACGCTTTGCATTAACCGTACATGACTTTGTTTTTGTTTTACCTTTATAATTTTTATAACTCACGGTAAACGTTGTTTTATCACACAGCTTCACTTTCCCGCGCATATTACCTAGAAGTTACGCATTGACAGCGACCTGAAATTTCGGGTTTAGATGCTGCTTGTT
>JAAHTH010001304.1_pt1 | contig 22233 bp, 23 predicted proteins | sample 6116091 | NCBI WGS metagenome assembly JAAHTH01 (sample SAMN13939990, study PRJNA603662) | sponge metagenome | isolation source: marine sponge | host: Mycale hentscheli | place: New Zealand | collected 2006 | reverse complement strand
ATTAAGGCAAAGTTAGGCTCTAAAACTGTCCGGGAAGCCTGTTCGGTATTTTGCTTATCGACCTCGGAGAGGTTCAGCGTGGCTTTATCAATATTCGTCATTAGTGAACAGACTCAAAATTGGGTGTTAAGGTTGCCGTTCTTCCATCATCAAATTCGCAAGTGAAACTGGATGGCCGTTCGGGTAGGTTTACCTCTACATCCCCAGCTTCAACCTGTATCGGGCGGGACATCGCCGCTTCAAGGCGCTTACCCTGTTTTTCCATCATGTCGAAGATCGTCGCTGTCTGCACAGTGATTGTATGTTGTAAAGCCTCTAATAGCGCGGAAACCTGGGGGCTCAGATCGTGTTGCGTTGCAGCCATTTTTGCGTTATACAGGTCCGCAGCTCCCATCATCGCCGCGTTAGCGGCCAATCGGGCAGCTTCCTGCGCCATGCGCGCTGCGGGAGCATCATCCTTAATAGGACGTGCTTTACTCTCGTTCTTCGCCTGCTTCCGTAGAGTCTTCAAATTCATAGTCATCGTCGTCTATACCGTTCTCAATAATATCTTGCGCTTCTCTCATCTCATCGCTGGCTTCAATAGCCGTCTTACGTGAACTCGCCGTGGCTTGTCCCGCATCCGCGAAGGCCTTAACCGTCTGTGCTTCGACATGACCCACCTCCGCATAAGTCTTGCGAATAGAAGCAATACCCGTCGCACTGTCGATGTCGTACTTGGCTTGGAACTCATCCCGGGATAGCTGTAAGCGATCACGTTCAATACTAAACTGTTCCTGCATCTTCTGCATTTCACTCTGCATTTTCTGCATGTCCTGAGCCATATTATGCTGTGCTTCCTGAGCTTTACGCTGTTGTTCCGCACCCAAAGCCTGTGCCTGAGCTTGCGCTAAGATCATCTGTGCATCCGGGGCAGGTTGTGGCGGTTGCCAAGGCATCATCTCTCCCGTCTGCGGGTTAGGCACGGGTTCTGAAGGGTCCGTGAAATACGTCGACGCCGCGCCCAAATTAGCCGATTCCACCATTTTTTCAAGGGTGCTGTATATTTTCTCGGGTGAGCTCATGTTGTGCGTCAGGGCCTCTTTTTGCAAACCCAACACGCTCATCAACAATTGGAGCTTCTGCTGGTTGGTGTTAAAGCCCAAGCCGACATGGGTGGTCATCTTGGTGCGCGCCTGCCACGTGGATGGGTCAAACTGCACCCAATTCCCTCTTAGCTTCACATCCTGTGGTTCGTTAATGAACTGTCGCAGTAACGTGTGGACTTTCCCCATCAGGGATTTATAGCCGACTTCTGCGATGATTCTCACCAACATGTCCAATCGTTGCGACGCCTGATCCAACGCGCCCATAAACGCGCCCATGGTGGACTGTTGCAAAGTGGTTGGGTCAAGCGATAATTCCGGGGCCACCCCGGTTCTCATCTTTGGTTGTTGCTTGATGTGTTCAATGACGGTTAAGAGTTCGCCCGTGATCGGCTGCGTAATTTCAGGTTGCACATTACCCACGATGGGCCCACGGCCAATGATCGCGTCGCTGCGCGCGTCGAGGTAATCGTCCATCGTGGAGTTATCCTCGAGCAACCAATCTTCATTAAAGAAGTGACGCTTGTTGGTCTGTGCATAGATGTTGTCCAGCATCTGCCGCGTCACCGTGGTCGCAATCAATTGCAGATCCTGCACCGCCTCAATGTAAGACATGGCGATGTGTTTATGCGGGATGACAATGGACGCACACGCCACAACGGGCTCATAGTCGTCTTCTTCATTATCAAAGAGCTCATCCCCAATCATGACAACATGGCGTCGTTCTGCGACCCCATCATCATCGAAGTCCGCTTCGATGGTCATATCGTGAACCCATAACATGCGGGAGGCGCCATCTTCTCCGGCCTCGTCATCCGCGTCAGGGTTTTCTTCTTCGTAGAACAGCCGGGTGACCCGTTCATCGTTCCACGTGTTATCATCCGTATCACCCAACGCGCATAACTCGTCGTAGTCATACCCTTCCTTCACCAAGTCACTGATGGACTTACGTACTCTGTGACAAACGAAGGGGCAACCTTCCAACTCTACCGACGTCCAGTTACTGTCTACCAATACCTCATCCGGAGGCATGTTATCAATTCGTATCTTACACTCCTTTGCGCTGTGTTTGATCTTTACGGCATATAACGTCTGCTCACCAAACCCTTCAACGAACTGGTTATACTCATCCGATTCCTGAATCTCGATGTTTGGATCTTCGGAAAACCGGTTCAGATCGAGGAGTGTCAACCCGCGGAAACGATCAAACTTCACCACATCCTTTTCTTCCACGTGAGCTTTAACGTACCCATTCGGGAACATCAACAGATCTTTGGTCCAATTGTGTAACAGCAGGAAGCCGTTATTCTCGGTGTGAATGTAGTAGTTAGCGACATCCGTCTCCTGCTGCGCTTGCTCCTCATCCTCCTCATTGTGCGGGATAAACTCAACCGCATTCTGATTGGACGTGAACACACGCAGCACGGAAGGCATCGCCCACTCCACTGCCTCAAATACCTCTCGCGTGGTGAACTTACTGAACCCTTCGCGCTCGTTACCGTACTGCTTGCCGTAATACCGATCAAAGTTATACGATCGCAGGTCGGAAACCGTGCCGTCTTCGTTATTCAGCGCGTTCTCTATTTTGTTCGAGACAAAGTTCTTCAGCCACTCTTCTCGAGAGTGCTCGTCTTGTCCTTTTCTAGTTGTTACCATAAAATCCCCGGCAAATGCCCCGCCGGGGCAAATGAGTTAAACCTCTTTACTTCTTAGAACCGTGGCCCTTCATACCGCCACCGCCCGACATATTTTTGCCGTTACCCATGATTCCCCGAGTGTTGCGGGGGTTTCGTTGACTTTTATCACTTTTCATTATGCTCTCCAATCGAGTTCGTTACGTTTAGTCCGGCGTCGATACGCTCTTGACATGGGGCTCTCAACGCCGTCCCCGGGCTTACCCGGTCTATATCGATACCCTTGTGCAAATTGCCGGAAAGCATCGGCGCCGTGTGACGCCCAGTTATGCACCGGCTTGGGTTTATAGACCTCATTCCGATCATCCCACTCATACCGATAGTTTTCAAGCGCTTTTATCCCATCTTCGCACCGTGTCTTATCAAAATAACAAGATGCCATGGCTTGGCGGGTTAATTCAATGCCCTCATCCAAGGAGCGAACACGCTCCACAATCCGCACCGGGGACAACCCCAACTCCTGCGCCACCTGCTTCCGCGTCAACTGCTCCGATTGGGTGAAGTCGATCTGGCCCATGTCGTGCGGGAAGTAGTGCGTACCATACAAATACTTGTGAAACGGGTGATCACGATCCTGCAACAGTAGCCGGGCAAAATGAGGTAAGGATTGATTCGGCTCCTGATGATAGTTAATGAATCGATTCTCCGGGCCCACTCGCTGATGAAACCAGATACTGGTCATGTCACGCCCGATGTCCCAAAACGTGTTAACGGCGGTAGCGGGGAGGTAGGGAACCTCACGTAAGCGCTTCTCTTTACGCATGTCATCGATTTGTTTGGCATAGACGGCACCGTCAATGATGCCCCTAAACGCTTCAGCGCTGGTACTCGGATATTCCTGCGTCATCGTAACATCGCCTTGTTCTTGTCGTTTTTTCACGTACCAGTTCTTCTGGTTCTGCTCCAACGCGATCCCATGATCCTGCTGTAGACTCTCAAAATAGTCTTCGTGTTCGCTCTTTAGGGTCACCGCTGTTGCCATCTGGTACTCCGGCGCCCTCCACCAAGGGAAGAAAAAGAACTTATAATCCAGATCGGTTAAGGGAGTCCCCTCCAACGCTAACCGCTCCGCTTCAACACACTTATGATAGAAGTCCCCATGGGCCCCCTCTGCCGTGCTTTCAATGAAAACGAAATTACCGGGAGCCACGGTATTTAGCGATCCACTGCGGATCTCTTGGGCTTTCTCCGAGTATTTGGCGCAGAGCCTACCATATTCGGAGATGTGCAGATATTGCAATGTGCCCGATCTCATCGAGGTACCAACGCGAATACTCGATCCGTTACTAAACGAGAGCTCATTCGTGTTGTCATTCTTCGCAGGGATCTCCTGCTTCAGGGCCTCCGGCAGATTATCATACGCAAACTTAATCTTATCGTTAAAGAACTTCTGTGCATCCTCTCGCGTATGAGCAATGACGCCAGCCGACACGCCTTCGTTAAACAAGCACGCATCCAACATAAACAACTGAATCATCGTCGTGATCCCCCGTTGTCGGGCTTTCAACACGATGTTTAGATAGTGCATGTTCCAGAACAACTCAGCTTGCTCAGGCCAAGGCGTGAACTTTCCTCGCAGTCCGTTCTTGTCTTTCACATAGTACAAATGGGTCAACCGCAACCACGGCGTCGCCAATATCTCTTCCAGCGTGTACTCCGGCTCCGCGGGGGGAGGCTCAGTGTTCGATGTACTTGCTTCCGTATTTCTCCGACGAAGGGTGGGCACCCGGCAGTCCTCGACTCGTGTTCAATATTTCTCCAAGCATGTCGCCAAGGCCACTGTGCTCTACGTGTTGTACTTCACGCCACAGGGCGGGCTGTCTGCATTTCAACCAGAAGATCATCGCCGTCACGTTGGGCTCAATGTACTTCGGCCCTTGTGGTGTCTCGACGGTGAATCCCGTGGCGCGTTGATACAAACTCCGTGCGACCTTTCCATCCGCCTCGATCTTACCCGCCAATAACGCCTGCCCGAACTCCGGGTGTATCGTCTTCCATCGATGGATCGTGTCGGGGTGGACGCTAAACACCGCGGCCAAGATTTTATCCGTCGCGCCCAATAGGGCTAACTCTGCCGCCCTAGCGGCGTACTCTTCTTTATAAGGTGATCGACTATTAATCATAATGTTTCATTAGTTAACGCTCATCCGCCTCTTGGAATAGCGCTTTCTCAGCAGCTCGACGACGCGTCAGACCGCGTAATACCTTACCCCCGGCTTTATTCCATCGCAGCAACTGCTCCGCCGCACGCTCATACTGAGCACGGTTTAACTTCATGCGCAACGTGCTGCGCTGTAACGCACCACTGCCGAGATTGTAGGTGAAGCTGGTCAATGCGCTGAACTGATTACTTGTCAAAGGAACCGTGATGTGCCGGCGGACAGCTTGCTCGGCATCCGCCACGCCCATTAACAGTAGCTCGGTGGCCTCAGCTTGAGTAATCTTCCCGTACTTAGCCGTGATCGGTCTACCCTGCTTAGTATACGTCGTTCCATACCCGATGGTCCATACACCCACAGGATCTTGGTAGGGCGCCGCAGAAAAACCTTCGAAGCGCTGAATCAAGTACAACCCCTGCGTGTTAATGCGCATATCAGCGGCTAAAGGAGCGCTGGCCGAACCAGAAACTGACGACGGCGGCCCAGACTGCTTGAAGCTCTTCGTTCCATATGAGCCGAAACTCCTCTTGGGTCATGTAATCAAAAGACACCAGCACTGTCAAGACGGCGATCTCAAGGAAGAAACAGTAGGTAATGACAGGGCGCACAGTGGAACTCAGATTGACTACCCACTGCGATGATTTGCGGGTGACAGCGGCGTGCGACTTATGAAGTGCTTCAGATTCACGGATGTCCGCCTCTACGTTCACTTCACGAAGTCTAAGCGCGCCGAGGCGCTCTTGGAGATCTAGCTGCAATCTAAACAACTCAAGTTCGTGCTTCAAATCTCGCCGATCTTCAAAATAGCTCAGTATTTTCGGAAGGAAACTCGCACCAAAGCCCAGCAGGCTGCCTAAAAAAGATAGCATAGTAATCGGATACCGTGTAAAGACTAAGGTAGATAGTAAAGTAACCGCCCAATAAAAGCAAATTTTAAAAGCTTCTCGTCGTATCTTCATATAGGAATAAGCTATATGAAGATATAAACGTATAGTCTATTCTTATAAATTACAATTAATAATATTAATACAAAGGCCTAACCTATATGAAATACTTATACGTTATGTAGTTCTCAATCAGCCTGCTCTCTCACGGCTCCCACCTACGCACAGAAAACCCCCAAAATCATGGGGACCCCTCCCTATCGCGTATATGAGGTACGTCACCTACGCACAGAATCATAAGCCCTTGATAAATAAGGATAAAGTATTCGATCTTGTGCGTACCCACCTACGCACAGAGCTACGCACAACATACGCACAACATACGCACAGAACTAACGTACGTAGTAGCAACATCATAGTTCAGGCGACCGTTTATCGGGCTCTGTGCGTACCTTGTGCGTACCTTGTGCGTAGCCCCGTGCGTAGGTGGTACGTACATGGCCCCCACTCTAACCTATTGATATATAACCTTTTTTTGTTCTGTGCGTAGGTGACGTACCTCATATCCACGATAGGGAGGGGTCCCCATGATTTTAGCGAGTTTTTTATCGTTAAATATTCTCTTGACTTTTGCTTTTAAAAGATGATACGTTAGCTACCACCGAAACCTAAAACACGAAAACTAAAAATGAAAATGAACACTAAACTAAAACACTTTATGGCCGACCTTGGCACCTCCGCGGTGTGGGTGCTCCAATTGGCCCTCATGGCCCTAGGGGGTTACTTGCTTTGGAAAGCCGTTTTTTGGTTGCTTCACACGGTTCTCTCCGCCATCGTTCTTGGGGGGCATCACTAATGGCCACTTGCCCCCTTAGAGCACAGCTCCATAGCCGGTGGGAGAGCAACCGAAAGTCGCTCCCCCCGGTCCGGAAACCACGGCCTCCTAAAATGAACGTCGCCCGCCCCGTTCGCAAGTCAAGGGGCCCGGCTCGCCGCCCCATTAGTGCCGTGGCCTCACTGGAGAAGCTGGGTCAGGAGATACAAGCGTGCCTGCCGAGGGAAGCACAAATCAAACGACAGCAGGAAAAAAAGCTTTATTGAATAAAATAACCTTTTTCTCTTGACTTATACTTTTAAAAGAAGATAGTATTGAGATTCACTTAACAAGCTTACAGGATAAAAACATGCCTATTGACCCGAATACCGAAGATATTACGGTAGAAAATATAACCGTCACTGAGGCCGCCGTGGCCACACAGTTACACGTCCCGGGATCGGCCCTCATCAACACCGCCTCCATCAGCGCACTGACTGCCGAAGAGGTTGCGGCAAACACGTTAACCGTCGATGAAGGCGCCACCGTAGATAGCTTAACTGTCACTGAAGGCGCCGTCCTAGAAAGATTAACCGTCACTGAAAACGCCGAAGTAGACAATATAAACGTCCTCGGAGAAGTCGTGACCGGACGCTTAGAAGCCTATGAATCGGCCTCCATCCCCACGTTAACGGCGGGAGAGGTTAGTGCCGCCAATTTAACCGTCAATGAATCTGCCAATATAAACACGATGTATGCCGACGGCATTAGGGTGGGTAATCCCGCTAGCGCCGCGTCCTTAACGCGGGGGCATTTACAGACAGAAGTGCTCTTTGCGAATTCGATCACGTCAGGCGACGTTACGTTAAAAGGCGATGTTACCATAACGAAGGGCAAGCTCACTTGCGAGGACGAAGCGCGTTTCGCAAATAGAGTGACGGCGCCGTGGATTACCGGGGGGCTTAACGGGGATGAGCAGAGGCCCGTTACGATCCTAGGGGACCTTCTCGCGGCAGGGGCCATCAGGAGCAAGGTTGATGACGGGGTCCTTCTCTTCGAAAGCGAACTCTCCACGACCGGAAATGTGACGGTGGGGGGCGACCTGAGTGCCGAAGACCTCTCTTGCTTCTCCGTGACAACGCCGGTCATCAGAAATCTCCCTACAAACCAAGAACCCCTTTGGATCAGTGGTAACACGACCCTCAATGGTGACGCCCGCATCCAAGGGAAGATTCTCACGACGGGCCCCATTCGCAACACCGTTGCGGGGGATAACGTTAGGATCGAGGGTGGTGCCTGGGTCACTGGGTCGCTCACCGTGCTCGGTGACGGCGACGACGGCTTTGCCGGTGACATCGGGTGCGGCGGGGACATGAATTGTAGCGGTAACACCACGATCGTGGGGACCCTCGCGTGTAACGGAGACACGCTTCTTAACAGTGACCTCACTTGTCACGGCGACCTTGAGTGTGACGGCGACCTCGTTAGTAACAACGCGACTTTCCGGGGGGATTTGGACGTGATCGGCAGTCTTCGCCCGCGAACCCCGATGCTGCCGTACATGCCCTTCCCCTCTATGCACCCCGAATATGGGGTGGAGGGGGTGGATAGGGTCGATGTTCTTCTCGACACGCTTGAAACGCTCCTCGTGCGATTAACCGAAGCTGGTATTATGGCCCGCAATTAAAACTAAACCCTTAAACTAGGAATAAAAATATGACTAAAAAAGTAACTAAAAAAAGAACACCTGAAAAAAGACCCATACCGGAAGCACTGTTCACTCGTATCGAGGCAACGGAAGATATCGATACTGACGCTAGCATCCGCGCAGCCTTCGACGTCGCCGCGGGCAGACATGTCACTGCGGTACGTGATGTGCAGGCAGACAGGCAGGTCCGTGCCGCGGTCGACGTTGTCGCGGGTCGAAATGTCCGAGCAGAAGGGGACTTGGTCGCAGAAGATTGTCTCCATGTATATAGAGACGCCTTCGTCTATGGCCAGCTGTTTTCTGATAACCTCAAAGGACAGATGACCTACATCACACCACCTTCAGTCCTGTTACGTTGGCAAGAAGTGCCGCCGGAAGACGCGATGACGCTGCTATTGGACTACATTGATGCATTGAACGCCCAATTGCTCGCGGTGGGCGTGATGGCCAAACCTCGAGGCGGCAGACGCGACCTTTTGGAGTCACAAACCACACAGGAAAACGAAAATGACAACTAAACTGACAAAGAAAACTAGAGAAATCCAACCCCTCGCCGCGTTTGACGCCCAGTGCCCTTTCGATCCCGTGGCGTTAAAGCGCTCTGCGGACGCGTTTGACGCCAACGGGGCCAACGACTATCTCTCTTTTCGGGATGGGCGTTGGGAGCACGGTGCGGATCGCATCGAACTTTCCGGAAGCAGCCGTTGGGCGGTCAACCCACACAGCTTTAAATTCGGGCTGATGGAGTGGTATAACGGGGAAGCGGGCGCGGAACTGATGGTACCTGCCGGCGTTGCTTATGCCACGGGTGATCTGGAACGGCGGTACTGCAATCCGGACGACCCCACCCAACATCGTATTTCTCCGCAGATTTCGGTGGATGTAAAATGCGTAGGGGGTGAGAATGAAGGCTTGCAACTAACCTATAAAACCAGCACGAAGGGTGGGGTGGACGCGTTAAACAAGCTCGCCCAAGACATTGCAGGGCAAGGGGTTCGCGACGCGGATCATATTGTCGCCGTGGTGACCTTATCCACCGAACACTATACGCACCGCAAACACAAACGTAAAACGTATGTGCCCGTATTTAACATTCACTATTTTGACAACATGGCCTTAACCGGCCTGTTATCTGAGAGCTAACATCCTCAGTGGTATCTTAAGGACAGGGACGTCCTCTTTTTTAACTACCGCGGCGGTAATCGCCCCCCGCAGGAACATACTATGCATCACATCAGCCTCGATTTCGAAACCCGTAGTGGGTGCGATATCACCCACGGCGCTTACCGTTACGCCAACGACCCCACCACGGATATCCTCTGTTGTAGTTACCTTTTAGATAAAAAAATTTACACGTGGTGGCCCGACTGGGTCGCTGCACTGATCGAACAAGCCCCCGACGCACCGCCTTGGTCCCACGGGCCCGCGCAATACACGGCATGGAACAGTCAATTCGACCGTCTTGTGTGGTCCGTGGCCGTTAAAAAATACGATTGGCCACCGACCGGCGTGAAAGATTGGACCTGCAGTGCCGCGTTGGCGAGAACCAACGGGCTTCCCGGCTCCTTGGCCAATGCCGCGAAAGCGCTCAATCTGCGACAAAAGAAAGACACGCGCGGCAATGCGTTAATTAAATTACTCTCCTGCCCCGTGAGCGGCACCCCGGAAGCACCCGTATTTAATGAAGATCCCACGCTTCTGCGTGAAATGATCCGCTACTGCGAACAAGATGTGCGCGTGGAACACTCCATATTGAAACATCTACGCCCGTTTCTGAAACAAGAGAGGGACGAATTTCATGTTAGCGAACGAATTAATGACCGTGGCATCGGCATTGATGTGCCGTTTGCCCGGGAAGCGTTAAAATGGGGCAATACGGAGCGTAAAATATTAGAAGAAAAAATGTCTCGGGTCACCGAGGGCGCGGTAGAACGCCCCACCCAATATCAGCGGGTGAAAGCTTGGTTACAGAGCGTCGATAGCGCGGGGCAGTATCGCATTGCCCCTGCCGCGGTAAAAATCATGACCACGGCAGGGAAACTCTCACTGGATAAAACCGTCCGTCAACGTCTCATGGCGGCGTATGAAGCTGATCCCTCATTATTAAGTAGTGCCGCGGCGGAAGTGGTCCGACTGACCGAGCTCGCCAACAAGTCCAGCACCGCCAAGTACGCCCGGATGGTTCAACGGGAGGTGAAGGGGCGGGTTCACGGCGCTTACGTGTTTGCAGGCGCCGCCAGCACCGGACGTTTTAGCGCCCACGGCATCCAGCCGCATAATATGCTGCGCGACACGGTGGATGATTTCGATGCCTCCCGCGAATCCCTCGCGAATTTACAAGACACCGAGGTCATTCACACCCTTGCTAAAATGATGCGGCCCACGATAGTCGGGAATCAGCTCCATTGGTCCGATTGGAGCAACGTGGAGAGCCGGGCATGCCCGTGGTTGGCTCACTCTATCGACGGGGGGCTGAAAGTACGGCTCTTCCGGGAGCAGGACGCCAACCCCGACGCGCCAGATGTGTATGAACGGACCGCCAGCGCCATGGGCATGACCGACCGGCAAATCGGTAAAGTGGCAGAGTTGTCGCTGCAGTTCGGGGGCGGCGTGGGCGCGTTCCAAGCACTAGCCCGGAACTACGGCGTGACGATTACCGATGACGACGCTAAAACCGTACAGAAGAAATGGCGCGCCGCCAATCCGTGGGCGGAGGTGTTCTGGCAGAGGCTCAAAGACGCCGCTTGGGGTGCCATGGCCCGCCCCCGCACCCTGCACCACGCGGGGAAGGTCAAGTACTTTTATACCCCCGACACCCATAACGGTCTCGGCACGTTGTGGTGCCAGCTCCCAAGCGGGCGTTATCTCGCCTATGGCGCCCCTAAATTCGAACGCGTCCCCACGCCTTGGGACAGTGAGGACAGTCACATCGAATTGACGGCGCTGAAAGCGAATTGGTCGCCTAAGGCCGGGGAATCGAGCTGGCCACGGTATAACTTATGGTACGGGGTACTGTGCGAGAACATCACGCAAGCTGCGTGCGCGGATCTCTTGCGTGATGCGTTGTTCCGGTTTGAAAGAGCCCGCCTGGCCGTGGTCTTGCACACCCACGACGAAGTCGTGATTGAAGACCCCCGGGACGTGTCTAAGAAGATACTGCGGATCATGAATAAGCCCCCTTTTTGGGCAAACACGCTACCCCTGTCCGCCGACATTCATTGCGGGCCCCGCTATAAAATGAAAAACGGAGGCTCGGACCATGAGTGAACACACTGATTTGCGCGCACACGCGCAAATGGCCGTCACCCGAGGTTACGCGATCTTCCCTTGCCGCCCCCGGGATAAGCGCCCGAAAGCCTCTTTCAAAGAGACGCACAACCAAGCCCGCACGCCCCAAGATGTTGCCCACCTGTGGGCCCCGAACATCGATGCCAATATTGGGGTGCTTTGCGGGTGGAATGACATCTTCGAACAACATCTCATTGTGCTGGACGTCGATAAAGACCCGGGCGGCTTCGACACCTTACGCGAGCTGTGCGCTAAACATGGGCCCCTGCCCGACACGTACACGGTTAACACCCCCTCTGGCGGCAAACACTATTACTTTCTTAATGAAGAAAACGTCCCGAACAGTGTCGGCAAGCTGGGTGTCGGGTTAGACACCCGGGGAGAAGGCGGGTATGTCGTCGCCGAAGGATCGGTGTTAGAAAACGGGTGCTATGCCCCCGCCAGTGCGGCGCCGGAGCCCGCCTTTCTTCCTACGTGGATTGCGGGCCTGCTGTCGCAGAGCGCGCCAATAGGAGACGTACCGGAAGCGCGCGAAGTGGAAGTGGGGAGTCGTAATGATGCCCTGTACAAAGCCGCTTGCGCGCTGCGCCGCAACGGCCTGCCCGTGGAAGCCATTCGTGCCGCGGTCTCTTCGCTTAACGGCACCTTAAAACACCCTTTGGCGCAGCAAGAAGTGAACACGTTGGTGGAGAGCGCCGGTAAACGCACCCCCGACGCGAATCCCGCACAAACCTCACTCCAACTGGCCGTGGTAACGGGTCAAGAGAGAAAAAGGGTTGACGTCCCTGCCCCGAAGTGGAATGAAATGCTGTTATCGGACATGGAGAACTTGGAGTTTCCGTACCGACAAGCATACGTGGACAACCTGCTACCTAATGGGTTGTGTATCCTCGCGGGTGACCCCAAAGCGGGGAAAAGTTGGCTGGCCATGCAGCTTTCCGCCGCCGTGTCGTCCGGAACACCGCTGTTTGGGATGTTCGCAACCACCAAGTGCCCGGTGCTACACTTGGCGCTGGAAGACAGTCAGGAACGGTTTGTTAATCACATCAAAAAGTTTGACGAGCGGGATGCCACGAATATTTGGGGCGTCACGACGATCTCGGTACGCATCGGCGAAGGGCTGGAAGAACAGATCGATCAATGGCTCCTGCAACGGCCCGAAGGGCTCAAAGGGCGCGCACTGATCGTGATTGATTTACTCCAAGCCGTGAAAAACCAAGACCGGCGTTCTGGCGGAAAAACCGCCTATGAAAATGATTACGACGGGCTGAAATCCTTGCGGGATTATGTTAGCGCGCGGCATGTCGCGATCATGGTGCTTCATCATAATCGTAAAGCCTCTTCAGAAAATGAGTTTAATAGCATCAGCGGGAGTCAAGGCATTGCGGGGTCGGTGGACACCATCTGGCTGCTTAAAAGTCGTCCGAACAGCTTAACCGGCGATCTCATTGTCACGTCGCGCGAAAGTGACGGCGGCGAGTTTGAAATGGAGCGCATGGAGCGCCCCATGGGCGGGTGGAATATGATTGGCGAGAAACTGCCGGAAGAGCAATCGGTATCGGATCGGATCCGCGCCTGCCTGTCCGTGGAACCCCTCAGCACCAAAGGGTTGGCAAAGGATGTCAGGAGCAGTATACGCCACGTGCAAGGCGTCTTAAGTGAAATGACGGCCCGCGGGGAGGTGGTGCGGACGCGAGAGGGCGCTAATCGATCCTACATGTATTCCTTGAATCCAGACAAGGCCCCCATAGAAAGTCGCGCCCTCGATTTTCTTAAAAGTCTCCGAGAAGACGAGGGTTAAAAACTAGGTTTTATTCAACGCGTCTGAAAGGGCGCTTGATGAACTGGATTCAAACCCGTCCACGGAGGGGCGGGGATCGTTCTCCCGCACCACGGCGATGCCGCGGGGCGCTTTCTGTACCAACGATTCTTTTAGCGTCCCTTCGCCCAGCAGGGCTTCCATCTTCGCGACAGAGATCAGTGCCCGTGGGGTGTTATACTCCGAGGCGCCCAGCCCCTTCGCTTTCGCCCACAGGCGAGCCTTCTCTTCATCTTTCCACATCCGGACTTCTCGGTGAACCACGCGTTTAAGCCCCTTGATGGGCGCCCCGGCGGCAAAACGATCAGCGACGTATTTTTTAACCGCTTCGCACCAGCCCGAGAGCGCCGTGGCCTCCAGATAGCGTTCCCTGATGGTATCCTCTGCTTCAAGCGCTAAGGTGGCTTTACTTTGAACCGCGGGAGAAACCGGTTTGGTCTCGCCTTTTTTCGCGCCGGACTTAAAGACAGCGCCTTCAACGGGCACTTTTTTTAACGACGCGATGGCGTCCGAGCCGCGTTGTGACCACGCCGGGCACACGGGTTGGGCGCGACAGAACTGACACCATCGCCCGCAGGATAACGTGTGATTACCTTCGTCTTTCATCTTCTTTGCCCACCGCAGGCTGGCATGGAAGAGACAAAGGTCCTCAAAGGAGTATCGCGCACGGTTGGCAATGTCCTCCATCGCCTTGGCGTTTCCCGCCCGGTATTGAAAGGAGGGTTGAACAATATGCGCCTCAAAATGCATGAGCCCTTCCTTCACAGTCATGTCGTAGAACCACTCGCTTTGCAGCGCGGCCGCCAAATAAAACTGTAATTGAGCGTTGTTTTTCGCACTCACCCGGTGGCCACCAAACTTCCAATCCACGACACCGGCCGTTCCGTCCTTAATATAAAGCACATCCGCGGTACCGAACGCGCCCTCAAGCTCGCCTTTAAATTCCACCCGTTCTTCTAGCCAATATTGATCAGGTTTGAGTACCTGCTCAAACCAATCGATGGCGGGCTGGATCTTCATGAGCACCAACGCTTCGGTGAGTTCAATTTTCACCGGGTTGCCGCCGGCGTCCGTCTCATCAAGCTCCACCACGTCACCAATCAGGTCGCGGGGCACTGCCGTCGCTTCCGGTTTCAATAACGCTTCCATAACATAGTGCAGGGCGGTCCCCAGATGCGCGGCAGCGCCCACCATGGGGACAGGGACGGATTTTCCCAGCTGCGCGGCACCCAGACAGTTAATATATCGATCGGCGCTACTGCCGCCGACGAGAGAAGAATGATCTGACATTTTTTCTTGCCTTTGTTAAAAGATTGGTGTAGTATCTCTTTATTCTTTTAAAAAAGCAAATGTAAATTTAAGCATGGACAACATTAAAACCATTCGAGATCGTGAACTTTTCTTGAAGCACTTTCACCAGCCCGACGACACGGGGCGGCCCTTAGCGGACAGAGTATTGCGCTTTATCGAGTTGAAACAACTCTACCTACTGATTGACTTGGAGCAGCTGGGCCGCAACTCACCCAGTGTGCTGCGCCGGTTACACAGCCGCGTCGCTCGCTTAAGGACGCAGCGTGAACGGGCGTCCCTTCTGGCGGGGAACCGCGAATGGCGTGTCAATTACACCCGAACGAATTAATCCTCTTTCTAAAACATAGGTAAACTAAAATGAAAATGAAAAAAGCCACCCGCGCCCTGTTACTGACCGGGGCCTTATTGTCCGGCCCGGCAAGCCAAGCGGCCTCGCACCCCGGGGGCCCCTTCATAGGCCCGGTGTTATATTGTACGTCCGAAACGGTACCGGCCACCAAGGCATCGATGAAGTTCTGTACTTACCTGTTAACCGCCTCGGCCGCCTGTGATCCTAATTTTGAGGAGCGCATTACAAAGCGATTCGCAAAGGACCAGCAGGGCCCTTTTTATGTTGGCGTACGCCTCGCGGCGATGTACTACGCGGAGAACAATGTAGGCGGATCCACAGACGCGTGTCTCACGGCCACCCTGCACGGTTTTCTGAACGGCCAAATTACGACACAATGGTTCTAACATGTATAAAAAAACGCTTTGGGCCATAAAACGCATGGCTAACCGGGTATTTGGTGACATTGGCACAGCACTCCAAATTGCTGCTACGATACTCATGTCGGCCGGCTTTGTAAGTATGCTCTTCAAGTTGTCCTCGATTAATTTTCACCCATAAGGAATCAAAACCATGAAAACCAAAAAAATCGTAAACACTAAAAACACTCCTTTAAAAAATAAACCCTTAAAAACTAAAGATGAGCCCTTTGCCCGCACGGCGGTCAGAATAAAAGAAGGCTATAACCGTCTTAACTCCTTTAGCCAATTCGTTGTATGGGCCATTGCGCTGGCCATTTTAATCGGTGTGATCGGTTCGCTGCAGGGCGCTTAAGATGATCGTTTATAACGGGATACCGAAACCCGCACGGGACCCCGGGAGAAAACACCTTAAACCCGGCGCGTTGATAAGAGAAGTATCACTTGAACGATGGCTTAAAGCCGAGGTGGAAAAACGCGGGGGCCGGTGCATTAAACTCGTTCGGAGCATTGGGATCCCCGATCGCCTGGTTCTCTTGCCGGGGGGCAAAATGGTGTTTATTGAGTTAAAAACGCACTATAACGATCTCAGCTCCTTGCAGATCTGGTGGTTAGAGCACATCATCCAGCTCGGGTTCGACGCCGCCTGCATCCGGGATAAAGAAGCCCTCATTAATCTATTAAACCAAGTGAGCGACGTTTGACATGCTCCCCCCGATGACGTCAGACCAGACGCACGCCGTGAACTTCGCCCTCGCCCGGACAGGTTGTAATTTGTTTGCCCGTCCGGGCAAGGGGAAGACCCGAATCGCACTAGAGTGTATCAAAAGACGCGGGGGAAAAACGCTCGTTGTCGCGCCCTTATTTCCGGCCGTCACTACTTGGCCGGAAGAGAATAAAAAATGGGGCTACCATTTTGACATGCGCATTTTGCGGGGTAAAGAACGCAAAATGGGCTCGGAAGCGGTGAGTGTGATTAATTATGACGCGACGCCGTGGTTGATGACGCAAGATCTGTCTGTCTACGACAACGTGATCTTTGATGAAGTTCACAACCTGAAAAACCCCGGCAGTAAACGCTTCCGCCATTGGCGGGGCCCCTCAAAAAAATTTGCCTTTCGCCTAGGCCTGACCGGCACCCCCATGGGTAACACCTTGAAAGACCTGTGGGGCGAGATGTTCATGGTGGATTCCGGGGAGTCCCTAGGGCGCACCCTGCACGGGGATAGAGGGTTTATGTCGCGGTTTTTTACCCGCCACCCGTACATCGACTATTTGTGGGAGCCCCGGGCAGGCGCCCATCAAAAAGTGATGGACCTCATTAAACCCCGCGCCTTGTCGCTGGATTATTACGACGAGGAGATGCCCGAACTGATACACAATGTCGTGTCCATAAAACTCCCGTTAGCCGCCCGAAAATGCTATGAAGAAATGCAAAACGCCTCGCGCATCAAAGACACGGACGTGGTGGCATTGAACGCTGGCGTGAGAAGCATGAAACTACGCCAAATGGCAGCCGGCGCGGTGTACGATGACAACGGGGACGTGGTGAGACTTCACAATGCTAAGCAACGGGCGTTGAAAGGCCTCGTGGCGGAATTAAAGGGAGACCCGATTATTGTGTTCACCCAGTTTGGACACGACATCACCGCCATTCACGAAGCGGTGGGAAACAAAGCGCCGGTGATCAATGGACAGACCAGCACGGACGCGTTAATCCGCATCGCTAAGGAGTGGAATAACGGCAAGATACCTGTCTTGATTGCGCATCCCCGCCGGGCCGGGGTGGGGGCTAATTTACAGGCTGGCGGGCGTAATGTCTGTTTTTATACGCTGCCATGGTCCTTGGGCGACATTGAACAGGCCATCGGCCGCGTGTGGCGACAGGGGCAAAAACGGGATCAGTGCATTGTCACGTACTTATCGTGTTTACACACGAAAGATGAAACCGTGACGGACGCTGCAGCCCTTAAAAAGCAACACCAAAATCAATTATTTAACCAACTTCGGAGCACGAGTAATGAAAACACGTAAACCTAACGGTTCCCTCGCCCTCGCAGCCACCGTGTCTGTCTGTGCAAGTATGCTGTCCAACGGCGCAAGCGGGACTTCAACGTATGCGGCGATATCGACGATAACTTCCGCCATCACCGTAAATTCGGTGGACATTGCCGCCAATAAGAACGACATTGCCGTAAATTCCGCCGATATTTCAGCGCTTTCAGGGGACGTTGCGAGTAATGCGGATGACATCCAAACCAATGCGGAAGCGATGGCCGCCCTTTCGGGCAAGGTCTCAACGGCCTCCGATAATATTGCGGCCAACGCGCAAGGCGTCGCCATTAATGAGCTCACGATCCGCGGCGTACAACAGGAAGCGCGCGGAGGTATCGCGTCACTGGCGGCACTGGGGGCAACCTCCACCCCTCCCCTCAAACCCGGTGAATCGGGAGCGGGAATTGGGCTAGGTCATTTTCAGGGGGAGTCCGCTATCGCCGTTGCTTACACAAAACGGTTGGCGGATGAAGACAGCCAAACCTACCTCCAGTTTGGTTTGGGTACCGATAGGGATAACGTGGTGTATCGCGCCGGTATTTCTTGGACGTTCGGCGGGAACTAAACGCTGTTACTGGAGCTCATTTTACATGACTCATCCAGCCGGTAATAATGCCCCGTTGCTTCGAAGTGCTGCTTTTGCAGCTGCTCCAGACTGCGGCGGAGCGTTCTTTTAGCGCTCTCCTTCTTCACGGTACATAACACCGCCTGCTGAGCACGGAGCTCCCCGGCTAGGGTGACCCCCCAGATATTAGATAATATCTGGGCATTCCCCGTGGCGCGGTCGGAAATAAGCTCTATTTCCAGCGACAGTTCGGTCCGCAGATTTTCGAGGTCGGTAGACAGGGCGTGATTCAAGTAACTCCAGCTCGCATACCAAATCAGCGCCAATACCGCAATCAGGGTGTAAGGTTGCTTTCGGTGCAGCTCATTTATTAAATGAGAATGGGGTAATTTAATCACGGCTAGTCTACTCGTACTATTTGTGCATAACTTCCTTCGTACAGCGTGGTGCCGGGTTTGTCATCTCTGATGGGTGCCCACTGAACATCCAAGGTGCTGTCCGCAACTGCCGCATGAAAAGACCCCTCTACGATCAGTTCAAAGGAAAACGAGGTGCTGGATCGGATCAGTTCGGCGTAAGGTTCTGTAAAATCGACCCGGTCAAAGCCTTGGTGGACGCCGCTATGGGAGGCCCAGATAAGCGTGAAACCGCGTATAGCTTGGGGGTCCGTGGTAAAATCAAGAAACCACCGAAAACCCGTATTTAACCCGCCGACACCGGCTAAAAATAATTTAAACGCATAGCGTCGGCCGCCCTGCAGCGAGAAACCCTGCAGTTGAGGATCCGCCGTGAGGGTGTTTGACCTCGTAATAACCTGATCGCTGGCTTTTACCTTCGCTTGAATACTGGGGATGCCTGCCAATCGGGTGGATAACCGCAGTGGCGTGACAATTTTATCGTTATTGGTCCCTGTGGTAACCTCGGCCTGTGTCGCGAGGGCGGCAAATCCCGTTTGGGTCTCTGTCGCCAGCCGCGCGCCTATGGTGGCCGGAGTAACGATCGTGGTGCTTCCCGTCCCTGTGTTAACGTCCGCTTGCGCGGCAAACCCGGGCAGTGTCGCCGGGGTAACGAACTTTGTGGCCACCGTCCTTGCGGTAACCTCCTCTTGTGTCGCGATCGTGGCAAGCCCCGCCGCCGTTTCGGTCGCCGTGATTCCCGGTAGCAAACGCACTTCCCCGGCCGTCGGGAGCAGCCCGAAAACCCGAAAGTTGGTCCCGTCATGCAAAATAACGTGGGTCCCCCCGTTTATAATCTGCCCGGCAACCAGCGCCTGACCAAGCGGGTTTTGTAACGAAACGGGCGCTTCACTATTAATCGACAAGGTAGCGGGCCCGGTATTAGTGTGGTTCGCTTGGAGAATATAGAGCCGCCCACGGGCGTGGGCCCCGGTGATCGCCAAATTCACGGCGTACGCGTTGTTTGACCCGGTCATGGCGACGCCGCCCAGCGTTTGGATGTAGCGCGCGAGTACCGCCATCACTTCACGGGCCGCGTCGTTAACCTCGCTATAATTCATCCCTTCCGGAAAGCCGTCAGGGGCGGCACTGTTGTTGCGAGAGGCGTTCGTGTTGTAGTCGTAAATTTCTGCCATTTTTAATTTGCTCCAATCAGGTTTGCAGTAACGCCATACAGGGTAAACGTAAGCGTATCGGCCGTGACCGACACCGCGATCGTGTCGCCCGGGGCGAGCGTGACCCCGCTGCCGATAGCCGATATACTGTCGATAAAGGCCTTATACTGGGCGACTTCATAATTCAGTAGGATGGCGGAGGAATTCGGGTAGGTCGTGTCCCCCGCGGCCCCGTGGAAAATCGAAAATCGACGCGACGCCGAGGACCCGTTGGTCACCATGATTCGGGTAATTTCCGTGTAATAATTCGCGGTAAACACCTTTGTGGCGGTGCCGACTAGGGTGGGACTGACGTGAAAGAGTCGGGAGGCACTGGCGTACATGGTTTACCCCCCTGTTCGGATCAATAACCCGTGTGGGCGCTCCGGCGGGAGCGGCGGGTCTGCCAAGAATCCGGGGGTGACCGCTACCGGCAAGCCCGCGGCACCACTAAAATTTAATAATCCTTCCGTGCCGCCTGCCGCCTGCCGCAGGCCCTTACCGACCACGCCGGGGACGTCTGCCCCTTGGGACAGCCCTCGTGCCGACAGGTATCTCCCTCCCGTCGCCGCCACATCGGCAAGTCCGCCCGTGCTAATCGCACCTAAGGTGCGTAATAAGCTTTGACGGGTGGCCGTGCCAGAATTGGCAGTGGTGCCCGGCAGGACGGCGGCGCCCGCATTAATCAGCTCGCGCCAATCTTTGCTGCTGGGTTTGTTTTTTGCCATGCGATTTAAGGACGCGAGGGGTAATGTGCCTTGCGCCACTCCGGCGCCCCCGGAACGTCTCCACACATCCTGTAATTGTTTATAGTGGGCGTACTGCGCGTTCAACGCTTTATTACTCCCGCCAACGGAGTCGGTAAATGCATCGTCCAAAGACCGTTGTAAATCCCGGAACAACTCCGACAGCGGCGCGTTATTGAGTTGGTTCTGCCGGGCGCGCCGACCCATCAGGGAGCGCAACTTTTGGTAGCGCTCGCCAGAAATGGCGCCTTGGGTGGCGTCGGTGAGGAAATCATCCACTAGGCTGCGTATTTCACGCCGCTGTTGTGACGTCACAAATTCGCTGTGCTTCGCTTCAGTGGAAGCGAGGGCGTCAATAAAGTCATCGCCTAGGTTGATGGTTTTGTCACCTAACACCTGTTTATATTTCGCTGATAACTGGCCGCTCAATTCATCCAGTACGTCTTCGGTGATGACGCCTGCCGCGGTTAATTTATCATCCGCGCCCGCCATCGCCAGCAATTTCCGTTGGAAATGCTGCTGTTGTTCTTCAAACACCCGGTTCAATGCGCCACCCCCCGCGGTGTTCTGTAGCGTACTTTCATAAGCTTTTGTCATTTCAGACCCGCTACGCTGCCCGGTCGTTAAGGGGATCCCCGCATCCCGAAGTAGCTGTACATCCTTGGCGTAATTGTCCGTGAGATTTTTAGTGGCTTCCGCGCCGGCCAATATCCCGTTATCCGGTTTGGTTAGCTTATCACTGCCGTTGCGAAGCTTTTTGGCGATGCCGTGTCCGAGCGCGGGTAAGGCAAGGCCGGCGGCACCTCCGAATCCCGCGGACGTCGCGCTGTCTCTCAACATACCGCCTACGTCCCCGTCCAATAAGTCTGCGTCACTCTCTCCCGCACCGTAAACACCACCCAATCCTGCGCCCGTGGCCGCCGTTCGGTCCAGTTTCGGTTTCAGGAGTTGGCCCCCTTTCAGCGCGCCGGTCCGCGCGGCACCCAAGCCGCCGGTCAATAACCCACCGGCCAGCTCGCTGGCGAGCGCGGTTCCCGGGTTGCGGGATCTAAAGGCATCAAGGTTGCCCCGTGCCTCGTCCCGAGCGGTTCGGTAATTTTCCCCAAACGTGTTCTCATTACCGCCTCCAAAGAGGCCTTTAACACTATTTAGGGAGGCACTGCCTAAACCCGCCAGTTCATCACTAAAACCCAAGGTCGCCCCTTGAGCAAGGGGGTCCAGAAAACTGCCCGCGGCTTCCTGAGGTGCAGGCGGGGCCGAGGTGGGCAAGTCCTTCGCGATTTCTTCCACAACGCGTTGCTGTTCTTCCAAAGACATCGTGGTAAAGGACGCCGGAACCTGAACCCTTCTTCCGCCGATTTCCAGAGTGGCCATGCGATTACTCGATTAATTCCCAAGTCATCCCGGAGCTGGTCGTGCCGCGCATTTTGCCAGAGGGCTTGGGTTTGGGTTGATATTGCGCGCCTTGGGCCAAGCGCTGTATTTTTTTATGCCGGGGGATAAGTTCATCCCGGAACCACCGTTTCCAAGTTTCCGGTGATGAGGATCTGTTAGGCACGCTGTCCTTAAAGAATTGAAGTTCTTTCTCAGAAATGGCGCCTTTCCACTTATCCGCGATTTCCAACACTAGGCGGTTAGCTAGACGCTCCACTTGGCCGCCTAACACCCCTTCCTCCGTGCCCATCCCCTCACCAATTCGACCGGTGATGGCGTCCAAAGGACCCACCGCCCCGCCGAAATGGGGGTTGC
>JAAHTH010000152.1_pt3 | contig 22235 bp, 19 predicted proteins | sample 6116091 | NCBI WGS metagenome assembly JAAHTH01 (sample SAMN13939990, study PRJNA603662) | sponge metagenome | isolation source: marine sponge | host: Mycale hentscheli | place: New Zealand | collected 2006 | reverse complement strand
CAACTCAATTCCAAAAACCAGTCGCTAAGACTTTGCAAACGGATTTAGAAACAAATAAACCGAGACAGTAAAAAAAAGAGACACTTCGATGCCATCATCTAAAACAAAAAAAATCAAACGCAACAAGCCACAGTATTCACGACTCCCACGCGGAGAAAGCGGTGGAATTGAACTCCTCCTGATCCAATCGGTTGATCACCTCGGGAAACAGGGAGAAGTTGTCGAAGTTAAAGCGGGATTTGCAAACAACTACCTCCTTCCACAGGGGCTCGCGACGGTTGCCAGTGACCATCACAAGCGAATGGTCGATAAGCACAAGGTCAAATTACAGGAAATTGAAGCTTCTCGTTTGAAGGATCTCAAGGACCTTGCCAAGCATATTGGTAAACAAAGCGTTACGATTGAAGCCAACGCCAACGAAGAAGGTCATCTCTATGGAAGCGTAGGTGCCGCCGAAATCGTTGCCTCGTTGAAGCAAAACGATATCACGCTGACTACCGATCAGATTCGGCTGGAAGGTGTTTTGAAGGAGCTTGGCCTCTACACGGTTAAAGTGCATCTTCACCAGGAAATCGAAACGGAACTCAAAGTCTGGGTCGTCCCAACGGTTGACGAAACAGCCTAGTTTGAGCGCCTTGCCGGAACGTCAAGTTACCGACAAGTTTTCCAAAATTTATCTAAGCCTCGGTCGGTATTTTTTTATCGCCGAGGCTTATTTCTTTTGTCCAAAATAATCCTCTGACTCATCTGTTGGTTGATACATTGGGCATCTCCTTTTTAGCCGCAAGTCTCTGACCCTAAAAATTCCCTAAAGTGGTTGTTATCGACTGCGACGCACTTAAGATGGGGTTGGGTCACTGGTCGATCACAAGGAACAATGGAATGGCAGATAAATTCGACACTTCATCGGGCAAAAAACGCCGCAAATTTGTGAAACACGAGCCAAGTGCGGATCTCCTGACCCGGCAACCTCCCTATAATCTCGAAGCTGAGGTTGGTGTGCTCGGAAGCATCATGCTGATGCCCGAAACCTGTGACGAAATTGTAAACATTCTTCGTGAAGTCGATTTCTATGACGAAGCCCATCGAATATTGTTTTCACACATCATGGAGATGCACAATGGAGGAAAGAAAATCGATCCGTTGCTGCTCCGTGAGCGTCTTGTAGCTGGCGGTGAAATCGAGTCCATCGGCGGTGCTGGTCGATTAGCTGAAATTTTCACGTCGGTCCCAAATGCAGCTCACGTCACTTATTACGCAAACATTGTTCGGAGTAAGGCAACCTCGAGACAACTGATAAACACTTGTTCTGACCTGTTAAATGAGGCATACCTCCCCGAAGGTGATCCAGACATTCTCCTCAACGACGCAGAACAAAAAGTGTTCGCGATTCGCGAAAGCCGACAATCCAACAACCTGGCCCCCATCGATGAAATTCTCTCGGATGCGATGGATCGGATGGAAGCGAGGATGGCAGGAAAAGGCCAGGAGGGTACGGTAGAAACAGGATTCACAGACTTGGATCAAATGACCGGTGGTCTGCATGCTTCGGAATTGGTGATTTTGGCTGCCCGGCCGAGTATGGGAAAGACCGCTTTCGCGATGAACATTGCTGAAAATGTCGTCATGAAATCAAGAAAACCTGTTTTGTTTATCAGCTTGGAAATGGCCTCCATTGAATTGATTGAACGAATGCTTTGTTCCGTTGCAAAAGTAAATGGACACCAACTACGTGGTGGCACGCTCAGTTCCGATAGTCGTAAAAAAGTTGTCCAGGCCGTTGGTGAATTAAATCAGGTTCCACTTTTCATCGACGACTCGCCTACACGCAATGTTTCGGAAATCGCGGGTGCAGCACGGCGAATCAAACGCAAAGAAAATGAACTGGGGCTGGTTGTCATCGATTATTTGCAACTGATTCAGCCAGACAATCCCAATGATGCAAGACAGGAACAAGTCGCTAAAATCGCAAGGCGTCTAAAGGGTCTGGCCCGTGAATTAAAAACACCGATCCTGTGCTTGTCGCAGCTGAACCGACAGGCCGAGGATTCTCGCGATCACCGGCCAAAGCTTAGCCACCTGCGTGAATCAGGTGCGATTGAGCAGGACGCTGATGTGGTTATGTTTGTGCACCGCGAGAGCTACTTCCAAAAAGGGCAACCCGAAGAGGAAGTAAATCAAAACGAAGCGTTGATCATTATTGAAAAACAACGAAACGGTCCGACGGGCGACGTCGAGCTTCATTGGGAACGAGATTTCACCCGGTTTTCGAACCGCGCACCAGAGCGATACAGCGAATTTGATGACTTCCCGGGATAGTACTACCGATAGGCCCTTCAGTTTTCAGCGCGGGAGCCTAGCGTCGACGCCGAGCTAATACGGCCAATGCCCCAAGCCCCAAAAGAGCGACACTTGACGGTTCCGGCACGCTGCTGATATTCCAGGAAAACCCAAAGTCAGTCGCAGAATTACCCGAAATTCGAAACGTGTAATCGCCACCGTCGAGGCCCTCGAAATAGATGTGCTCGTTGTTGTAAGCAGACCCATTACTAGCATCGAGAAGCGTTCCCAAAAACGAACCGGTAGAATCAAACAGCTCAAGATTCAAATCCGCGAGATTTCTTTCCGCCGCAAATGCTGTGCCTGAATCGACATCAACGATGTCCATATTCCAACTTAACACGGCAGACAAACTTGCGTTTCCCCCCGACGCGATGGAAAAGTCGTAGAAGAGATCCTTACTCCCATCAAAATCTCCATAGTCCCAGCCCTGATCATTAATATTTGAAGTCGGGTCCGTCGTCGACGCCTCAAATTGCCCACCTTCAAAAATGTGATAACTGTTGAGGATATTTAACTCGCCAAAGCCAAATACCTCGTCCATCGGACGGGTTGAAGTTCGATCCCACGATGCAAATTCATCTTTGGTTGCACCGGCAAAAAGAGTCGCTCGAATCACCTCATTTTGGACAAAATCAGTCCCTATACCAGCTTGTTTTAGCAAAGCCGCAGCGCTGCCCACCACTGGCGTTGAAAAACTGGTTGCACCTGCGGAGGACACTACGATCGAAGTTGCAAATCGTGGAGCACCATAAACAGAGGTTAAACTTTGGGAATGATTGCCATCGGATCGGCCGACGGCAATTGCGTTGTAACTAGGAGTTAACACCTGCGGCGTTGCACTTGTCGAACCGTTGTTGGCTCCGACGACCATCAAAGTGTTGTCTCGATTGATGACAAAATCGAAACGCTCGAGAATATCCTCAGCCTGTGCCGTCGTCAGACCGTTACCTACGTAGCTGTGATTCCCAACGTCAAAGGCAGGTGTCGAATTTAGATCGTTTCCACTCAACGCATTTAGCCAATTAAAGATGTAATCATTCGCGTCGTAGCCTGTGATGCTACTAATCCCACCAGTCATACTAGATGAATTTCCGTAGAAATTACGGGCAACCGAAGTGCCATGGCTGTTAGCACCGAACGCCCCCGATCCTTCGGTAAACGTTTTTCCAGAAAATTCTGAATCGGTAACATTGGGCATGTAATTACCCGCGGTATCAGGGGCCTCGGCCTGCATTACGTTTAAACCCGTCCCATTTCCAAGACTGCCACCTTTTTCGGAAAGCAGTTCATTGAAACCAATTTGAGACTTCCAACTCTGGCCAAAAGTCGTCGTGGCGGGTAACAAAATAATGGCGAAAACAATAAGGATCGGTCGACAATTCATGTTCGTTAACTTCTCAATTTTTGTTTGCATCTGAAAGCCCCTAAGAATGGGGGCTGTTCGAGTATAATTACCGACTGCGACGAGTTATATAATATGGTGCATTTACCTAAATTTTTTGCATAAATTTCTGATTCCGTAATCAAATTGTCGCATCCACTTGGAGCCACAGTAAAACAGGCCCCTATCCCTGGAGTGTGATACGATTGCACTTCGGTTTCCCTTGCTGGATAATATCAAAGGCACTTGAAACAAGGAAAGTGAACGATAGCTCTCCAGCCTCCCCACCCTTTGAAGTTTTGCTAATTGTGACCTTAGTTCGATGAAAGATACTGGAATTGTAATTCTCGACGAGGTCGAGAACTGTCCCTACTTAGACGGTGAATCCGCCCGTATGCCTCTGCGCATGCCGTTGACAAAATTGACGCCGGAAGGAATTGACCAGTTGCTCTACAACGGGAATCGCCGCACTGGAGAGTTTATCTACCAAACTCAATGTGCGAGTTGCCGCGCTTGTGAACCAATTCGAATCGACTCCCACGAATACAACTTCAGTAAAAACCAACGCCGTCAGCTGAACCGTGGAGACAAAAAGTTCACTCAGCGGTTTGGGCCGCTTTGCTGCGACGAATCAAGACTCAATCTTTTTAATAAACATCGCAAGGTACGAGGGCTGGCCAAAAACGACTTGGACATCGATGCCGAAGAGTATATCTGGGGATTTGTGCGGAGTTGCTTTGACTCATTTGAGATCACCTATTGGCTGGAGGATCGATTGGTTTGTCTTGCAGTCTGCGACCTTGGCAAAACTTCTCTTTCAGCTGTTTACACTTTTTTTGACACGGACTTTCAAGCCGACGGACTGGGAACTTACTCAATTCTCAAGCAAATTGAACTATGCCAGCGTCGGTCACTCGATCATCTTTATCTTGGCTATTACATCGCCGACTCACCTCACATGAATTACAAATCAAGATTTCTACCCAATCAACGATTGATTGACGGTCGCTGGACCTCTTTCTACTCGAAATAAAGATGACGCCCAATTTCCAGTATCGCAGTAAAATTGATAAACTAAGTCAGTTGTTATTTCCCTCCTTTTCATGTGGAAGATCTCAATGGATCGAAGAAAATTTATTCAAGCAGGTTCTGCCGCAGTCGCGCTCTCTGGCACGCAGGCATTTCCACAATCTAAGTCCACTCCCAAACAGAAACGACGTGTTTGCTTAATCGGTTGCGGGTGGTATGGAAAAATTGATCTTTTTCGCATGCTTCAAGTGGAAGATGTAGAAGTCGTTGCTTTATGTGACGTCGACTCAAAAATGCTTGAAGAAGCCGCGGACAGAGTCGCCGCTCGACAAGTCTCAGGGAATCGACCACAGACTTACGAAGATTTTCGAAAATTGCTTTCGGAAGTTGACGTCGACGTCGCGCTAATTGCAACACCTGATCATTGGCACGCGCTACCCATGATCGCTGCCTGCCAAAATGGAATTGACGTCTACGTTCAGAAGCCAATTGGAATCGATGTCGTGGAATGTGAATCCATGCTTGCCGCGGCGAGGAAATACAACCGGGTGGTTCAGGTCGGAATGCAAAGGCGGAGCACACCACACTTAATAGAGGCCAAGAAACAAATCGTAGATGCCGGTCTTCTGGGAGACGTTGGATTGGCCGAAGTCTATTGTTATTATCACATGAGGGCCAAGACGAATCCGCCGGATCTGCCCGCTCCTCCTCACCTAAACTACGACCTGTGGACGGGACCGGCGCCCTTGCGTCCCTACAACGATTTGGTTCATCCGCGCCGCTGGCGGGCGTTTATGGAGTACAGCAACGGGATTGTTGGTGATATGTGCGTGCATATGCTAGACACCGTTCGCTGGATGTTAGCACTTGGTTGGCCCTCCCGAGTCGCTTCAACCGGAGGGATTTTCGTAGAAACCGACAGTAAGGCCAACACCACCGATACACAATCCGCGGCGTTTGATTTTAACGACCTTCGCGTGCAATGGCAGCACCGAAGTTATGGTCACGCCGCTGATCCTGAATACCCATGGGGTGCAACCCTGTACGGTTCTAAAGGGACACTGAGGCTGAGCGTTCATAAGTGGGAATTTAAACCCGTAAACAAACGAGAGAAAACCATTTCGCAAGATGCGGTCTACGAATTAGAGCAATACCCGGAAGATAAAATTGAAAAGGATCTTGAACGACATGTTGCCCCGGCAGTCCGCGGCCACATGAAAAACTTCCTGCACTGCGTGGATACCAGGGAGCGTCCGGTTTCTGACATTGAGGAAGGGCATATCTCGGCAACCAGTTGTATCCTGGCGAATTTAGCAATGCAGCTTGGTAGAACCCTTCACTGGGATCCAGAGACTTCACGGGTGCTCAATGATGATGAAGCAAACCAATTATTAAAGCGAGACTATCGAAAGCCCTGGATCCACCCAGAACCGTCCAAAGTCTAGAAAAATTCAACTTGAAAAAGCAGGTATCCAATGTCTCGACCGAATATAAGTCGACGGAAATTCACAGCCGCAGCATCCCTTGGATTAATCACTACATGTGCGCAACCGTCACTTGCGACCCAGGAAGTCAGCGCGAAACAGGCGGACCAAAAGGGACCACGCGAGGCAGATTTTAAACGCGACTATGACGCCCCCAGTTTCAAACCTAGCTGGAAAAAGGCGCAAGTAAATCGCACGCTGGCTCAGGATTTCGTAATTTACGCTCATTCCGATCTACCGATGGTAAAAAAATTACTCGCCCGTGAGCCAGGTCTCCTAAATGCCACCCTCGACTGGGGAGGAGGAGATTGGGAAAACGCACTCGGTGGGGCCTCTCACATGGGGCGGCGCGACATCGTCGAGTACCTGCTAGAGCAGGGGGGGCGGCCAGACATCTTCTGCTTCACCATGCTCGGAATGCTCGAATCAGTCCAGGCCATGTTGAAACTTCAACCTGCCCTCATCGACGCCAAAGGACCCCACGGATTCAACCTTCACTTCCATGCCCAGGTTGGTCAGGAAAACTCAAAAGAGGTTCTTGACTACCTCCAGTCGGTGAAAGAAATCGAATTAAGACCGGTTCCTTTTTTAAGAAAAAAGAAGAACTAACACGCTATAAATTCTGGATTGGTCGATAGCGCAGTTACTGAATTTGGGCAGCGCCCGATTCATTTAACAATACTCGGCTCCCACTTGAGATATTGTTATGAGTCGTCTGTTTCCCACTGGGCCAAAATATATCGACCTGATCGATTTTCTTGCGAGTCCCCATCCCAATATGAATTCGTTTTGAGTTTTGAGTCGAAACGCCTTCGCCACAATTCAACTGAAACATTCGTTTCTCGTCACCACAAGTAACGAGTACTCGGGCGCCGAAGGGTTCTCTCGGACTCCACTCTTGTGAAGGACTTGGGCCATCCTGACCTCCCACCAACGTGATCTCAACAAACGAATTCGCTCGACTTGCCTGTCCGCCCATTTTATTTTTGGCAATCCGAAAACGCGGGAAATTCGGACTAGTGATTCCTAAATCAAGCCATCCATCGCGATCATAATCCAGCAGAGCAAATCCTCGCCCGTCCTCTCGAAAGTCAACACCGGAAACAAGTGACAAATCTTTATAGTTCCCATCCTGCCTCATAAACAGGCGATTTCGCTCGCCTCCACTCAACGCATTACTTCGGAAAACAGCTCCCGGTTTAGGATCATCGGCCAGCGGAAAAGTCATCATTTCCATCCCTTCTTCCGGCCCCCACTGTTCGAAATTTGAGAATTCATCGTCTACATCCGGAGCGAATCGCACGGCCGTGCGCCACAGACAACTTCACAAATCTTTATCATTAGCAACCTCTTGGGGGGGCGAATAAAATCCACTCGCCACGTAAATATCTAACTCACCATCATTGTTGAAATCAGCAAACTGGCCGCCGTACGACCACCCCACACTAGAGACATGCTGCTGCTCATCTCCAGAACCTGCAACCTGACTCAATTTACCATCGTCGTTGACGTACAGAAAATTCCCATGTGCGGAAACTCTTAACCGCTCATTCACATCATCGAGCTGATCAACGATTCGCAGGCCAGCCTTGGAATACATATTTGAAACGTAAAGATCGAGATCACCATCGTTATCGAAGTCGCCCCATGAAGCCCCCATCGCAAAACCCATTACAGAGTTTCCTGCAACTTCTTGAGTAACCTCGGTAAACTCTGGTTTATACGACCCTCGTTCGGTGTCGTTCCGAAGAAAGACATCCGGAGAAAAATCATTACAAATGTACACATCGAGATCGCCGTCTTGATCAAGATCGGTCCAAACTGACTGATACGAATCGCGATACTGCTTAAGGTCGTCCCCAATCTTAGTCCATTCAAAAGAATCGCCCCGGTTCATCAATAAGATGTTTGGAGGGCCACCTCGATCGACGTAGGTATGGGCACGCTCAATCTTGAGCCGCGTTTTCAGACGTTCATCCATGCGCGTCGTCTGCTCAAACCAATCTTTGATTTCACCCTGCCCATAAGCATAGGTACTCAGGTAAAGATCAAGTAATCCATCGCGATTTACATCTGCAACCGAAACCGCCAGGACAAAACGAGTCTCGGCAAGAACTTCATTTATTTCCGCATGCGGTTTGAAAGTACCATTCTGATTTTCAAAAAACAGGCTTGGCCCCATCGATCGTCCAACGAAAGCATCCGAATCACCATCGTTATCAAAATCAAAAAAGCAGGTGCAATTCGCCAACTCATTCACTAGCAGACCACTTTCTTGCGTCACGTCTTCAAAAGTTCCATCTCCTCTATTTTGCAACAATTGAGCGGGAGCCCAGCGATCAGTGACGAACAGGTCATCGAACCCGTCTTGGTTGAGATCAAGCACACTCACCGAAGGGTACTGAAAGGCCGACTCCCAGTCATCGAAGCTTTTGTACTCAGGGCGTGCGTGCTTAAAGGAATTAGTCGCACTTACTTCACCGGTGAACTTAAGAATCATCTCCTGGTGGGAAGACTTTTGGACTTGGGTTCGCGTCTTCTGATCCGGAATCGCTGTCTCAGTTACGTTTTCAAAAAGTGACTCGGCGACCTCAATTAATTTAAGTTGAGTCTGACGCCAACCGGTTAACTCCCAACTATCATCGTCTCGAATCTCCCAAGTTAGAGTTTGGTAACCTTTCACTCCTACAAGATAGCCGTCTGGGTCTCTGATCTTACCCTCCAGCTTGGTCTCCATTTCAAACCGGTCTCTACCTTCTACAAAGAACCCTTTGAGAACACCGAGCTGTCCATCTTCAAATCTTCCACCGGAGAGCAGGGGAGCAAGCAGCTCACTCCAGCCGATTGACAATTCTTTGGCATCAATCGGCCACTCCGATCCAACCGCAGGTTTGTCTACCGCTTCAGTCCGTTGCTTTCGACTTCCTTTGTCAAACTCAAAATCCCCGAGGCCGATGTGATTAATTCGATCTCGAATAAATCCAGACACATCAATCTCTGAATCGCTTAGCGATCTCACGATCGTCTTTATTTGCGGCGATAACGCCTGCAAGAGATTTTCCGAATCCGCAATTGCCTTTATCTTTACCTGCTGAGGCGAAAGAGGTTCGTCGTTAGACTTCGGTAAGACTGGCTGATCTTCGGGAGCCTCTACAACACCACCCTTCTTGCACCCGGCACTGCAAGCGATCCAGCAGCCGATGAACAAGAGCAAAACGCCCCTAAGCTCTGGGCAAAAACATTTGATTCGGCGGGCGTTAATTTGGTTCATAACCATAATCTGTTTACCTGAACTGCAAAAAGCTAATCAAAACGAAATCAGTCACTCAGTTCGTTCGAGTATCTTAATTTGACTCCCCGAGGGGATATCGAAACGTGACGACTTTTTCCCGCTCGGCCATTGGACGTCAATGCGGTCAATTGTGTCCACTGAACCAAGGCCAACATGAATTCGATTTGAATTCTGACTTGAAAGTCCTTCTCCACAGGATAATTGAAATTTCCTCGTTCGCGTTCCGGTTGTTACCAGAACCGAGGCTCCGATTGGATCCCGTGAACTCCATTCCACAGTAGGTTCGGCGCGATTGTGCCCGCCCACCAGTTGAATATCTACAAACCCGTTTTTCTTATCTTGACGATCCCCAATTTTATTTCGAGCGATTCGAAACCGGGGGTTGTTCGGACTTACGACAACCACATCAAGAAATCCGTCTTGATCGTAATCAAACAACGCAAAACCTCGCCCGTCCTCTCGAAAATCAATCCCCGAGACCAACGTCAGATCGTCAAAATTGCCGTCTCGCTGGAGGAACAATCGGTTGCGTTCCCCACCACTGAAAGGTGCACTGCGAAACGGAGGTCCTTCACCGTCAACGGATTCTTCCCGTTTAAACAATCGAATGTCGAAATGGTTTAAACCGCCTCCCCATTCTTCAGAAAATACAAACTCACTATCCCGACTTGGATCCGTGCGCACGACCGAGCGCCAGAGGCAACTTCACCAATCACCTTCTTTACGTACCTCGACGGGAGGCGTGTAGAACCCGCTGGGCACGTACAAATCGAGGTGCCCGTCATTATCAAAATCCCCGAATTGTCCACCGAATGACCAACCAACTTGAGCTACCTTCTGCAAGCCATCTTCCGTACCAGCGACTTGTTTAAATTTTCCATCACCAATGTTCTGGTAAAGGAAATTTCCGCGTGCTGAGACTTTTACACGTTCATCTACGTTGTTAAATTGTTCAACGATCCGGTTTCCCGCCTTCGAGTACATATTTGAAACGTACAAGTCCTGCAAGCCATCGTTGTTGTAATCTCCCCAACTTGCCCCCATGCCAAATCCCATTGTCCCCCCCGGAACAAGCTCATCGGAAACATCCTTAAACTTCAGTTCGAACGAACCGCGTTGGGTATCATTACGAAGAAAACGGTCCGGCGAGAAATCATTACATAGATAGAGATCTTGATCGCCATCGGAATCAAAGTCAGACCAAACCGTTTGATAGGAATTCCGCCATTGAGCCAACTCGTCACTGATCTCAGCGCGAGTTAATTTTCCACCTTTATTCAGCAGCACAATATTGGGCGCTCCAGCTCGGTCGAAGAAAAAATGGGACCGCTCAACCTTCATTCGCATTTTGACTTGGTCTTTGACCCGTACCGAATCACCAATCCATTCTGTCGAGTCTCCGGTTCCCAAACCGTAGGTGCTTAAATAAACGTCAAGGCATCCGTCTCCATTAATATCGGCGACGGAACCGGAAACAACAAATTTCACGAACTTGTACTCTTCGGTCATTGATTCGTCGAGTTTGAATTTACCTTGATCGTTCTCAAAGTACTGGCTCGGTTCGAGGGTCCCACCAACAAACACATCGGAATCGCCATCGTTATCAAAATCAGCAAACAGCGAACAGCAAGCTAACTTCTTAACATCAAGACCAACACTGGCCGTCACATCTTCAAACGTTCCATCTCCAAGGTTTCTCAACAATTGCCCGGACTGCCAGCGATCAGTGACAAACAAATCATCAAGCCCGTCCTGGTCAATGTCCACAACGCTTACGCCGGGATACTGATAGGCCGATTCCCAGTCATTAAAGTGTTTGTATTTGTACTGGGTATCCTTAAATTGACGACTGTCGATCTTTGTATTTGTCAAAATAAGATCGACGTGGGATGAACTTTGGACTTTTCTAAGTGTTCCCGGATCAGGAATCACGCGCGTGGTGACCTCTTCAAAAAGGGGACTCCGGGAGCCGATCAGTTTTAGCTTGGTCTGATCCCACCCTGCGATTCTCCATTCGCCACCGTCACTCTTGGTCCAACGGAGCGTTTGGTATCCGCGTAAACCAACCACCAACTCATTCTCTATTCGAAACCGCCCCTCAATTTTGGTATCCGTTTCGAAATCGTCTCCAACGAATCGTGTCGCAAGAGTACCGATCTGACAATCTTCTAATTTTGTTTTCCCTGTCAACGGCTGCCAAATTATTTTCGGATCAACCAGTTTGGAATCGGGCCCGGCCGTCAAAGGCCAGTTGCAGTGGTTCCCTAAATCGGCATCTTCGATTGCAAGCGCCGTGCGAAAATCAAAACGATCAATTCCCGAATAATCCACTTTCTCCGTAAAGGGAGTTTGACTGACTGCTCCGGGGGTTGATAACCATTTAGGAACCAAGCTCATTGTTTGAGCCAGTGATTGCAGAAGTTCTTCAGACGCATTGACCGATTCAATCCGAATGTCAATTTCAGATCGAGGTTCCTCGACTAAATTGAGATCTTTGTCGACATCGGCTACCTCGCTTGGACTTTCAGGCTGTCCGCAGCCAAACGCGAGTAAAAGCAAACAAAAGCAGAATAATCTCGCCGAAAGTCGCATGTCTTTTAAAACCTTTAGGATACAGAGATGCCGTATTGTACTCTGTTTTACTAGAACAGTCAGATACTTAAACTTAGCTTTGAATCCAATCAGTAACAAATCAAAAGGGTAACCCAAAGAACCGGATTCCGGGGAGACAAGGCTGCAGTTACCCCGGTTCTATACGTGTAAATTGGAAGACGGGTCGTTAAGATACGGTTTGATGTTTAAACTGGGACTAAATCACTGGCGTTCAGAAAAATGCCCTCACTGACAGGGCTTTGTTTTTTGTAAATTTAACCACAGAGTCGTTCACGTGAAGGCATTAGTAACCGGAGCCAACGGATTTCTGGGGTTTTGCTTGGTTCAGCAATTGCTTGAGCGCGGGTACGAAGTGACCGCCATGGTGCGGAAACCACATCCGCCATTCGCTTCGATGGACGTCTCTACCGTCATGGGTGACATTCGAAGTTTTGACCGAGTTTTTGAAGCCTGCTCAAATCAAGATCTCGTATTCCATACCGCCGCGATTTCTGGAATCTGGGGACCTTGGAAACAATTTCACGGCACCAATACAATCGGAACTCGCAATGTTGTCGAGGCTTGCCTCCAACACCAAATCAAGAGGCTTATTTATACCAGCTCACCCAGCGTAACATTTGATGGGCATCATCAAAACAATACCGATGAATCAGCTCCCTATGCGAAGGATTGGCTATGCCATTACCCTCACTCGAAAGCATTGGCTGAAAAATACGTGCTCGAGGCCAACGACGACGAGGAGTTGATGACTTGTGCCCTTCGACCTCATTTGATTTGGGGGCCTGGCGATCATCATCTCATTCCCCGTTTAATACAGCGGGCAAAGTCAAATCAACTTCGGCGGGTTGGTGATGGCTCCAATCTGATTGACACGATCTTTGTTGAGAACGCAGCGATCGCCCACATTCAAGCCGCGGAGGCGCTGGAAGCGGGTTCTCCGGTCTGTGGTAGTGCTTATTTTCTTTCTCAAGACGACCCCGTGAATTGCTGGGACTGGATCAACGAAATCTTGGCATTAGTTGATCTCCCACGCGTTCGCCGTTCGATTTCCTATCAATGGGCCAAACGACTAGGACACGCACTTGAAACGATACATCATCTTTTCAATATCGAAGCAGAACCGAGGATGACTCGTTTTCTTGCTGCACAACTCGCCAAGAACCATTATTTTGACATCAGTCGTGCAAAACAGGATTTTAACTACAAACCAATCGTCTCTAATGACGAGGGAATGAGACGACTGCAAAAAGCGCTCCAGGCTGAGAGCCTCTAATTCGGGAAGTTCCCGTCCACGAGGCGCCTAATTTACCGGTTTTGCGTAATCCCGGCAGCGGAAATCGGTCGTTTTGAATTCTCAGATCAATTGCGTCCCGATGATTATCAATTCGGTCATGGATGCAAGCATATAAAAACGGTCTTTGATTTCCCGCGAGTGTCACCGTAACGTAATTTTCCCGTTAAACTCGCCGCCAAACACGCCTCAACCCTTTGTAATTATCTCTCGAAATCGTAAATTATAGAAGAACAAACCAAGTAACTAAGGACACATATGATTTCGTTTCCCAAACCCGACGATCTACCTGATTCCCAGCGAATCGTGATAACCGGAATTGGCTTGACGTCTCCCAACGGAAACACCGTAGGCGATTTTCGCGAATCGCTGCTCAATGGCAAAAGTGGCGTGCAGGACTATGAAATCCGCTACTTTGGGAAAACAATTGCCGGGATTTGCGACTTTGACGTCCGGCGTCACCAAACACGCAAGGACGCACGTCGCGGGACCAGAGCTGGCAGTGTTGGCTGTTATTGTGCCAACGAGGCGATTCTTGATTCCGGTATCGATTGGGAAAATACAGACTCGTCTCGAGTGGGAATCTACATCGGTGTTACCGAACATGGAAACGTTGAAACCGAGAGCGAGATTCACGAAATACGTGGTTTCGACTACGACACCAAAGTTTGGTCACACCACCACAATCCAAGAACCGTCGCCAACAACCCCGCCGGTGAAATCGCTCTGAATTTGTCGATCACTGGCCCCCATTACACAATCGGAGCCGCCTGTGCTGCCGGTAATGCCGGCCTGATTCAAGGACTCCAGATGTTACGGCTCAACGAGTGCGATCTTGCACTCGCTGGAGGAGTTTCAGAAAGCATTCACACGTTTGGAATCTTTGCCGGATTCGCAAGCCAAGGCGCCCTTGCTTCTCATGATGACCCCACCAAAGCATCGCGACCTTTCGACAAAAATCGAAATGGAATTGTCGTTTCCGAAGGAGGATGCATTTACACTCTCGAAAGGCTCGAGGACGCTAAGGCCCGAGGCGCGAGAATTTACGGTGAGATTGTCGGATACGCAATTAACACCGACGCGACTGACTTCGTCCTTCCCAATCCTGAACGACAGGCTCAGTGCATTAACATGGCACTGAATCGAGCGTGCCTCAACGCAGAAGACATCGACATCGTCAGTACGCACGCCACTGGGACGGGTATGGGCGACGCTCTGGAATGTGACGCGATTCGTCGGGTTTTTGGGAAATCGACCAAAACCCATATAAATAATGCAAAAAGCTTTATCGGGCATACGATGGGAGCAGCCGGCGCGTTAGAATTAGCCGGCAACCTCGTTGCGTTCGATGACAAAGTGGTTCACCCAACGATTAATCTCGACGATTTAGATCCCGAATGTGAACTTCCTGGTCTCGTTAAAAACGAGCCTCGCGAAATCGAAACAATTGATTATATTTTGAACAACTCGTTTGGCATGCTGGGAATCAACTCGGCGACCGTCATTCGGAAGATGTAACAAATCGAATCCTTCCGTGTTTTAGCTGGATTTAGATTTGAACAAGACTGAGTAGATCACGACTCATGACGGCTTGTGGAAACAAGCGGTCAAGGAAATGGAGAATAAGAGTGGCACCTGAAGAAATAAGAAACGTAATTATTGATATTCTGACTGATATTGCTCCCGATGAGGATCTTACGTCACTCAAAGATGAAATTGACTTTCGAGAGCAACTTGAACTCGACAGTATGGATTTCCTTGATATCGTGATGGAATTACGAAAAAGATATAGCGTAAACGTGCCCGAGGAAGATTATCCCCAACTTGCTTCCATGGCGAGTACAGTGACTTATTTGACCCCCAAAATGGTCGATTGCGTCGCTTCTTAAGGCGCGGCTGGTTAATCGGTATCTCAGGCAAAATTTGATTTTCGATGGGCTCCGCGCATGACGACGGGGCCTCATTTTTTTGGACGATCGTCGATGTACGACACCATAATTATTGGCGCAGGAATGTCGGGGCTAGCCGCAGGAATCCGGCTAGCGCATTACGACCAAAAGGTCTGTATTCTTGAACGCCATTATACCATTGGCGGGCTTAATTCTTTTTACCGAATGAATGGCCGCGACTACGATGTCGGTCTCCACGCGGTGACTAACTTTACGGCGAAAGGTGCGCGAAAGGGACCACTTGCCCGAATCCTTCGCCAGTTGCGGTTCAAATGGGATGACTTCGCCCTTGCTCCGCAAAAGGGGTCCCGCATTGCTTTTCCAAATACCGAACTACGATTTGACAACGACATCGATCTCCTGCGGTCGGAAATAAAACAGACGTTCCCAAGTCAAGTCGATAATTTCGAGGCACTGCTCGAGAAAATTGCTGACTACGACGATTTAGACCAAGCCGCGTTCGAATTATCCGGACGCAAGGTACTGGAAGAAACTATTTCCGATCCCCTCCTGATCGAAATGATTCTTTGCCCATTAATGTGGTACGGAAATGCGGCAGAGCACGACATGGCGTGGGGGCAGTTCTGCATCATGTTTCGGAGTATCTTTATCGAAGGTTTCGCCCGCCCCTTCAAAGGCGTGCGGTTGATACTAAAGAACCTGGTTAAACGATTTCGTGGACTTGGCGGTGAACTGAAACTGAGGTCTGGTGTAAAAACCATTCACGTTGATGGGGACCAAGCGGTTTGCGTTGAACTCGATAGTGGAGAACAAATTCAGGGGAAACGAATCCTTTCCTCTGCTGGCAATCTTGAAACCTTGCGTCTCTGCTCCGATACTAGTGAACCCGATCCACGGACTGCTGGACAACTCACCTTCATTGAATCAATTTCGATTCTCGATCGCCAACCAGAATCCATCGGCAATTCAGACACAATCGTGTTTTACAATGATTCCGATAAATTCCATTGGGAACGTCCAGCCGATGGATTGTGTGATACCCGCACCGGTGTCATCTGTTCTCCCAATAACTATGAGTATTCGGAGGAAGACGGCAATCTAACCGACGGAGTGGTTCGCATTACCACAATCGCTGATTTCGACCGGTGGAATGCACTCTCTCCGGAGGATTATCAACGCGAGAAATTGCGTTGGTACGACCGAAGCGTTGCCGAAAGCATCAAATATACGCCTGACTTTCGAGCCTTCGTTATTGATACCGATCTTTTCACTCCCACGACGATTAGTCGTTTTACGTGGCATGACAACGGTGCCGTCTACGGAGCTCCAGCCAAAATTCTCGACGGGACAACGCATCTGAATAACGTATTCCTTTGCGGAACGGACCAAGGCTTTGTTGGGATTATTGGGGCGATGATGAGCGGCATTTCGATGGCCAATCTTCACTGTTTACGTCCGTAAACCCCAGGCGGTAAACGGTAAACTACTTGGCCGAACATGGGTACCTAGCCCGATCAGGTCAACCACTTCTTCTAAACGCTTGATACCAACTCTCTATAATTTGCTCTCATAAAGAGTTTGCGTTTATATTGATGGTCTTTGTGCGTTCCTTTATCCACCGGACTTTCGCGATGAATCTTAAACGAGTCTTGATCGGTTGCTTGCCAATCATCTTATTGTTTGTTGTTTCCCACGCCGCCCACAGTGAAGATTTCCGAGTTGCGAATATTTTCACTGACAACATGGTCTTGCAACGCAATCAAGAATTTTCAATTTGGGGATGGGGAGACGCCGGGACTCCGGTCACGGTAAAACTGCAAAATCAATCTGCGACTGTTTCACCAGATAAACAGGGCAGATGGGAAGCTAAATTTAAAGCAATTGATCTTGGAGATCCTTTTTCGATCACCATTACAACTCAGCAAAACTCAATCGAGTTACAAAATGTCCTCGCTGGAGACGTTTGGATCTGCAGTGGGCAGTCAAACATGGAATGGGTCGTTCGGCAAGCAGGCAATCCACAACAAGAAATTGCAAAAGGTGACTGGCCACTCATTCGGCACGTTCGTATCGACCATGTTACAAGCCCTTCAAAACTAGACGATGTTAATAACTCTGGGTGGCAAGTCTGCAGTCCTGAAACCGTCGGAAATTTTTCAGCCGTTGGTTACTATTTCGCCAGAGAACTGCAACGCGAATTAAACGTACCGATTGGGTTATTACACACATCTTGGGGGGGAACGATTATAGAAACCTGGATTAGCCCGGAGTCACTAAAAAATCACCCTGACTTCAGAGACGCCATCTCCAAGATAGAGTCAGTCGCGCAAAATCCAAAAGAACAAGCAGCACGTGCCAGGCAACTAGACCAATGGAATCGGGATTTCCGCAAGGCACTTGAGGATAAATCGACACCATGGAAAGATCCAGAAATGGATGACTCTGACTGGACTTCGATCAAAGCGCCAGGCAGTTGGGAATCGCAAGGTTACCAGCAATTAGATGGGATCGCATGGTATCGTCGCACGATCATCCTGCCTGATTCCTGGGAAGCTCAACCCGCGTCAATTTCGCTTGGTAAAATTGATGACGTTGATATTACTTTTGTAAACGGAGTTAAGGTCGGATCCGTTTCTGATTGGACAAAGCTCAGAAAGTACGAAATCCCTGCCAACCTACTGAAAGCTGGTAAAAATTCGATCGCGATTCGCGTCACCGATCAGGCAGGTGGCGGCGGAATCATTGGTACGCCCAATGACATGCGAATCGACCGGACCGGAGAACCACCGATATCTCTTGCTGGAACTTGGAAATTTAAGAAATCGGATCTGACCAAGAAACTTGGTGAACGTCCAGAACAACCCTTCCGCGGCCCCAACCATCCAACGTTGCTGAGCAACGCAATGGTTCATCCTTTTTTACTTGTGAAAGCCAAAGGCGTTATTTGGTATCAGGGAGAGTCTAACGCGGGCAGAGCGTACCAATATCGATCGTTAATGCCACTTTTAATTCAGGACTGGCGAAACCGATTTGGTCAAGATTTTTCATTCTACTGGGTTCAACTGGCAAACTTCACCATGCCCCGAGATACCCCGGGAGACAGCCAATGGGCTGAGTTGCGAGAAGCGCAAACAATGACACTCTCTGTTCCAAAGACCGGACAGGCCGTGATTATCGATATCGGCGAAGCCCGAGATATTCATCCAAAGAACAAACAGGATGTTGGCAAACGCCTCGCACTCAACGCTCTCGCGAAAGATTATGGAAAATCGGTCGTATACTCAGGGCCAATGTTTAAGTCGGTTGAATTCTCTGAAAACCGGGCAATCATTGATTTTGACTATGCCGATGGCCTGAAATCCAAAAATGGGCCGCTGAAACATTTCCAAATTGCCGGCAATGACAAACAGTTCGTTTGGGCAGATGCCAAAATTGATGGCAACCGTGTCATGGTCTCGAGTGACTCGGTCAAGAACCCCGTTGCTGTCCGATATGCTTGGGCAGACAACCCGGAAGGATGCAATCTCTATAATGCCGCCGATCTTCCCGCCTGCCCGTTTCGGACGGACTCTTGGAAAGGCGTTACGCAAACCAAATGAGTTCAAACTCTTAGTACGGGTGGTGATGAAAGCAGTTAAACGCCCATTCCGGTTGCGTAAAAGTGAGACGAGACTCCAATAAAAAAGACGGCTGAGCAAACTCTGCCGTCTTTTAATATTTCGTTTCGTTGCAACTTAGATTAAGTACTGAACGAATTTCCGCAACCGCAAGTCTTTTTTGCGTTTGGATTGTGGAACTGGAACCCACGCTGCTCAATTCCTTCGTAGTAATCGACAACGGTGCCATCTAAAAACAGATCGCTCTTTTTATCAACAACGACAGAGACACCATGTTGCTCGGTCATATTGTCTTTTGTTTCGTCAAAATCAGATGCAATGTTCAAACCATAATTGAATCCTGAGCACCCACCTCCAGAGACCGAAATACGAAGCACTGCATTTTCGTCATACTCACCCTCTTGAATGAACCGTTGAACTTCTTTGGCGGCTGTCTCAGTTACCGTAACACTCATTCGAACTACTCTCCAAGGCTAATTAGATTTACATCTTGCGGACGCGTTATGACTCTGCTCATCATTTTTTATGATCTGAGTTTGTTTGTCTAGTGGAATTATCTTAAACCGTCCCCGCCGTCTGCAAACAGTCGTATTACGGCGTATAACCGCGTTTTTCGCCAAAAAATAACGAATTCACCAAGCTAGATAGATGGGATGCCCTCCAATTTCAAAGTTGGACAAATCCGGATAGGCAGTGAACCGCGCTGGCTCTAGTGAATTTACGCAGGCAAAACACCGGCGGTTCAACTGAAAAGGCTCTCCAAACAGATCTTCGACCAAGTCTCAAAGGAATCAAGGTCTGCCATCAATTCCGAGATTGGCAGGAATCCTGCCTCAGAAATATCGGCTTCGTTTGCGGAAATCTGAGGTTTCTGTACGTCGAATATATGCACGATTCCCAAATGAACCTTTCCTACTTCATTCTCATCGTCGTTAATTAAACCGACGAGGGTTTGCGTAAACTCAGTGTCAATGACAACTTCTTCCTCTAATTCACGCTGCATACCAAGTTCATAAGGCGACTCGTCATGTGCATCGAGAGTTGAAATATGCCCACCGATCCCCACACTTTTCTTGGCTCTCAAGCGAGCTTCTCCGCCTCCCTTGCCGCGGGTGTACTGAAACACCTGGGTCTCGCCTTTGTCGTCCACAAATTTAAAAATGCAGTACGGAATAAGCTGTTTAAAACTAGGGTCTTCTTCCATTTCTCCACGTGGCAGATATTGCGTGTTCGCTGGATCGAGCAGGGTCTCCAGGTATTTGCCTGTCTCAGAACAAAACCCTTGAAAATGCCCACAATCGTGAAAGAGCTGTGTCTTCACAACCATCACTTGTTCCGTACTCACCGCTGACATTTCCTTCTCCTTGAACTAAATCCAAATAGGCTCTTTTCAGGATCACACAAACGTGCCACCAGTTTAGTACAACCGATCCTCATTGAACAGCATTGCACCTGCCATCAATTGACTTAAGGAAACCCCCGAAATTAAATAAAGCGATTGAGGCCTCAATCAAATTGCCTTTAGATAATAAACAAACAGAGGCCACCGTGCCGAGATGCCAAGCAACTTAGTTCCGATCGATTACTTGCGCCGAGTTCGACTCTCCAACGCAATTTTTACCGTTTGAAAATGGATGTCTACAATATCACTTATCTCCGGGGCGTAACCACCAGCCATCGCAAATGCGATGGGGATTCCCTTCTCGCAGCAAAAATCCATGACCATTTGATCGCGCGTCGCCAACCCTTCCTTTGACAAATCCAGTAACCCCAGGCGGTCACTTGAGTAAGGATCCGCGCCAGCAAGATAGAAAACAAAATCGGGCAAAAAAGAGTCAAAAACAAACTTCAATCCACTCTCTAATTGCTCCAGATAAAATTCGTCCGTTGTCCCTTCCGGTAAAGGGATATCGTAATCTCCCTGCGTCTTTTGAAAGGGGTAGTTTTTTTCGCAATGCATTGAGAATGAAAACAGACTCGCGTCGCCTCTCGCAATTGACGACGTGCCATTTCCCTGATGTACGTCGCAATCAACTACCAGGACATTTTTTACCCGCCCCTCACTCTGCATCGCCCGCGCGGCCACACACACATCATTAAACACACAAAAACCCTGTCCGTTTCCAGCAAATGCATGATGAGTCCCGCCGGCTAAATTACCTGCAAGCCCCTCTTCCAAAGCCGCAAACCCTGCCTCGATTGTCGCGCCGGTGGAACGCCGGGATCGTTCTACCATTGCCAACGACCATGGAAACCCAATCCGACGGATTTCCACATCCGTCAAGTCACCCTGGCAAATCGCTTCTAGGTACTCTCGCGTATGAACTCTCCTAAGTTGGTGATTGGTTGCGGCAAAGGGCACACTCAATTCGCATTGGGAAACGATAGAATCTTCCAGGATTCGCTCTCGTAGCAAGCGATACTTTGACATCGGGAAACGATGGCGATCTGGCAACGGAAGTTCGAAAGTGTCAGAGTAAAACAGTTTCAACATAAGCAACGCTAAACCGTCAATTCAAATTGGCTCGCTGAACCTGCCGTAGCATCGCGTCAGCCTGATTACGACTGGAGTCAATCGTTACTTCAGCAAATGCGTTCTCAGTTTCCCAAACGACAACCTTGGTGAGCCTTAGGTCATACCCTTTGATGGTATCGATCAAAGCCGGCCCGATCTCATCCAGCAAATACCTTGCCATATTTTCTGCAGTTGGGTTATATGGCAAACGATAGATTTTATTGGGGCGCACTTGTTCCAATGCGGTCAACGCATTCTCATCCGCATCCCACACAATGAACCCATGATCCCAATGATCATCGATCCAACCTTTAAACAAACGATTGATCACGCCGAAATCGACGACGCGTCCCAGCTCATCAATTTCATTTCCAGTCACGTGAAATTGAATTAAATAATTGTGCCCATGCAAGTTCGCACACTTACCTTCGTGACCGAGTAATCGGTGACCAGCACAAAATTTAACCTGACGCATAACCGTAATGCTCATTCTACTCTTCTTCAGTTGGATCAATTGCCATCTGTCAGTGACAGACCGCTAGGTTGCACTATTTCAGCTTGGGGTTGTTGCGATGTCGATCGCTGTCCCGCTGAGTTTTCTTTCGTAAATTGTCGTCAAAAGCTGCCGTCAAGTCGACACCTGTTTGATTCGCCAAACAAATTAGCACAAATAAAATATCGGCCATTTCGTCTTTTAACGAAGAATTCTTATCCGAATCTTTAAAACTCTGCTCACCGTAGGTTCGCGAAATAATTCTGG
>JAAHTH010000496.1_pt2 | contig 22236 bp, 12 predicted proteins | sample 6116091 | NCBI WGS metagenome assembly JAAHTH01 (sample SAMN13939990, study PRJNA603662) | sponge metagenome | isolation source: marine sponge | host: Mycale hentscheli | place: New Zealand | collected 2006 | reverse complement strand
ACTCGCCTCCCCACAGCACAAGCGTGTCTTCCAGCAGACCCCGCTGTTTCAGGTCCGTAAGTAGCCCAGTGATTGGTTTATCGATTTGCTTAACATTGATTTCATGGCCCTTCTTCAGGTGCGTGTGCTGATCCCATTGTTCGTTGTTGAACGGAAGTGTATTTGCATGGCTGACCTGAATGAATCGAACATCACGTTCGGCAAATCGCCGCGCTAGCAGACACTCGCGTCCAAAGTTTGCAGTGTTGGGATCATCAAGTCCATAAAGCTCACGTGTCGCTGCCGATTCCTGATTTAAGTCCATCGCCTCCGGGGCTGCCGTTTGCATACGAAACGCCAACTCGAATGATTCCAGTCGGGCATCAAGTTCCGGTCCCCCTATTCCTTGTGGGGGCATTGTTTGCTGCAATTTCCGGAGTAGTTTGAGCTGGTATTGTTGCTGCTCCAGAGTCAGATTCTGATTCAGCAGATATTCAAAGGTGGCATCCTTGGCAGCGGCATTGGGGTAACCGGGAGTTCCCAGCGAAACGCCCGCATGGCGGGCTGGCAGAAACGCGCTGCCGAAGTTGTTGACGCCTCCATGCAGAGAGGTTGGGCAGATGGTCAGAAATGTTGGCAGGTTCTCATTCGCAGAACCCAGCCCATAACTGATCCATGAGCCTGTACTGGGACGTAGTTGGGCTTCATCGCCTGTATGAAGTTTCATGCAGGCACCGCCATGGGCCACATTGGTTTCGCATACCGAATGTACCATGCACAGGTCGTCAGCCACTTTAGGAAGATGTTGCCACAGTTCGCTCATTGGAATTCCTGATTTCCCACAGGGACGGAATTTCCATGGGCTGCGCATTAGATTGCCGCGATCTGCGAATGTGATTCGTGAACCATTGAATGGTAGCTTCTTTCCGTCGTCTCGATCCAACTGTGGCTTGGGATCAAATAGGTCGATGTGCGATGGGCCACCGTGCATGAACAGAAAAATAATTCGCTTCGCACGAGCCGGGATTCGGGCTGTTGTTTGGGTACCAACTTGGTCAGCATGCAGTCGCGGCGAATGAAGCATGCTGCTCAGTGCCAAGCCACCAAAGCCAATGCACAATTGATTCAAGGCCTCACGCCGACTACGTCTTTGATCAATCAACATGAATGTACTCACTCGAAAGCAGAAGGGTGTGCACCAAGGCACTCCAGACTTTCAGTTCCTTTTGTTGATCGTCAGTAACAGTTGATTCGAAGTCGCCAAGAAACGTCTGCAGAGTCTCCATCTCTTTGCGTGTCGCTGCTCGTTGGAACAGGTTTCCGTAAATGCTTTGTATTCGGTGCTTCGTTTGATCTGAACTATTGTCTTTGCCCAGCACCGGTATGGGTTGAGGCCTTGTCGTGCCATGTTGGGCTAACGTGGATTTGGCAATGCTCTCTGCCTGTAGCATGACCATGGGATCATTCATCAGTAATAATGCTTGGGTGGGAACGGTGGTGCTATCCCGTTTGCCGACTGGTGTGGCAGCGTTGGGGAAATCATAAAGCGTTAGAAAGCGATGAGTGTTACAGCGCACGACAGGCAGATACACAGAACGTCGCCGAAAGCTTCGGTAGGCAGTTTCGTTATTGTGAAGGTCGGTCGGCGAAGGGTCCTGAGATTTGACTGAGAGTGGCTTTCCCACAAGGTCCAATGACAAGTTCCCGCCGTGCATCAGCAAGCTGTCCCGGATTGCTTCGGCTTCAATCCGGCGTCTGGGAACACCATGCAACCACATGTTGGGGGACTCACTGGTCTCTTGCTGGTAGCTTGCTGACGTCACAATCAGACGCTGCAGAGATTTCACTGACCAGTCATGCTTGATCAAGGCCAGTGCCAGCCAGTCCAGCAAGTCGGGATGCGTGGGGCGGGAACCTTGCATCCCAAAATCGTTGGGCGTCCGAACAAGGCCGCTGCCAAAGTGCCAGTGCCACAGTCGATTCGCAATGACTCGGGCAGTTTGTCCGCCTGCTCCGGTTCCAGCGTCAGTCACCCAATAAGCGAGCTGTCGCCGACCGCTTTGGGTGGTGGGGATGGGGTGTGGGGCAAACATGGGGTGGGCGGATTGGTCAGGAGTCGATGACATGACGGTTGGGAATCCACGCATCACTTCATCGCCCAGTTGCATGTGGTTTCCTCGAATGTGGATCCTGATGTTTTGCGATTTTCCATCGCTGGCCGCCATTACTTTTTCTGGTACAGGCTTTTGTTGCCGGTAATTCGTCAGCCTCGTCGTCAATTCATCAAGCTTGGCCACTTCTTGGGTCACGTTTTCCACCTGCTCAGCATGAATCAGACGGATTTTGTCAATGTGTGACATCAGTGGTTTTGATTCCAATCGCAAATTGATGATCCCTTGCTCCAGTGAAAAGGTGCCTTCCGAGACCCATTGTTGATGCTCAGGCATCCAGCCACCGGTGGTTTGAGAAATCGCGTCTTCTTTCACGACTTTGCCATTGATCAGCATTCGCCCGGGCCGAGCGTCTCTGGCCGCGTACCTCAATTGAATGAGATATTGGCCGTCCGCAGGTATTTCGATTTCATATTCAGCAAAATTGTCTTGAGAACCACGGTCTGAAATGATGCCGATGCCTTCACCGTATCGATCACTCAAGCTGGAGACATTGCCTTGCACAAAACTCTCGGCTTCAAGTTCCAGCAGGTGAATGGACTTTTCTGTGAGTTGTTTGTTAAATCGGACTTGTAATTGGTCTCGGTCCTTGGTCAGACGGTCAAGGTGTTGTTGATGCTTCCGTAGAGCTTGTTCAAAGGCGATGGTCTTGATGGGGCGGTCGCCCAATTCTGTGCTGTGGAAAATTCCTGCCAACGCGTAGTGGTCCCGGGTGGGAATTGTGTCAAATTTGTGGTCATGGCAGCGGGCACATCCTAACGTGAGCCCGAGGAATGTCTTGCCGACGGTATCGATTTGCTCGTCGACGAGATCAGCTTGTTTCTTGACTTCGTCCTGCTCCGCAAGAATCTTGGTTCCTAATGCCAGAAAACCTGTCGCAGTTAATTTGGCGTTTTTACGATCAACGTTGTCGTTTGTTGTATGTCGTTCTGTTGCCGCATGAGCCATGTTGGCGTCATCGTTGGTTTCTTCCGCAAGCAAGTCACCAGCGAGTTGTTCATGTACGAAGTCGTCAAAAGGCAAGTCATCATTGAAGCTGCTGATGACATAGTCTCGATAACGCCATGCCAGAGGATACGCATGATTCTCATCACCACCGTTTGAATCGCCGTATCTTGCGACATCCAGCCAGTGGCGACCCCAGCGTTGGCCGTATTGCGGTGACGCAAGTAATCGGTCGACCAGTCTCTCCCACGAGTCGGGACGCTCGTCTTTGAGGAAATCTGAAATCTGTTGAGGCGTGGGGGGCAGGCCAGTCAGATTGAAGTACAGGCGACGAACTAATTTTCTTGGGGATGCTTTTGGCCGAGGTGAGAGAGATTTTTGTTCTAGCTTTGCAAGGATGAATCGGTCAATCGGATTTTGTATCCAATCGGTGTGATTGACTCGGGGTGGTGACGTCGGGATGGGTGGACTGAATGCCCAGTGCGATTGCCATTTCGCACCTTCGTTGATCCAGCGAGTCAACATCTGTATCTCAGTTGTCGATAATGAAGTGGCATCGTCACCGGGCGGCATCCGATCATCGCCAGTGGATTTGACTCTTCTGAGCAAGTCACTTTCAGATGGATGCCCGGGAATAATTGCAGTTGAGCCTGAATCAAGTTTGGTTGTGGCTGAGGTTCGGGAATCCAATCGCAGTCCTGCTTCACGTTGTTCAGAATCTGGGCCGTGACACTCCAGGCAGTGCCGAGCTAGGATCGGTGCAATGATCTCGCCATAGTCAATGTCACGTGAGGTGCCGGGTGTTGCCATCGCGAAACTCGCAATGATCGTGAGGCAGATGAATGGTGGTTGAATTCTTGACATGATTCAAATTCGGTTTGGGATGAACCAGAATTCTAAAGCAAAATGGGAGGCCCGGCAGTTCATCATGGAGAGTTTGACCATTTGTGCGGGTTTCATGTTGTTTTCAGTTAGTGAATTCCCGAGGTGATGTGTTCGTCAACTGCGGGAATACTGAGGGACCCGTCTGTCGTGAATTGGTGTAAGTGTTCTATAGATTGGGTTTTGGAAGCATCAGCAAAGAGCAAATGGGTTTGAAAAGTATCGTGTTAGAGCTTGTTCGTCTGTTTGGGCAATGTCGCCGCTGTGATTTCGCTATTCTCTCCGGAGGGATAAGTTAACGGGGTTGGTAGTAGCCCAGATTCTGGGACTCTTGTACCGGCGAAAATATAGTCTGTGCGAAGATGAGATCGAGTAGCAATCCTATGCTGTAGTATGCGTGCTAGCGTGTTACCTCCACAAATCTAAACGTCAATTGACTCAACCAGTGAGCTGATTATGAATCCTCAGAAAAATGTTTCGCTGCTATTGTCTCAGCTTTCGCCTGTTCTCTCGATTGTTGTGGTGACCTGTGTGTTCCTTGTGCTTCCGAATCAGAACTTCGCGGCGGAGACTTTTCCTGGGAAGGTGTCTCAGTTCCATTCGTTTCCGCGATACGATTTTGAACACGGTGGACGGCGTTGCATTGTGGTGACTCCGCGTATCACTGCCGAGGGAACACCTTGGATCTGGAGAGCCCGTTTTTTTGGACATCAACCACAAGCCGATATTGCGCTGTTACATCAGGGATATCATTTGGCTTATGTCGATGTCGGGAATCTGTTTGGTTCACCCAGTGCCGTGGAAATTTGGAATGGATTTTATGATTACCTCACAAAAAGTTATGGCTTTCATGCAAGACCGGCGCTCGAGGGAATGAGCCGGGGTGGGCTGATCATTTTCAATTGGGCAAAAGTGAATCCCGGAAAAGTCAGTTGTATATACGGTGATGCTCCCGTCTGTGATTTCAAAAGTTGGCCCGGAGGTAAAGGAACCGGGAAAGGTGGGGGTGGGGCTTGGCAAGCTTGCCTACACGCCTACGGGTTTACTGAGGCGGAGGCATTGGTGGCGAAAGTAAACCCGATTGATGGGCTTCAGGCTTTGGCTGCTGCCCGTGTGCCCATTCTGAATGTGGTCGGAGATGCGGATGTGGTTGTGCCAGTGGCCGAAAATACGTCGATATTGGAAAAGCGTTATTCAGAAATGAAAGGGCCGATTGAAGTAATTCACAAAGCCGGGACCGGTCATCATCCACATAGTTTGAAGGAACCGAAACCCATCGTGGACTTTGTAATGAGCAATCGACGTGATCTAACGATCGTCTTGGCGGGTGATTCGACGGTGACAGATGCGGCAGGCTGGGGCTTGGCCTTTGCGGGAAGATTTGGCCAACGCGTTGAGGTGATCAATGTTGCCAAGGGAGGGGCAAGTTCAAGAAATTTCCGTGATGCGGGTTATTGGAAGCGTTGCTTGATCCAGAAACCTGATTTTGTATTCATCCAATTTGGGCACAATGATTGTCCCGGTAAAGGACCGAAAAGGGAAACGGATCCCGAGACCACCTACCGACAGAATCTTGAACGATACATTGCGGAAGCTCGTGCGATGGGAACGAAGCCAGTACTGGTTTCACCGATGACACGTAGGCGTTTCAAAAATGGGGAAGTCGATTCGATCCTGACACCTTATGCTGCGGCTGTTCGCGAAGTTGCGGCCAAAACCAAGACGCCCTTCATTGACCTGCACCGTAGCAGCGTTGAACTTTTCAACGAGCTTGGCGATGAAGGAAGCGCATATCTCTGCCCAGAGGGAGATCGTACTCATCTCAATCAAAAGGGGGCAGAGAAGATTTCGGACCTGATTATCTCTGGCTTTCCATCTGAATTAAGTGAACTTGCTGCTCGTTTGAAATCATGATGATCGTGCCGATCTGAAATGCTTTTTTGTCGAGTCCAGCTTGGCACTGCGTTGCGTTATACTTTTGAAAATGCGTGGATGCCATTTGGTTTTGGTTGGTTGTTGGAATACTCTATTGCTTGGGGCGAACGGGAGTGATGGAATGATTGATTTTTATGATCCAAGCACGCGACGTAGTTTTTTGCAGGTAGGCAGTCTGGGATTGGGGGGAGTGCTCGGTGGTCTTTCCTTGCCCGGTCTGCTCCGGGCTGGCACAGATGCGAAATCTGACAAGATTTTGCGAGATCGTTCCGTTGTGTTTCTGTTCATGCATGGAGGGCCGCCGCAGACGGAAACATTTGATCCTAAAATGACGGCGGCTTCTGAGTACCGTTGCTTCAACGGTGAGATAAAAACAGCAGTGCCGGGACTTACGTATGGTTCTTCGCTGGAAAAGTTGGCACGGTTGGCAGACAAGACGACGGTCGTGAGAAGCTTTCAACCCGGTGACGGTAATCACAATATCAAGCCACTCGTAAGCCCACAGAGTCTGGGAGCAAACGTAGGATCCCTGTATTCGCGAATCTCCGGCATCACTGATGGAAATACAGGAATGCCATCCAATGCTGTGTTGTTTCCGCGTGCGGTTGATGAGGCAGCTCAGACGGTGACCAAGCAGTTTGGTGATTTCGCTGATACCGGAAAAATGGGTTCCGCCTTCGCTCCGTTTGTGCCCAGTGGTAAAGGGTCACTGATGGACAATATGAAATTGAACTTGTCTCAAACTCGTTTGGATGATCGTCGCGCGTTGCTGCAAACCCTCGATGGATTCAAGCGTCATCTTGATTCAACCGGGACCATGGACGGGATGGATAAGTTCAACCGCCAAGCATACGACGTAATCCTGGGTGGAGTTACGCAGGCTTTTGATCTCTCTGATGAAGATTCTGAGGTGGTTGAACGCTATGACACTTCGAAGTTGGTGCTTCCCGAAAAAATTGATAAGAAGTGGAATAACCACAAGAATTATCGCGATCATGGGCAGACGCTGGGCAAGTTAATGTTGCTGGCACGACGTTTGTGTGAGCACGGTGGCCGTTTTGTAACGGTGACCACCAAGTTCGTTTGGGATTTCCATGCAGATGTCAATAACGCGACTCTTGATGAGGGGATGAGGTACGTTGGCATGCCTTACGATCATGCCGTGTCTGCGTTTATCGAAGATGTTGAGGCCCGTGGCTTGAGTGACAAAATATTGTTGGTGACCTGTGGTGAGATGGGCCGAAATCCGAAAATCAATGCCAAGGGAGGACGCGACCATTGGGGACGCTTGGGACCGTTGCTGCTGTATGGTGGAGGGCTTAACTTGGGCCCGGTTGTTGGTCGATCAGACGCCGTTGCCGGGGAACCCAATTCCCAGCCTGTAAAAATTGAGAATCTTTTGTCCACGATTTTTCATCGCATGTTGGATGTAGGAGAATTACGGCTTGATACACGTGTGCCACGACCATTGATGCAGTTGATAGAATCGGGACGGCCAATCGAGTCGATCATTTGATGGTGAGGGCTCGCACCTTGCTCGAATGAAAATTTGGAAGGGACCGTCTAGAACAGGGGATCCCGTATTTTTGATTTCCTTAGACCGCTCATGGAAGTTGTCATGCCGTTGGATGAAGATTCGCGTCACTTGCTGGCAATCCTTACGCCAGATGATTCGCCGCCAATGCATGAGATGGATATTCACGTTCTACGGGACGCAATGGAATCAAGGTTCCCGGATCGTGAGCGTGAGCCCGTTTCGAGCGTCGAGGACCGAGCGGTGGTGGGGCCCCACGGTGATGTGCCTGTCCGGGTCTATCGCCCGGAATTGAAAGACACGCCACCGGTGCTGGTTTACTTTCACGGGGGTGGTTGGGTGCTAGGTAGTCTGGAAACACATGATGCGATTTGCCGGGCACTCGCCAATGCAGCTCGATGCGTGGTCATCGCCGTGGATTACCGCCTCGCGCCAGAACATCCCTTTCCGAAAGGGCTGCAAGACTGTCAGGCAGTCGTCAGGTGGGTGCGTGAGGCCTCCGAAGAGCTTGCGGTGGATGGTGAACGCGTCGCTGTTGGCGGAGACAGCGCGGGTGGGAATCTGGCTGCGGCGGTTGCGAATTGCAACCGCGATGAGAATGCAAAGCCGTTGTGTCATCAGCTACTGGTCTATCCCGTGATTGATGCCGAGCGAGCGACTGGTTCGTACCGCGAGAATGCAGAAGGTTACTTGTTGACCGCTTTGGGTATGAAGATGTTCTGGGATTTGTATTTGGGAGACTCGGCCGCATCAAAGTCGGCATTGGCATCGCCAGCTAGGGCTGCTGATCTGACGGATTTACCACCCACCACTGTAATTACTGCCCAGTATGACCCACTGCGGGATGAGGGTGAAATTTATGCTGAGCGGCTAAAGGCTGCTGGTAATCAGGTTGCTTTGCGGCGTTGGGATGGGGTTTTTCACGGTTTTGTTGGCTTTGCTGATCGGCTTTCCAAAGGTAAAGAAGCGATTCTGTTCTCCGCACAACGGCTCCGGGAAAGTTTCGATGCCTGAGCCTTGGTGCGTTCCTGCGCCAAGCCAGGAGTGCTTTTTTGATATGTTGAGTGGCTGGCAGCTGGAGACCTGATCATGGCGGAAGACAGTCTGACTGTTCGGGAACTTAGACGGCTCTGGAAGCCACAGAAGGAGCGGCTGAATGCAGAGCATCCGCAGCATCCGACCAATATTCGTTTTCATCGTGCTTGCAGCTGGTTGCAGAGGGTCGAGGAAATTCAAGACGACAAAGTTCTGGATCATGTTTTGCTCAGTCTTTGGACTGCCTTTAATGCACTCTACGGACAGTGGGATGGAGAGCGACAGGAGCCCGTTTCTGACGTGGAGTGCTGGCGGCATTTTCTGGATCGGATTTTGAAACTCGATCAGGCTGATTTGATTCAATGTCAGCTACAGGAGCATAAAAAACTCGTAATGACCCTGTTCGATGACGAGTATCTGAGTCGTTTTTTTTGGCAGGATCCGACCGACAAGAGAGCTAAGCGTGTCAGGCGAACTCGACTTGAGGCTCAAGGTTGGTTTGTCGAAGAAAACTGGATCATGATCTTGCAGCGTCTGTTCGAACGGATCTACTTATTGCGTTGTCAATTAGTACATGGAGCATCGACATACGATAGTTCTTATAACAGAGTCGCCATCAGACGTTGCTCACACATGATGGAGCATTTGTTGCGGACCTATTTGAGAGTCTGGGCTCAGTGGGGAGCAGACGAAGATTGGGGGATCATGTGCTATCCACCGATGAAGTAAGTGTCAGATCCGTGATCATACTGTTTTCCGAATTTGGTTAGCTGGATTTGAAATCGCAGATTGCCAGCCAATGCGTGTTTCTCAAGATGTAGGCGAGGGTTTTGTCTTTGGTTTAAAATGAGTCGTGACAGCTTACTCGGGGGAGCACGTTATGCCGGATCGTCGATTTTGCGGAAGCTTACATTCAGCTCATGCCTTTGAGTCTTTTCTGGGGACAGAGCGTGAAGGTTTGTGCTTGGTGGGCCGGAGGAACATGGTCAAGGCAGGCATGGCCGGAATTGCTGGGCTTAGTCTTCCAGAGTTGTTGCGGATTAAGCATGAGTCCGCACGGGCAGGAGACACGATGCCGTCGAGGAAGTCGGTCATCTTGTTGTGGATGACAGGTGGGCCGGGCCACATCGACACGTGGGGCATGAAGCCTGATCGCCCCTTGATGAATCGCGGGCCCTTCTCTCCCATCTCGAACGCAATCCCCGGCGAATTCATCTGTGAGCATTTACCCAAGCAAGCAGCAATGTTGGATAAGTTCACGTTGCTACGTTCGGTGGATTGTAAAAAGAGTAATCATGAACCGAACAAGGTGATGCAGACCGGAAATCGAGAAGCGTCACCTCGCTCCAATTCCAATGGTGAGCGTTACCCTGCTATCGGCTCCATCATCGCCAAGTATCGCGGCGGAAACGAAACGGGGGTGCCTCCCTACGTTGCATTTCAGAAATCACGTTCTCATGTTGCTTACGCTGGAGATTTAGGGCAACAATATGATCCATTTATGGCAAATCAGGCAGCGACGCTGCCTGTCTATGATCTGGTGGGAAAAGATACAGGCAAGATATCGTCTTCACCCATGTTCAGCTTGCCGCGAAATCTGGATTTGGAGCGCATAAACCAGAGGATGGGGCTGCTTCGCCAATTGGACGCCATGCGGCGTGAAATCGATGTGTCCGGCAGGATGGATGCGATGGATACCTATCAGCAGCAGGCTGTCGACATGCTAACAGGTGGACGTGTTCAAAAAGCATTTGATGTTTCAAGTGAACCGCAATCTGTTCGTGATTTATATGGTCCCCATCTTTGGTGTCAGCAGGCGTTGTTGGCAAGACGTTTAGTTGAGCAGGGGGTCTCGTTTGTCACCATTGACTTGAGCTATCACACCGCTTCAGGGACCTGGGATAATCATGGTGATAATATTCCACCCTATGGTGGTATCTCAAAAGGCTTGAAACCTCTGCTACCTTTGTTTGACCATCTGATCACCACACTCGTAGCAGATCTTGAGCAGCGGGGACTGTTAGACGAGGTGCTTGTGGTTGCAATGGGTGAATTCGGACGTACGCCGTTGATGGGAACCCAAGGCAGTACTGATGGGCGAAATCACTGGCCGCAGGTCATGTCCATGTGTTTGGCCGGTGGTGGAATGAGGCATGGACAAGTGATTGGCGCTACTGAGAAGGATGGGGGCCAAATCAAACATCGCCCCGTTACCCCCGGTGATTTGGCGGCAACGATTTATCATCATATGGGAATCAGAAATGACCAGACGTATTTGGATCACCGCGGTAGGCCTGTCTTTGCCGTTCAGGAAAACGGCCAACCAATCAGGGAATTGATCTGATTGGCAGTTTTATGTTTCACCGTAAACGGGCACTCCAGAAGTCTGTCGTCTAAATGAAGTCGACTAGCAGTTTCGGCCACAGGTTGCCAAAACTGGGCTGCTTGATAGGTGCACTTCTAAAGCCAGGTATCGGCATGAAAATGCATGCCAAAGAGATGAAGCCCATGAACTTTATACCGCGTTCTTCAGAGAATTCGGCAAGTGTGATGTAAGCAATGATCATCACAAGCATGTTCCGTGTGAGCGCAGTCTTGGTAGTTTTTACATGGCATGCACCCAAAAACCATCTGTTTTACGACTTGGGGATATTTTTCGTGAGTTTACCTGCGGTTTCTGTCCAATATTTTGCTGTTTTTCTACAAGATGGCGATGACCTTGGAAGTCATGATAAAGTAGTACAGACGGCTGGTCGCATGTGGGGCATCAAATGCCTTGGCTGATATGCATCCGAAGCATCCGCTTTTTAGTGCCGATGCTTCTTTAATTTTCCGTTAGCATTTTATTGTCTGGGATGAGTTGATTGAAAATTAATCGGAATGGTTATTGGCAGCGGCCTACCAAAGCAATTGGTCTCTTAGGCTGGCAGTGTGTTGCGATTTGCAGTCTGGTGGTCTTTGGATTAATCACATCAAAATCCGTATCTGCTTCAGAGTTGATCAATTTCAATCAGGACATACGCCCAATTTTAGCGGCGCACTGTTTCCATTGTCATGGTCCCGATGAAGCAGAGTCTGGCCTTCGTTTGGATGAGCAGGATGGTGTGCAAGATGCGTTCGGTGAGCCCAAGTTGGCGGACAACCTTGCCTGGCGACGAATCCTGTCCAACGATCCCGATGAAAAAATGCCTCCGCCGGCGCCCGGCAATGAACTCGATGAGGAAGAACTTGCGCTCCTCAAACGATGGATTGCACAAGGTGCGGAATATCAGTCGCACTGGTCGTTCGTCCAGCCGCAACGGCCAGAGCTTGCAGTGATTTCATCCAACCTGAACATCCGGAACCCGATCGATGCATTTGTGAGTCAGAAGCTTGGGTCGAAAGATCTGCAGTTGCAAAAGGATGCAACCCGTGAACAACTCATTCGACGTTTGTCGTTGGATCTGATCGGGTTGCCACCCACGCCGGCAGAGGTGGATGCGTTTGTTGAGGACGGAGGGCAGGACGCTTATGAACGCGTGGTTGATCGCCTGCTTGGGTCAAAGCACTATGGAGAGCGTTTGGCTGTACCCTGGTTAGACGCAGCACGCTACGCTGACACCAACGGTTTTTCAATCGATGATCACCGGGACATGTGGTTATGGCGCGAGTGGGTCATCAATGCGTTGAATCAAAACATGCCCTACGATCAGTTTCTCACCGAACAGTTGGCTGGTGATCTTTTGCCCAACGCAACTGACCAGCAACGCTTGGCGACGGGTTTTTTAAGGAACAGCATGAATACACACGAGGGGGGCACTTTGCCTGACGAGTATCGTGTGATTTATATTGCAGACAAGATCAATACGGTTGCAACGGTGTTCATGGGACTGACCATGCGATGCGCGCAGTGTCATTCGCACAAATATGATCCAATCACCCAGAAAGATTACTATCGCTTTTTTGCCTTCTTTGATACTGCTCACGAGCCAGGCTCGGGGGCTGCAAATGGAAATACATCGCCGGTTCAGCGGATGGATGGTTTGTTAACGAGGCAGGATGAGTACAAAGCAGACGTACTTGCCCGAATCGCAACATTAAAGCGGTATCAAATGCATCCACCTGAGTTAATTCAGGCTCGCATGGCCTGGGAGAAGGATTTGCAGGGTGACGCTCCGTCTGAGATCGCTGATGTGTTGGTAGTTCCGGTTGCAGCACGTACCGACGACCAATGGAAACGAATTAATCAGGAATTCGGAAAAACCACGCAGTTGATGGATCGGCATGTGTCGACGATCAACCGCGAGATCAAAGTTCTCGAAAAAGATCTTGAGGCGACGCAAGCTTCTGTGATGGTCATGAAGGAGAAGGGACCTCGCAAAACTTATGTCTTGACCCGTGGAGAGTATGATCAACCGGATACGAGTCAGCTCGTCACTCCCGGTGTCCCTGGAGTGTTGCCGATGCTCGAACTTGACCAAGTTGATGTTGGGGAAGAACACCACGCAGAGCAGAAACCTGACGCCGTCGTCGCGTGGCAGTCAGCTAGATGGATCTGGGATTCTCCAAATGCATCCAAGGGCAATCAAGGCAGTGAACCAAGGTTTTTCCGCTTTGTCGTTGAACTTGGCAGAAAGCCAAAACGAGCTGAATTGAGTATCAGTGTGGACAACATCGGGGTGGCTTTTGTCAATGGTCATCAGCTGGGTACCAATGAACCATGGATGACTCCGGCACAATACGAAATAACCAAGCACCTGCGGGTGGGAAAAAATGTGATCGCGGTCAAAGCGATCAATCAAGGCGGGGCTGCCGGGCTGGTGGCATCGCTGGTGATCGATGGCAAAGTGGAATACGGATCGAACCAAAATTGGAAAGTGACGGCTAAAAATTCCATTGCCGAAAATTCAGATTGGACATTCGCAGCTTATGATGACCATGACTGGGGCGATGCGAGTGAATTGGGACCACTTGGAATGCCACCTTGGAACTTCGCAAGGCTTCTCGAGCAAGCAGCCCCCGTGGATCCGGAGCGTCCAACCCGCCTAACCCTAGCTAAATGGCTGGTGCGAGACGACCATCCGCTGACAGCGAGGGTCGCCGTCAATCGGTACTGGCAGATGCTGTTTGGGCGAGGGTTGGTTTCCACTCCAGATGACTTTGGCTCGCAAGGGGCCTATCCCACTCACCCTGAATTACTCGACTGGCTCGCAATTGAATTTCGTGATAGCGGCTGGAACATCAAGTGGCTGCTAAAAACGATTGTGATGTCATCAACCTACCGTCAGTCATCCACCGCGAGCCGCGAGGCATTTAATCGGGATCCCCAGAATCGATGGTTGGCAAGGGCGCCACGTTACCGCTTGTCGGCTGAGTTTCTGCGAGATGGCATGCTTGCCATTTCTGGTCAATTGAATCGGCGAGTGGGTGGTCCTAGTGTTTATCCCAGTCAGCCGCACGGATTGTGGCGTGAAATCAGTCACTTTGGGTATGGAAATGCGTTCAGCGCTCAGGCGTTTTATCCCAGTGATCCCGACGGACAATCTCGCCGCAGCATGTACACATTCTGGAAGCGAACCAGTCCACCACCATCCATGATCGCCTTTGATGCACCCACACGGGAGGTTTGCGCGGTGAGTCGATCAAGAACCAACACACCGCTTCAGGCTTTGGTGCTCTTGAATGATCCCAACTATGTCGCGGCGGCAAGATCACTTGCTCAATTGGCAATGGCAGAAGGTGGCGAATCGGTGGGGCAGCACATTGACTATATGTTCCGACGCGCAGTTTCCAGGCGACCAACCAGTGAAGAGCGAAAAGTGTTAAGTGATCGGTACGAAAGTGCACTCGCGGCTTACCAGGAGGATCCAGAAGCAGCAGCGGGTTTGGCTGGCAAGCAAAAAGAACATGTGACTGCGGCGGTCGCCGCGTGGACAGTGGTCGCTTCCGTAATTTTAAATCTCGATGAAGTCATTACACGGGAGTAATCGTCATTCACCCCATTGAATATTACAGACGACAGGTGACGCGAAGGCAACTTTTCAATACCGCCCGAAATGGGGTTGGTGCTGCAGCTTTGGCAACGTTGTTGGGGCGCGAAAGCGAATCCGCAGAAGCGATTCGCTCGGTGGGACTGCAAGGCTTACCGCATCACTCACCCAAAGCGAAACGTGTGATCTATCTGTTTCAGTCAGGTGGCCCAAGTCACATCGATTTATGGGACTACAAGCCCAATTTGACGACGATGCACGGGAAACCGTTGCCCGCCTCAGTCAAAGGAACTCAAAGAGTCACGGGCATGACTGCGGGTCAAAAGCAGTTCCTGGCCAATGCTCCTGTAAAACCGTTTCAGCAGCATGGAGAATGTGGGCGTTGGGTCAGTGATTTGTTGCCCCACACCGCAAAGGTCGTTGACGAACTTGCTGTTTTGAAAGCGGTTCACACCGAGGCAATCAATCATGATCCTGGTATCACCTTTATCAATACCGGCAACCAGCAAATTGGACATCCATCTCTTGGTGCTTGGCTCAGTTACGGGTTGGGGTCAGAGAACGAGGACCTTCCCGGCTACATGGTGCTGATTAGTCAGGGGACCGGCAAGAATCCAGGTCAGCCGATTTTTTCGCGTCTTTGGGGCAGCGGATATTTACCCAGTAAGCATCAGGGAGTGCGTTTGCGTCCGGGTATTAACCCGGTCTTGCATTTATCGAATCCCAAAGGTATCGATGCCGAGATGCGCCGCGGGCAATTGAATGATTTGGCTATTTTGAATGCGCGTCATGCACAACTCACAGGTGATCCGGAAATCGAGGCCCGAATTGCGCAATATGAAATGTCCTACCGAATGCAAACTTCGGTGCCTGACCTCACCGATATGTCAGACGAACCCGATGAAGTATTTGACTTGTATGGCCCCGATTCGCGAAAGCCGGGCACTTACGCCGCCAATTGCCTACTGGCACGGCGGATGATTGAACGGGATGTCCGGTGCATTCAATTATTTCACCGTGGTTGGGATCAGCACAACTCGCTGGTCACGCATCTTGGAAATCAATGCCGTGATACGGATCAGGCGAGTGCTGCGTTGGTTACTGATCTCAAGCGACTTGGCTTGCTAGATGAAACATTAGTGGTGTGGGGAGGTGAATTTGGGCGCACAGCTTACAGTCAGGGAGGGCTGAATAGCGGCAGGGATCACCATGGTCGTTGTTTCAGTATGTGGATGGCCGGTGGTGGCGTGAAGCCCGGTATTGAATACGGAAAAACTGATGATTACTGCTATAACATTGCTGACGGCGCAGTGCATGTTCGTGATCTGAATGCCACCATTCTTGATTTGTTGGGAATTGATCACCAACGTCTCACGTTTAAATTTCAAGGACTTGAGCAGCGTTTGACGGGGGTTGAGCCGGCACGAGTGGTCAATGAAATCGTGGCCTGAGAGAAATCGTGGCCTGAGACTAGAGTTGCCGAACAAGGGCGTGTGGTGATCGTCGCGATATATCGACGTGCGGTGATTCTTTGATCGGAAGTGCCAGCGAAGGAATGATGTTTTGCGGGCAGAATCGCAAAGATTGTTCCATGGACAATTTTTCTACTTTTATGTGAGTTCAATTTGGGTCCCTGCAAATCGTTCCCGTCACTGCGCCTTATCTGTTATCAGGGGGGGACGTGTTGTGTGTTTTGGTTCGTATGCACTTTTGCGACGCTGAGAGCTCATGCTGTCGAGAATGTATCGCCAAATGTGATTCTGATCATGGCGGATGATCTGGGCTACAACGACTTGAGTGGGTTTGGGCATCCAGAAATTGACACGCCAGTGCTGGACCAACTTGCAAGTGATGGAATTCGTTTGACAAGTTTTTATTCTGGTGCATCCGTTTGCACTCCTTCGCGAATGGCTTTGCTGACAGGCTGTTATCCTATTCGCATGGGCTGGAAGCAGGGCGTAATTGGTTACAAAATGGGGATGCGTGACGGGCTTCATCCTCGTGCTGTTACGGTAGCTGAGGTATTCCAGAAATCCGGTTACGTCACGGCAATGGCAGGTAAATGGCACTTGGGAAGTGAACCACCTTGTCGCCCTCATCGGCAGGGTTTTGACACAGCCTATTACATTGATAAGAGTAATAATCAGACCAAAAAGATCTGGCGAAACGATTCCGTTGTTGAACAGCAATTTGTCAATCGCCGTTTGACTGAGCAATTCACTGACGAGGCAGTGAAGTTCATCAAGAAGAATCATCGTCAGAAGTTTTTTCTGTATGTCCCCTACACCGCGCCACATTTCCCAGTGCAATCGCACCCGGACTGGAAAGGTACTTCCAGTTTTGGTGTTTATGGTGACGTGGTGGAAGAGGTCGATGCCCGCATTGGTAAAATTCTGGCTGCACTGGCGAATGAAGGTATCGCGGAGCAGACAATTGTCCTGTTTTGCTCCGATAATGGCCCGCAGCCTGGTCAGGCTGCACGGGCTTTTCCCTTCCGTGGAATGAAGTGGAGTGCTTTGGAGGGAGGTACCCGAGTGCCCTGCATCATTCGATGGCCTGGCCAGATACCCGCCGGGAAATCAAGTGACCAGGTAGTGACTGCGATGGATTTGATGCCAACTTTATGTGATTTGGCTGGGATCGATTTGGGGGAAACCGTGTCACTGGTGATGCAGAGGTCGAGTTCTGGGGAAAATTCTACAATGCAGCCTCTGGATGGCCGTTCAGTGGCCGATCTGTTTTTGGGAAAGGTCGGATCCTTGCCAGAGCGGGAAGTTCTCTATTGGCATGGGATGGGGCAACCCCAGGCCATTCGAAAAGGTGTTTGGAAACTATTTTTTGATCACAAAGCAACCGTTACTGGTCTTGGTGTTGATGGGACTTTGCCTGACGAGCGGGGAGAAGCTTTCAAGGCATTGGCCAAACGCGAGGGGCCTGTTTTGTTCAATCTGGCAGAGCAGAAAGATGAACTCATTGATTACAGTCTTGAGCGGCCCGATATCGTCAAACAGTTGACCGATGAGGCTACGCGGGAGCTGTCAGAGACTAAGGAACACATGATTCCGTTGTGGCAGCCAAGCAAGTGAGCTTGTCGCGATTTCGAGGCTGCGTGCCAGAATAGTCCAACACTTGGGAACAGGTTTTGGGTGATGCTGGTGACTGGGAAGTTGTTGTGTTTCATTTACTTCAGTCGAGTGTTTTGAGAAAAATGTTTTTGAACTCGACCACCATGCCGGGGTCATGAAGTTGTAGCTGAAGCATGCCCCGGTTTAATCGTTTTTCTTCTGGCAGATGCTCAATGAACTCTGATGCCAGTTTTCCATTGATCAAGAGCATGAAATGATTATCGCGAGCGATAATGTGTACGTGGTTCCATTCACCACGGCGGATATCCTCTCGTTGAAGTCCATTTTTGATTGACGTAATTTGCGGACGATCGTTGGAGTCAATGACAAGCCGATCGCCTCGGAAGCAGCGGTGCTCGGTTCTTCCCGGTGTGTGGAAGTCCCAAGCACCAAGAACTTGTTTTCCGATGCCAACGTGTCCGAGGTCTGCGTGATACGACTGAAAGCTACGCTTCTTTGATGGGTCGGGGATGGCGCGGATGCTTACACCACTATTTCCCTTACCAGGAAAACGATAGCTGAATTTCAGTTCCAAGTCCGAAAGTTGCTTGTTACCTGCGTAGGTCAGGTAGCCACGCGTCTTAGCACCAGTTCCGGTGATCCTTCCATTTGCCACTTGCCAAGAATTGTTACTGCCCGGCGGAGTTGCTTCCCAGCCATTCAGGGTTTCTCCATCGAAAATAGATTCGAATTTCGATGCCTGTGGATTTAAAGCAGTTTGCATTGTTGGTGGTAGTAGAGGTTCTGTCGCCTTAAGCCGAAGTTGATAAGGTCCTGCGACAAGGGACAGGAAACAGGCTAATGACGCGTGTGCAGTTAAACTCAACATGATGGTGACCCTATTGTTATTCCAAAACGGATAGCGAATTGTGTTTACACCGGTTCATAGCTGACATCATGACAGAGCCTGGTCAACTCGCTATGCAAGACCTGTAAGATGGCGAGGGTGATCTGTATTCCTGGCGGCGTAGTGTTGCGCACCATGTTAGCGGTCCATGCTCGTTGGGCATTCGGACGCACTTGTAAGTTTTACCGTCTCGCGTCGCACTTTGCTGTGGATGGGGACTGGTTGCACTGCTCAAAACCTGATTGTCCCAATAGCAAAAATGCAGTGAGTGCTCATGCTGTATCGTTCTTCCTTGTGAATCCCATATGCTCTGTTGATGAAAAGAATACCTTTACGTTATCAAATTCTCTGTCTGATGATCCTGATTTCCTGCCTGGGTTGGATCATACACCGCTACAACTTTGCGGCTTTGCCAAATGGCGGTCACGGGCTGGGAGGCATTCATAACTGGATGCATGCAGAAACATCTTTTGACAAGCATACATCGAACCCACTTATCATTGGGCACCGAGGTGTCTGGATCGAACTGCGGGGAGGACGTGGCGGCGCGGGGAATACCATTAGGGCTATTCGTGAGGCGATAGCAACGGGGGTGGATTGGATCGAGATCGATGTGCGCAAATCCAGAGATGGGGTTCTGTTTCTATTCCACGATGAAGATGTTTGTCGCGTAACTGATGCGAAACGTGTGTGGGCCGATCGCCAGAGCTGGGAATTCAGTTCTCTCGAGAGTGCCGAGATAGAGATGCTTGGAATTGATTATCCAGAGATGCGTGAAGCGATTCCGAGATTGGAGGATGCAATGAAGGAATTTTCAGGTGATCCGCAGGTGAATTTTGTTCTGGACATTAAGGACGAAAAGATTGAACCTGAGGACTTGAAGAAGGCGGTTGGCGACCTGAACACAGATCGATTCATTCTGTTTGGAAAAGAGTCCTGTTTGAAACCTTTTGCCAAGAAAGAAAAAGAAAGCAACGACAGGAATCTGTACACACTCGGGTACACTGCGTTGTGGACTGAGAACAACAATAAATTTGACTATCTGTTTGCACATGAATTCTTTCTGCGAAAGTGCGATGAGCTTGGCTGTGAATATCTGGTGTTGCCTGCGTTGTTTTTGAACCAGGATTTGATTGATGACGCACACGACGCAAATTGCAAGGTGCTGGCGTATGGCATCGACGAAAAGGATCCCTTCAAGGTGACAGACATGGGAGTAGATGGGTTGATTGTTGATGATCCATCAGGAGTGATCAGCAAATATTAACCAACCAGTTCTCGATTGATCGCGGTTGGAAAAGTGTCACGGGAAAGCGATCATTTAGATCGCACTCATTGTTGGTGAGTGCTCATTCGATTCTGTAGTGGGGATTGGCACTCTTCAGTGACATTTTCCTGATTTAGGCGGGTTGCCCTTTTTCTACAGGCGGCTTGGGAGGTGTGCGTGATGTGTCAGGTACTATCGGTTAAACTGAAGGCTCTGTCACTTACTTGTGAAGGGTTCGACATGCGTTTCTTGATCTGTTTTACTTTGCCGATGCTTGTTTCCGCGTGTGGCGTGGGGCACGCGCTGGGGCAGCAACCCCCAGTCACTGAAATTTACAAAATTTACGACGGAAATAACGACGGAGTTTTGGAAGTCACTGAAGTGGCGGGTAGCCGCTATGCGAGACAGTTTCCGCGGTGGGATGTTGATGGTGATAAACAAGTTTCACCAACCGAGATCATTGCTTTCCGCAGGCGGTTTGGTATCGCGGCTGATGGAACCATGCTGCGAGCTCCAACGCGAAAAGAGGGATCGAAGAAATTTGTGGTCCCAGACATTGCCGGGCTTAAGCGTGTCAGAAAAGGTGTTTCCCTGTCGCGTGACGATGCCCGTAATTCGGCATTTGTTCTGGGGACGGAAATGCACGAGGTTGATGGCACGCAGTATGTGATTCTGACCGATCACATTGATGACGCTTTCCTGCAACCTTTGCAGAAGCTTGCATTGCACCATCAGGGACAGATCATCAGCGTTCCAGATTTGGCTTTGCTGCACGAGCAGGAGGGACGATTTACGGAGCTTCAGAAGCAGCTTCAGGCGATTGGTCCGCGGTACGTTGCGATCGCGCCGCGGCTCGCAACGTTTCGCGAAAACATGTTGATGGGAATGTGGGAGCTTTTGTCCACGTTGGATGATGATCCCGAACTTGATGTGTTTCCAGGGGTTCTGCTGGCGTCCAACGCGCCAGCGTTTTCGAAGCTGATTGCGCAGTCTTTGAGTCATCAACCTGTTGCTGACACACATTTGAGGCCGATTGCCCTCAGTCAGGTTTTAAGTGATGCCGAAACAAGATCTCTCCAAAAGGCTGCGATGCTGCGACAGTATTTTCGTAGCCGTGATTTGGAAACACCGATTGTTGCAATTTATCGAAAGAAAGCAAAGGCAGCTCCACGGCTCAACGGTGAGCAGGTTTGGAATCTGGAGGCACCAGGTGGTGGAAATTTCATCGAATCGTTCTCGCCAGATTTGTCGGGGAAATTTAATGAATCGAACTTGATCATCATGCATGGGCATGGAGTACCCGGAATGTCCTGTAGTGTTGACATCAAAGGAGTACCGGAAAATCTTCACGGCAAGGTTTTGATGACAGGATCATGTTTTTCCGCTTCGCCTAACAAGTCGGACTTGCCTGAAATGCGAGATGCTCCCGGTGGTTACACTGTGCAGAAACGTGATGCATTTGTACTTCGTGCCATCGATCAGGGAGCCGTCGTTGCGTTTGGACACCAACGACTTAGTTCAGGATTTCCCCATCTTTATCCTGTGCTGGAATGTTGGCTTGAGGGAAATACGGTCGGGGAAGGCTATCAGAGGTTGATCAATGGATTGATCAATTTAAAAGGGCTCAAGTCGGGTGATTTTGTAATACGGGAGCGAACAAAAAAGCCGCCGCAGAATTCATTGCTCTATGTTGTGATTGGAGACCCAGCCTTGCAGCCATTCGGAAATTGACCTCAGCTTTGCAGGTGAATGATTTCTCTGGTAATGCTTTTGAGACCGATTCCGTGGTTGACTGCTCACCGCCCGATTGTTGCCACCAGACTCGTGGATGTGTGCCAGTAAATTGTTGATTGCACTGCAAATTGTTTCTAGGCTGCTTCAACCCCTTGGTCGTTATCTGAAGTGGGGCTTGTTGACACTGTCCATGAGTGTCGGCGCGATGATTTTAGCCCCGTTTGGGTATTACTTCGCAGCAGATCTTGAGTACGGTTTCTTGCGCGACAAACGTGAGTTTTTTTTCAGTAGCGGCTACTGTTTCGCTTTCTACGCACATATTATCGCCGCGCCAATCGCCTTCATCAGTGGCACGCTGCAGGTTAGCCACACCTTGCGTCAGCATTGGCCGCGATTGCATCGTTGGCTTGGGCGGTTGTATTGTATTTCGATTTTGGTTGCGGCATCGCCGGGTGGCTTGGTGATGGGGTTCTGGGCGTATGGCGGGCTGTCGTCCCAGTTGTGTTTTTCGTTGCTGGCGGGCCTGACGTGGATCGCTACATTTTTAGGGTGGTGCTTTGGACGACGCGGGAACGCTCAGTGCCATGCCAAGTGGATGATGCGCAGCTATGTGCTGCTTGCGTCTGCTATCTGCCTCAGGATGCTGCATCCAATTTTGAGTGGGTTCGAACTGAGCCATGAACTGACTTATCAGTTGTCTGTATGGATGAGTTGGTTGCTGCCTCTGAGTGTCTTAGAAATGGGGAACTTGCGTCGTTATCGTGCAGGCTGGAGGCGTGGTTTTCTTCCGGCTGTCTGCCTTCCGGGCAGCCG
>JAAHTH010001298.1_pt1 | contig 22294 bp, 38 predicted proteins | sample 6116091 | NCBI WGS metagenome assembly JAAHTH01 (sample SAMN13939990, study PRJNA603662) | sponge metagenome | isolation source: marine sponge | host: Mycale hentscheli | place: New Zealand | collected 2006 | reverse complement strand
CCCCCCCCCCCCCTCCCCCCCCCCCCCCCCCCCCCCACGACCCTCTTCAGATCTAATATAATTAAAGTTTTATCTGGCGCAATTCGTGTTTTTACCTTAAAGTTTAACTAAAAAACAGGCTCGCAGTGCATCGTTTTTAAGTTTATATTTCTAAACACATTAAACATATAATGGATAATATGGCGCAAACTTATTTCTTCCTGAAGACGAAAAGTTTTTTCTGAAAAGGTCCCGGTCAGGTAACACGACCGTCCCGGGCACCCCAAGCAGACAGCGAAAAGTTTTTTTATAGTTATTGGAACGGTCGTCACAACCCAGTAGAATGTAGCAAAAGTTTTTTCACATCGCTAAAAGACTTTATATCTACTAAAGTTTATTCTGAGAAAAATCCGACTTGCACGGAGAAAACTCCGAAAAAAGATTTTAGAGAAGTATCCAAAAATTGAAAAAGGCTTACTGAGAGGCTTCTACCGAAAACTTTATTAAGGGGCATCTACTACGGTATAGTGAGGAGAACCCAATGGCGAGCGAATACATGAAGCAGACAAAGGCAGAAGAAATTATTGACGGATTTAAGACAGGACACATTTTTAGTGTGCAATTTGTTAAGAAGAACGGAGACATCCGTGAAATGGTGTGCCGAAAGAGTGTCCGAAAGGGTGTCAAAGGAACAGGGGCAGGCTGGGGCGAAGGTGCAATCAAGCCTCTACGCACTGTGTTTGACATGAGCAGGAACGGTTTCCGCACTATTCCGACAGACCGAATCATTAGCATGAAGGTTGGAGGCGTTGTCTACCACGCTTGAATAAGCGTGAAGGCAAAAGTATTTATACTATGACGGGTATGTTAGAGTGGTGAGAGAGATGAGTGTAGCGGAAGCAGAACAATTACTAAAGAGAGCAGAAGAAACATTTCAGGATGCCGAAGATGAGTTGAAACTCACGAAGGCAGGTAAGTCTGATATGGGAATGACCAAAATAGAAGCGCAGTTGATTTGGGATTGGGCAAAAGCCAAAATGGAAGAAGCAGCAGATGACTTGGTGCTTGCCATGGCTTTAGAAAGTCCTAATGTTGAAGTTAAAGTTGATTCAGAGATAAAGTTTAACGCACAACCAGAAGAAGTTTTGACAGAGGAGGCAGAATAATGGCGAGAAATTACAAATGGAAAGTTCCCATGAAAGCCCTACAAGCCTTGACTTCGGAACATTCACACAGAGGTTGGTTCACAAGTGCCGAGATTTCGGAACGCAGTGAAAGTCTTTGTCGGTGGGAAGTTTCTCAAAGAGCAGTAGCAGTGGCTATGCGAAAGTTTATGAAGCATGGCAAAGTAGAAGGTAGGAAGGTTAAACAGAGAACCTTTTCACAAGCCAATGTTGAAGTTTGGGAATGGAAGTTTAAGCAGGAGTGATTAAAATGATTGATGATGAAGGAGTAATGATTTACATATTGAATGAGATTTTGGATGCAGAACAGATGTCTGATATTTTCAAAATGATGATGGAATACGAGGATTATCCTCACGATTGGTTGTTAGACCAATTTACAATACTTTTAGGCGCAGTGGATGAATATGCGATGAGCGACCGTTTGGGAGATTTCACTGCCAAAGTTGAAACTATGAACTTTCGCAAAGTTGATGCCAATTCAGGAGAAGTGGCTGAATTGCACGAGGAGAACTCAGACGAATACGAGGACTCTATTGATAGTTTCAATCCTTGGGAACGCTGAGTAAGTTTAAGTCAGTGCTTACCTATACTTTACCATGTATGGGGAAAGTTCATGTTGATGCTTCCGCAGTAGCGATGGCTATTGCTAAAATCCAAAATATGGAGGGTAAGATTACTAAGTCCTCCGTTTGGGTTCAAGGTAGTTTTGGTGGTAACAAGTCCTCTGTATTAGCACAAATTGAAAACATTCTAAAAGGTTGGTCTGACTCAGGCTGGCTCAAAACATCAAAAGGAACTGGTAAGAGTATAACTTATACAGTTACCGAAACAGGCTGGACAGAACTTCAGAAAGTTCGCACCAGCAAAGCCGAATGGTTAGTAGAAGCAGAAGAACTAATTGAAGCATTTGGCGAAGTCTTAGGTATTAACTGGGAAGGCTTGTTAGAGAAAGCCGCTACGAAAGAACACCACCGTTCTTGGTTTCAGAAAGTATATTTACCTTGGTTACAGAATGATAACTTTTGGTTGAAAGACCCAGATTGTGCGGATGGCACAAGTGTAACCAGACAGGGAAATAGAGATACAAAGTTTCCTTCTTGTGGCTTTCACCAGTAGAAATTACTTCTGGGTTCTGAAACTATTCAGAACTACGGCTACTCAATTTGTTGTGATTTTTTACACGAGTTTCTTCCGGGGCCCTGCACGCAAGCAAGCAAAAGTTTTACCCCGGTTACAAAGCCCTTGTCAATAACAAGGAAGTATTAAGAAAGTTTGAAACAGGCTCGCAGTGTTGCTTTTATAATCTAAAGTTTCTTCTGAAGACAGGAACTTCCCTCTACGGGTTCTGGACCCCGGACGAAGTAAAAGTTTAGGAGGAGTGTTACACCGGGGTTCCGGGAAGCAAGGAAAAGTTTTTGGACAACAGGCTCGCAGTGGCACGGTTTTGAAAAAGTTTTACCATTTAGGTCCCAAGGACCCGGTAGTAACAGCAGCAAGTAGCAAGGAAAAGTTTTACGAGATAGTTAGATAAATATACACTATACGATGGACCTGTTACACTGATTCCCGGACGCACGCTCACAAAAAAACTTTTAGATTAAACAGGCTCGCAGTGTTGCGTTTTTATCAGTGCAGCACCGTCCACGGGCTGGACGGTAGTAGAAAACTTTCTCGGTTTTGTGGAAAACTTTCTCCACTAAATACAAATTATACGAAGGACCTAATGCTCTGATTGCTAACAAGTTACTTGAACTGGGTGAACTGGGTGAACTGAAAACTTTATTCTGATAATTATAGGAGATTTGTAGATTATTTTAGGAGACATAAACAAAATAATGTAGACGAACCAGACGAACTCTTAGACGAACCAACTTTTACGCTTATTTAGAGTTAGACGAACTCCAGACGAACCAAGGTTTATGCGTCGCTGCTGCTGCTTTTAAGCATAAATAACCCCTTAGACGAACCAAATTGCACCCAGCCCACATCTGCCCGTCCGAGATTTTGCCTGCCTTTTAGTATCCAAGATTCGCCAACAAGTGCATTAGTATGCAGGAGTATTCAAAGTGCGGTAAATTGTCGGTCTAAATAGAGGTTTTGTGGTCCGACTTTTGACCGTTTTACCCTTTTTTTGGTCCGACTTTTGACCGACCCGACCGACTTTGTGCCGACATCCAGACCGACTTTGTGCCGAGATAGAGGTCCGAAAACCTGCCGAACCATTAAGTAGGTGATACTACATAGATATAGTATGGATAGTTATACTCACATTGAACAGGAGTTGAATATGCTTCCACAGTGGGATATGGAGTCAGTTATTACAGGAGGTGTAGGTAGAGAGGCTTTTATTGACCGCATGGTTAGGAAAGGCATTTCACAAGCACAAGTCGTGGTGTGCTTAGAGCGCATAGTGGCAAAGACCACAGGCGATATTGAACGACTCCAAGCAATCACTATCACAGAGCCTAAAGTTGATACTATTATGCACGAGGCGTTTGAGCAACATGAAAGAGTTTTGGATTTAGCCAAAGCACATATCATTGAAATGCAAGTGGCATCTGGAAAAAGTTTAGATGATGCTTATGCGTATGAACCCACTAAGGTTGAGCATAATCAAGCCCTACGAGTTGTGCGTCATAAGCACAATTTGACAACAAATAAACATGAGGTTATGTTAGGCCATATCAATGAAACTTTAGAGAATGCCAAACATATTTATGGTCGCCCAGATTTGACTAAAACAGAAATACTCAAAGCGTGCCGTAAGGATAAAGGCGAGTGGAGAAAAGCAGCCAGTCAAGTATTAGGCTTTTTAACAGGGCGTGGTATGATTATTAAAGTAGGTTCTCGCTATTGCCACACCACCAATAAAATGCGTATGGTTGAAACAGATTTCACCCGTAAAGTTTTTGAATGTTTATATGCAGGCCCAAAGTCAATTAACGGCATCGTTAAGCATATTGGATATGATAATGTGTATGGCCGAAAGAAGGTCAGGCAAACTTTAGATTTCTTAGTTAAGGAAGGATTAGTGATTACCAATAACTATCGTTGGGCGCAAAATGGAGTAAGTTCATAAGGGTGGTTTAAGGTATGAGAGATATGGAATTACTAACGATTCGGGAAGCCGCAGATTTCTTCAAGGTTTCTACTACGACCATTCGTAGGAATCTAAGCACCTTACCACATATCAAAATTGGTAATCAGATTCGCATTCCTAAAGACAAACTTATGGATTGGCTGGATGCACAAATGAGAGGATTCCAACAGGAGTGAATAAGCATGAATAAGCAGATTGTAGCAATATCAATGGGTGAACAAGAATCACCATTAGTAAGGACTGAAGTTTATGGTTGGATTCAACAACATGGTTTCAACTTGATTGATGAAGATGCAGGATTATTCACAGACGGCAACGGTTCATCATTTTTATGTTCTTGTCTTGAAAAGACCCAATATCTTTTATTCAAAGAAGGTGATGGTGAATTGCCTGAATGTGTCTTTGATTGGATTATGAATCTTAAAGATGATACAACAATAATTTCTCTTGGTGATGAAGATGAGTCCCGCTATGATATTGTGCGAACAGACTCCGAGTTCACGCTTAAGAGATTTAGAAAACTTTGGAATGAACCCTACGAAGGAGATGATGAATAATGAGAATGCCTGTATTTTGGAAGTGTGTAAATGAAGATTGTCAAGATGATGGGGTGTATAACTACAAAGGACTTTGTAGAACCTGCACTCAATATGATGATAAGGGTAAGGTAGTTAATGCAGTAGCCAGAGTTAAAACCACTAAAGAAGGAACACCATTAGTCAGCAACAAGGTTGAAACCCGCAAAGCCGTGACTCTTCAGGACTTCAAAGATTTCCGTAGGCAGAATCGTCGCCTAACGCATAAGCAAGTTGAAGCATTAAAAGCAGCCCAAGCACATACGCTTGGTCAAGCACAACAAGATATGCCTGAAGATGTTTCTGATACGCCTATTGATACACAGGTTATGCCTATTGGCGAAAGTTTAGGTGAGGAAGAGTGAAGAACGAATGGAATTGGATGCTTGTTGAAACTTTGGAAGAGGAGGAGGAATAAACTTGAAGTTGTATCGCCACATCCCAACAAACACTATCGCTGAATTAGTTATTGTTCAAGGTCCAAAGGTTAGGACTATGAGAAATCCCTTAGATGGTGTCTTTCAAAATGTTACTGATGAAAAATGGTCTGAATGGGAACTGGTTTTGGAGGAAGAATAATGGGTGATTTAATGATTGGAATGATAGGCATAGTTATGCTTTATGGCTTAGGTCAGTTGCTTTATCCTGATGAACCACACATTAACTCCAAACACACACCTATTCAACAAGAGTTAATCAAAATGGAGGACAAGCCAGATGAATGATATTCATGCAGAAATGAGTGCATGGCGTAAGCATTTGGCTTCATGCCGAAAAGAAGATAAAGAGTTAGCAAAAGAAGAATGAGGTTTTGATATGTCGTTTCGTAAGTTTATAGGATATTTTACATCACCGTTCTTTGTGCCACTACGAAAACTTGTAGTCTGGGGCGATAGAAACTTTGGAACTTGCGATATGCGACTTACGCTTGAGGAACGACCTTATGCAGATAGTCAAGATAAGCATGATTCAGCACAAACCCGCTTAACTGATTTTTCAGATGTGCATGATAAGCATAAACCCTCACTACTTGAGGTTAAACTTTCAGAAGACCAGCACGATAAGTTTTTGGATGCCAAAAATAAAACTGGCGACGATGGAGATGTGGGGTGTTAATTTGCTTTGCATAGGTTGTGGATTAGACAATGGTGTTGAACGCCATTTATGTTTAGATTGTAGGTTGTTAGAACAAGAAGCCCCACTACCGCCTATGGATTGGTTGTATAGCAACGAAGAGGAGGAAGAATAATGCAGAAACATTCTGACCCATCTCCTATCTTAGTGGCTTGCCCTGTTTGCGGTAAAGAGGGATATACAGATGAACGCCATTATTCCCCCAGCGAAAATGGTTATTTGTGCGCTCGTTGTGCATTACCTAAACTTGAATGGACTATTGTAAATAACTAAACTTTATGTGAGGTGATTGAATGAATCTGGGCATAACTGACCGCATAGTTAGGTTGCTCGGTGGTTTAACAATTGTTATCATTGATTTCACAGCCAGTGGAAATTGGGAGTTGGCATTCTTGGCTTTTGGTGCGTGGAGTGTTCTGACCTCAGTTTTTGGTTGGTGTCCATTTTACCGCATTGGTGGAATCAATACCTGTCCTGTAAATTACCTCCCCTCGGAAGATTAAGCGAAACTTTATGTGGGTGTTTGTGCCTATGATTACTATGCAACTATCGGAACTGACTATTTGGCTATGGGCGATTATCATTACATGGGTGTCCTTATCTAATCAATACAGATTGAACCTTATTTCCGACCTTAACAAATCTAAGACTACTCCTTCTAAGGAATCAACCTATCAAATGAGCCTTGATGATTTTTCGGAGGAAGAGTGATGTGTGGTGCAATCCCAACCCAGTGCAACGATTGTGGCAAGTGGTATCGTATTGGCAAGTGCTTTTGTAAGGAGGATTAAATATGCCCTATATTAACCCACAAGACCGAGAAATCTATGAGCCAATCATAGGTGTTTTAATGAATGACCTTAGCAACTCTTCTAATTGGAAAGGCGACTTAAACTTTATCATAAGCACAATCCTTAACGATATGCTTAACGCTCATGGCACATCATATTCTATGCTTAATGATATGGTCGGTGTGCTTGAATGTGCTAAATTAGAACTTTACCGTCGTGTGGCAGCCCCGTATGAAGATGAAAAGATTGAATCTAACGGCGATGTCTATGTCCAAGAGTGAGTATATTCCAGTAGGAGGTCCATGTCGTCGTCAATGTGATGTGGACAAAGAAACATTAGTGTGCCGAAGTTGTGGGCTATCATATAAGAAGGTGGATGAATGAAATTAAATCAGTATCAAACGCACGCCAGAGAAACTGCTATCTACCCAGAGCAAGACGCTCTAATTTATACCGTCCTCGGACTCACAGGAGAGTCGGGAGAAATTGCTGAAAAGGTAAAGAAACTTATTCGTGATAACAAAAGTTTAGATATGCCTGATGATGTGCGTAATGAACTTATTTTAGAACTTGGTGATGTGCTATGGTATGTGGCTAATTTGGCGTATGAACTCAATGCAACTTTAGAAGAGGTCGCAGTAGGAAACATTCAGAAATTAGAAAGTCGTAAGGTTCGTGGTGTGCTATCAGGTAGTGGAGATAATCGCTAAACTTTAATAGGGTGATAACCTCTATGATAATTTATGACTACCGTAGTTTATGACGCAATAGAAGATATGACCGAAGGACAACTTGACGACCTACTATCCGCAATCAAGGATAGGTTGGACGAACTTCGTGGAGAACGCCCCGAAATCAACATTGGAGATGTAGTCCAATTTGATGTGCGTAAGGCTACGCTTACAGGCGTTGTTGAAAAAACTACCGATAAGCGTGCCACAGTAAAACTTTCCACAGTAGAAGGCACATACACCATTGATACCAAGCAGGTAGAAATTATCTCCGCAGGAGAATCTACCGAACCTCCTATGACACCACAAACTCTTGAAGCATTTGCTACAACAGAGTGAAGTGTTAAGTAGGTGTAATGCAATATCATTATCAGGTAAGATAATGAAAATCATTGGCTTAGACATTGAAACTCTAAATCTGGATATGGATTCAGAAGGATTAGAGTTTGACAACCCACAAGGTTGGAAAACCTCATGTGTCTGCATATACGACCATCACCGTGATTTAACTTACCAATATGTTGAAGACCCCACGCTGGTTGAAGGCATTACAGAAGATGACCTTATCTATGGTTGGGATTTCTTAGCATGGGATTTAGAAGAATGGTATTATCAAGGTTATACTATGATTACTAAGAATGGAAACTTATTTGATTTGCCCATCATTATGAAATCCATTGAAGATGGTGGTTGTGGAGTAGAAACAGCCATTAGATATTTCCTTGATTCCCCACGCACAAAAGAAACTAAATATGGTGAAAAGGAACTTCCTCCTAAGCACCTTGATATTTGCGAATATCTGCGTGAAGCCAGCGAAGGCTACCGCTTTTCACTTCAAAACTTAATTCAAGGTTGTTTGGGCGAATCAGAAAGCAAACTTATGGATGCTGCTGATGCACCAAAGACTTGGGCAGAAGGAGACCACCGAACAGTATTAAAATACTGTGCTTCCGATGCCAAATACACAGCAGACATATTTTTCTTTGGTCGTCGTGAAGGTCGCATTAGAGGCATTGGCAAAAAAGATGATGAAGAAAAATTACAAACTGTAAAGGTGATGTGGTAATGAGCAATAAACTAAACATGACAGAAGCACAAATTGAGCGACAAGGACAAAAGATTATGGATATTCTCTTTACTGAAATTGTAGCGGAAACTGATTCAGGATACACTGCTGAAATTAACTCAAAAGTTATTGACTTATTCAAAAGTGAAATCCCATTTAATGAAGCCTTAGAAGAATCCGAACTTGGAGACATTATCCTTCGCCTCATTAAAAAGATTTGTGAGTTCGTCAATAATGAATCCAAAGGAATTAACCAAAAGTTTTTGGCAGCCTACATTTCAGATTTCGTTTCTCAAACACTAAGTAGTGCATTTTCAATTGAAGAAACGGAAAAACCTGATGATGATAACAATAGCATGATGTATGGTTAATCTTTAAGTATCAAAGACTACCTAATACCCTTATGGTTAGACGCTATGAGGTTGCAGACCTTGATGTTGAAGACATCATAGTGTTTGCCCCCAATGCTCATTTGGATTTAGGTTATAATCCTTATCCATCGCTTTTTGAATTAGAGCAAGAAATCTTAGCAGGTGTTCACACTAACTCATCTGGAGAAATTGGTTGCCCTGCTTGCGGTTGTATTGATTTGTTCTTGAAAGAAAGAACTGCGAAAGGAGTTCGTTATCGTTGTATGTCTTGTATGTATGCTACTGAATCGGAGTTTGAATCTGTAAAATCTCGTAAAGACATAACTTTAGCACAATTTGGTTTAGGTTTTGAGTGTGCAATATGCGGTGAGGACATAGATGCTTATAATCACGACACAGTTATGCGTCATGTGCGTAAATGTCGTCAAAAAGAAAATGAAAACTTTTCTGCTGAAAACATGATGTTAGAATTAGGTCAGCAAGACCCAGACGACCCAAACAGAATGTGGGGTCCCGATATTATCAGCCCGATATTTCCCTTCAAAGGTTATGAAAGACCCACAGAAGAAGTAAGAGCAGATTTACAAAAACATTTAGTTGGACACGAAATCAGAATGTATGGCCCTCAAAGCGAATCCGAGTCACGAGCCATTAAACAACCGATGGATTGGTGGAAAGATATTGGATTCAGTGAGTTTCAACCATTAGGAACTTTTGGAAAGGTCACAGGAGTTTCTATGTCTAATCCTAATCAACCAAAAATTATTGGAGTATGGGTAACTATCACTCAAGGAGGCTCACCTAAGCACCCCGTTGGTTCCAGAGTATGGTTTCATGTTAAAGATTCTTATTTCCCAACATCAATGAGTCGTGGTTGGACACAAGGAGATTATGTCGGCAATCCCGTGAGAGATGAATACCTAAGAGGCAAAGGCATTACTAAAGGCTTTGAAGCACCCTATCAACCCTCACAAACTTTAATGGATTACAGCCCTGAAATGTTAAAGTATAGTTCTACGGTCACTGGAGATTTCTTTTGGGACTCTCTAAAGTTTGGACAAAGCACCCGAAATGCCGAAGAGCTTAGATGTTGTAAAGAATGTGATAAAACCACAGGATTAACTACTATTCAAGCAGGAACTTATTGTTGGGATTGTTTGCCCATCAACTTAGGTGCGGAAGATAGATTGGACTATCAGAACTATCTCAATGATTTACGAACTTATCCTGAACTCCAAAACTTTAGTGATGAGCAACTCTTGGCGATGGGTATTGATTGTTTAGCCTTAGAAACAGCCAACCGAGAAAAGAAGTATCATTCTGAAGATAACCAAAGTGATGATTTAATCTGGGATGAAGAAGCAGGATTGTTTTATGATTACATAGAAGTTCCGCAACCAGACGGTGAACTCATAGTGGTTTATTGGATTCTCAACGAAGAATTAGACCAAGTAGGAAAGGCACAAATAAGCCTATTCAACGATAATTTGGAAATTGATGGTATTTTGATTGAACCTTACTATCAACGCCGAGGAATTGCTACTTCATTTGTTAATCATGTAGTCAATTATTGGGACAGCGAACTCTTAAGATTTTCTGATGCGGTATCTGATGAAGGCGTAGCATTTATTGATTCATTCGCTGCTGAAGACAACTATAACTCAAAATTATTTTCAAGCATCGTAAAGGATATTTGGAATCGTTTTTCGGTTATGAAGATGTCTGTTGATAGAGAAAAATACTTACAACGAGGAATTAACAATAGGATTCGCTTAAACTCTGGTTATGGAGGACAGAATAAAGAAGCAAATGACCGATACTTCCAAGCCATCAAAATTAGAGACACGGATTTAAGATATTACATTGATGAAGAATGGGATGATGGGTCAGTAGAGTTTAACAAATTAACTCAAGAATCTTTGAAAAGAGTTGCAGATTTACAAAATGATTTGCGAACAAAATACAACAACCCTTCCATCAAATTAGAAGTTCACGAAAACACGACTGTTGATATAGAAGGTTCAGGAGTTTTTGTTGTTGAGATTTCTATGGATGCAAATACAAGTTTTGCTGCCGAAGACAACTACGATTCTACTTATGGAGTCAAGCAAGCCAAAATCCGCAGACGACTCAAAAAGAAAATCAAGAAACAGGCAATTATGGGAACAAAGGCGGGTCAATGGTCGGCTCGTAAATCACAAGAACTTAAGCGTCAATATGAGGCAGCGTGTCAGCGAGCAGGTCTAAAACCATACAAGGGTCAGAAAACCAAAAAGCAACAAGACCTCACGGATTGGTCTAAACAAGGCTGGCGCACAGCATCAGGTAAAAAATCATCTACCACAGGCGAGCCATATTTCCCTGCTAAAGCAGTGGCCGCCCTTAAACAAAAAGGACTTTATTCAAAGGCCAAAAAACAGAAACAAGCCGCCACTAAAGCAGGCAAACAAAATGCCCGCTATTCCGATGATATTAGAAAAGTTGTTAAACAATATCGCAGTGAAAATACGCATAATTTAAGCACAAATCCATTTGAAGATATTGAATGGGAAGATAATGAAAGTTTAACAGATAGATTAAGAAGAGAAAATGATTCATGGCAGGAAGATATTCAGTGGAAGGCTTGGGAGTCAAAACCAAGTAAGTTGTCAAAAACTTTTATCTTTGACGAAGAAGAACCATGGATAGAACTTTGGAATCTGGTTTTCTTTTCTGATGCTTTGGCTGAAGCCTCTGGAGTAGATATTGAATCTGTTGTCAAACAAAATATAGTTATCATAACTATTGATAAGACAACCACACCACTTGACTTTGTATTATTGGAATACATCAATGAATACATGAGGTTGTAAGCGTGAAATCTGCATCAGTTGTCTTTGTGACACCAGATAATCTGGTAGGTTTAGGATTAAGAGGACGAGGTTTAGAGTCGCCTTTGACATGGGCTGCTATTGGAGGTCATCAAGATGATTATGAAACTTTACACCAAACTGCCCATCGTGAAGTCTGGGAAGAGTTAGGAATTAGAGTTCCTAATCGTTTAGAATACTTAGGCCATGTTGGAGAAAATTATGTTTTTGTTTGTCGTGTTCCAGACACATTTTCGGTTCGTTTGAATTGGGAAAATCTTGATTTTCAATGGAAAACTTTATCAGAGTGGCAAAACCATAAATTACACCCAGAACTGCGTCAAGTGATTCACTCACGCACATTCTTGGCAGAACAGGAGTTTGAAGCCATGCCTAAAGAAACAAGGTTTGACATACCTTTTGCTAATGAAAAAGGCGAGTTTGCAGACACAGAAAAGTGGCTAAAAGAAAATTACTTTAGTAATCCCAAGGACTACCAACCCACCAGAGATATTACAGTTAAAAAAGGAGTCACCAACTTTCCTATAAATTGGTGGTTCATGGCTCAATCAGTTGAGTTTTGGGAAACTATTTTGGGAATCAAACCAGCCCGTAAAGAACGTTTTACGCAACACCGTAAAATACGCAATCCATTTGAGCCATACGGAACACAACCCAAAAGAAGAAGCCCCATGGATTACTATGACGAAGTTATGCGTGACCGAAGCCGAAGAATCTATGATGATTTGAGAAAGGGTGAATCAGAGTGAATAATGAGGAAATGATTCGCAAATGGGGCAATACGGCAGAAGTCCCCGAAAAACAACGAGATTTGTTCGTAGATTCCTTGTCCGACATAGATTCACAAACTTTGGTTCAAATGAATAACACCGAGATTGAAAATAAATTATTTGACACCTACAATAATTTTGACCCCGAAAGATTGAGAGGCTTCAGAGGTCTGGGTTCATTATTCTCCTCAAAACCCGAAGAAACAGCAGAATCCGAATATGGTGAATACACCCAAGCCATTCCATGGATTGATTCATTTATTCAATATGTTCAAGATTTTGTGCAACCCTTTGCCCAAATCAGACCTCTTAACTATAATGTGTATCAAACACTTCAACTCGTATCAGGCAAAGACACACCCACAATTGATAAAGAGGTTCGCACTTTTTATTGCCCTGTATGCCTCAAGGAAAAAGATTTACGATATAGCAACAACACAAGGTATGACGATTCCAAAGAAGAATACCTTAAACCTTTATTCAACACACGCCTTGGCAATTATGTTTATTGTGAGGCTTGCTATAAGAGTGCAGACGGTTTTGAAGGTTTAGGGTCATTATTTAGTTAAATCCCAGAAAACGCAACACTGCGAGCCTGTTTCTGGAAATCTTCTGGAATCTGTAAAATCACAAAAGGGTCTTGAAGCCCAGTAATTTTAGAAAATCATTTTTTTCTATTATTTTGTAGGTAGTTCTCTTAGACTAAAACTTCAGAGAAAAGTTTTTCAATATCAAACATGGCTTCATCATTAAATGTCCAATCTGTTCTTGGACCATTTCCAAAGTTGCGAATAACTTTTACGCAACCATCAGCAGAGCCATCAGAGGCTTCTGCTTTATCCATAAGTTCTTGGATTCTTTCTTTAGTGAGCCAACCACGCAGTTCCAGATATTCTTTGTTTTCAGGCAGATGCCCCATAACATAAATATCCCATTTAGGCTTTTGACCCCACATCCGAGTATCAAAAGTTGTTTTCATATCAATAGTTAGTTCATTAAACTTAAAGTCAGGGTATCTCCAACCTTGTTTGTTAAACACAATCCATTCATAATCTAATTCTAAAGATTTCAAATGTTGGTCTAAAGCCATCTCACCAAGAAGTCCAATGTAATTATTTGGTGATGGAAACTTATTCCAAGTTTTTTGAGCATCAAACTTTGCTTGTTCTTTTTTGGCTTCTGCAACCATTTCGGGAGTAAGTGGAATCCTTATCATACCTTAACATAACAGAGGTAGTATATCATACTTCGGGTCTTGAAGTCAAGGTTAGAAGAGAGGAGAACAGCCGTTCTCATACCATAGTGGCGATTCTTCTTTCCACCGAGGACCAGTTCCACGATTCATATATCCTTTGCCCAGATTGTAATAGTTTCGGTAAGACATTACTGGGTCATCTTTGACCTTAAACTTGTCTGGCATACACACTACAAAAGGTTGTAGTTTGCCCGCAGGAATGTAGTTAGCCTTGCTAATACAATGCTCAATTACGGCTTGGCACTTGTGTTCTCGCCCATAGCGACGAGTGTATTCTCGGCACAATTCCATGCCGTGTTTGCCCAGCCAAAGGAAGTTTCCACGAGTTGCTGAAGCCCATTTAGTGCATGGATGCGACACATGAGTTGGACCATATTTGGTGCTACGGTATTTGTGGTTTTGCAGAGCCGTGCATAGCATTTGGGCTGTTTCAATTGGCATCTTAACGGTATGCCGATTGCAGAGTTGTCGGGCAGCAGCACGAGGGTCAGAATCTACGATAAAGATATTCATTTAATCACCTACTTTGGGTTTTCTACTAACCACTGTATAAAACTTAAGACATCATTTACCATGTTATCATCTAACTGTTTGACATCACCATAGCGATTACGCAAACAAACCCAGATATGGGCGTATCCATTACGACCATTCGGGTGTCTGGGAGAGAAAGGTAGAGTTTTTGTTAAAATATCCCCTGCAACCCCTACTGTATGGGTGATTCTTTGCCAATTTTGCTCATTCATTGTGCATCAACTCTGATAATCAGGACACCACCAAGTTCTGCGACGGTCAGGAGTTTCCTCTTGAACAACTGTGTGTCCATGTTTAGAAACTCTTTTGGAGTAGCATTCAAACTCAAAGCGATAATCACCTGTGCTACCATCAGGCAATACATAATCACGAATAGTAGCCCCACGACAGTCATAAGAGGCTTGGATTACAAAACGAGTCTGGTCATAGATGGCTCGCAAATCATCGTCTGTGAGTTCTTCTACGGTATGCCATGGACTAATCTTAGCACGGTAAAGCACTTCGGCTTTAATGTAGTTTCCAATGCCTGAAACCACCTTTTGGTCCATCAAGGCTTTGGTGATATTCCAATGGTTTTTCTTTCGCAGACGCATCACGAACTCATCAAAACTCGGCGGTTCATTAAGCATATCAGGACCAAGCGTAGCCAGTTTCTTATCCAGCGTAGAATTATCCTTGTGGAAAATCTTGAAAGTTCCAAACCGTCGTGTATCACGATAGTAAGTCAATTTACCATCTAAAGTTTCTAACTTGAGCATCACATGATTCTTTGGGTTGTAAGTTCTCCAAGTCCCACTCATACCTAATGTATGCCAAATCTCCCATTCACCACCATTTAGTGTGAACCAGATAAACTTTCCTTTACAGTTGATGCCATCAATCTTTAATGGCTTATCATCTAATACTGCCCTCAAATCGTGGATTTGGTCTCGCACCTGTTTAGAGCAATAACTCTCATTCTCAAAATGAATTGCACGCAATTCTTCCCCCGCCAAACGCTTATTCAAACGCTCAACAATACGCTTTACTTCTGGACCTTCAGGCATACATATTGTATGTCAAATCACTCTTATTAACTAATGCTGACCGAGTTAGCAAAGTGGTCTCCGCTAACCTCTGTTCCAATACGATACTTAACCAATACTTCATAAGTTCCATTAGGTAAATCGCCAAACAGTTCTACATCATCAACATCTAATACTATTGTTCCATTAGCATAAACATTGTGAACTCCATTTTCTTGGAACTCACTTATGTCATAATAAGTGCCATTTTGATACAAGGTAATTTGTATTTCAATAGATTCATAACAAGATGATTCATCAGGACCATCATGGGTTAAATCCCATGTAAGTGTTAAATTGTTGTCAGCGTCTTTACCGAGAACTAAAGAATTAGAAGTTAGCGTTAGGTTGCTACAATCAACAGGCTCATCTGATTCAGTAATAATCTCCTGATTCAAAGCACTTCTTTCAATAAATTGTTGTGTTTCATCACCATCAATCCAAATAGCATACCAATAGAAATCATAATGAGTAATTTCTTCGTCAGTGAAGTTATCTAATTTCAAAAATCGGGTATCATCTGTATATCCTTGAATGTATTGTAGTCCAGTAACATATTTGATAACATCTTCTTGTGCAATTTCGCCAGCAGGGTAGACAATAAATTGTGTAGAAACATTGTATCCCTCTAAATCGTTAGTCGTGTATCCACAATCTAAATCATAAAAGAAGAAAGCCTCATGGTTTTCAGTAATGTTGAAGTTCCAATCAAATAAGTTGATTTCACAATGTTCTTCAGGTTCTTGGTAATTTACATAGACCCAATCGGACATATCATCAGCAATATCACAATCGGAAGCACAGTTTTCGTTTTGACTTAAAATAACTTCGGCTTGCCAATCACCATTAGGAACTTCATTAAAAGTGTGTGAGTAGTAATTACTACTTTCACTAATTCCTTGTTCATGGTTAATTTCTTCTTCTTCGTTATCATCAACTGGTATCAAGATTATTTCAATATCCCAAGTGCCACAATCTGTTCCCTCTTGCTGTGCGATGTAAAAGACAACAGATACAGAGTCATCAACTACGCTTGCTTGTAAGTTATCAATTTCTGCTTCACAAGGCACACTATCAGGAATCTCGTCTACAATTTCAGCATTAGTCATCACGCAACAGTTTTCTTCCTCGCCTTCAATCCACCAACGGAACTCAACTTTCCATTCACCATCTTCTACATCACGCATTAAATCGTTGTCATCTTGGTTAATGTTGAAATAAGTTTGTCCCACCGCAGCGACGAAATAATTGTTGTTAGCGATAAAATAATCTTGGTAACCATCATTCTTATACAGGGCTAATTGCATCTGAATAGGAGTGGGGTCATTACAATCACCATTGTCTTGATAGTCTACATACAAGTTCAAATCATCACCATTAGCAGTTAGCACCAATTCATTGACGACTATATCAGTATTACAATCATCATCTGGATTCTCCATAGTTACCAATGCACTTGGACCACTCCAATGGCTTCCATCGGAGTAATAATCTACACGCACGATGTAATCACCCACAGGCACATCATAAACATGATGATTGATTCTAAACTCATCATGGAACTTTTCATAAGAAGACCAAATATCATATTCTTGACCATTTTCATTATTGATAACTTTTACTTCAAAGAATCCTTGGTCCATGTGTCGGTTGCATTTGTTCCAATCGTTAAACAAAACCACTACTTCTATATCATTGTTGTAGCCTTCGCCGTTAGCATCCCAATCACGAATTAAAACTTCGTCCCAACGCCAATCTTCATTACAGGGTGGACCAGTTGTATCCCAATAACAAGAACCATCATCATCAGTAGCATCGGGCATATAATTTTCTGCATCTGGGGCTGTGCAACCCCATATCTCATAGTATTCATCATCTTCCCAACTGCTGCCATCATCATTATCATTGTCTAAAAAGAAGTCTAATCCCACACCACCCGTGAGTAATAACATAATGGGTGCGATAATAACTACAATTTTACGAAGATTCTGGGCTTTGCGTTCTACTGAAGCAATAGCACGGTCTACAATATCTCCTTCTAAAGTAGTTTCTACGGCTACTTCTGTTTTATTTTGCCCACCATTTAGCACAGTATTATCAGAAACTTGTTGATTGATGCTTTGCACAGTAGCAATAAGTTCTGCTGCTTCTTTGAGTTGTTCTACTAATGAAGCATCTTTTTTTTCCTCATTAGAAAGATTTACTACACCATCGTCTAACAAATCTTCAATAATCTTTTCTTCAGAACGCCCTGTGGCTTCTGCGATTACTTTTGCTTTTTCTCTTAGTTCATCACTTATTTCATCGTTAGTCATCTATTCTTCCTCCAACATCACAACAATTGGCTCATCTTCTTCTTGTAATCTATCTCTGGCTCTCCGAATATCGTTTTCAGTTTTATGTTGTCTACGAATAGACTCTATGTATTCTTCTTCTTCAGCGTTCCAACGGTCAAAGAATCTGGAAATAGCCATATATGCAGGACCACTTAAAATACCCAGAACTGCGATATATGCTTCAATATCTTCCCTAACTTCGTCATTAACAAACGCCGTAGTAATCAATTGGTATGATAAAACCATGAAAACAAGGATTAGTGGAAGTGATACTAAAGCCACCATAATGTTGTTAAATGTCAATCGGACATCCCATACAATCTTAGACATGGGTTTTAGTGGACTGTTTTGATACTTAAGTTTTACGCTTTAATGCGAAACTTTATATGAGTGAAAACTCCTATGTAATTTAGACGAAGGAGGTTCTGTAAGGTTAAGGAAGACCAACCATAGCAAGCGAGATGGATTAGCGGCAAGTAGCGGCAAGCGAACCCTGTGAACCAACCTCGTTTGTGGTAGGAGATAACTTAACATATAATGCTCTCACCGCAAGTGGGCGGCTCTTACGCAAAATAAATAGAATGTGCTTTCCACGGAAACAGATTCAAAAAAGAAACGGGGTGGTATGCAGCGAAATCGGTTTGCGACTGAAAGTAACTGTGTATCATCTCACCCATTCCATTCATTTTCACAAACCATTAAGTAGTAGAATATCTAATGTAGTATTAGGAGACATCAGGCATGAAGCCAGAAATAGAACAAGTTTATGGAGTTCTTTTTGAGCATTGGAATCGTGATAATAACCAAGTCAAAATCTCTATGCCAGTCCTGTTAATTATTGAAAATCATTTTGGTTCAGATGGAGAAGATTTAATGATAAACATTCAGGATTTGACTCTTCGTTATTGGTTATGTCGCAGAGACATCGTAGACCACATAGAACTTCACAATCCAGATTTGCCTTTGGAAATTATTCCTAAAGAAGTAGATAAAGTGTTGAAGCAGGTGTTAGGATTAGACGATTACACACGCCGATACATTAGAGATTCATTATCAAGGTGAACTAATGAATAATCAACAACCGTCTAAACGCAACAAGGCGTGGCGTGAGCATCGTCAGCCCAAGCACGAAGAAATGGATATTGATGAACTTAATTTAGAAATCCTTGGTCTGTGGAGATGCCCAGATTGTGAACTCATGCAACCATTATCCCACCATGAGTGCCAAAACTGTGGTTTTGTGCGTTAGTTTATATGGGTCATCGGACTTAGGTTTAAGTATGAGCCGTAAAATTGTGAACATGGTAGCCAGCACCAGACTAACCGACACCATTGATTTGTATGATGTCGCAAACACCCTTGACCTTGATTTTGAGGCAGAACAATTTCCGGGCATGGTTTATCGTGTAGGAGAAGACACACACGGAGAAGGCGCACCGAAAGTTTGTTTGCTACTGTTTGGTTCTGGTCGTTTAGTTGCCACAGGAGCCAAGTCTTATGATGATGTAGTTATTGCTATGAATCACATTTTTGATGACCTCAAAAACCATGATTTTGAACTATGGGATTTTGATGAAGACAACATTCAAGTGCAAAACATTGTTATGACTTATGATTACGGACACACACTTCACCTGCACAATCTTGTGCTGGCACTTCCGTTTGAGCGAAGCGAATACGAACCAGAGCAATTCCCCGGATTGATTTTCCGCCTTGAGGAAACTTCAGGAGTCTGTCTGATTTTCTCATCAGGCAAGTGTGTTATCACAGGAACTAACTCTCCTGACGAAGCCGAAGAAGCCATTGAGGAACTCAAGATGGAACTTGACTCTGTGCGTAGTATATCTTCTATTGTTTGATGCTAACTTTTAAGTAGCAGCAACGCTGGAATAAACCTATGCGTCCCGGATTCTCCAATTGGGCATCCCCAAAATGCCCAGCAATTATTCTTAACAATAGTGGCTCTATGATGGCTTCTGGTCGTGTTCAAAAATCAATGGATATTATCAGAGAAATCCTTCGCACAGATGAAATAGGTTCAGCCGATTTTTATGTTAATGATGCCCGAACTGGAATCCCTGATTTTATCACCCATCTTGCGGGAGATAAACACGGAGAATACAGCACTCCACTAATTCCTATTATGACTGGCGAAGACTACATGAATACATTGGCTTTAGCAGCAGTTATTCAGGAATACCCTATGGGAGTTTATCTCATAGATGATGGAGATTCAATTACAGGATGGGTAAGTGAAGCACTATCTATGCTTAAAGAAATGAAAAGTCCTGCTTACCAAACACCAATTGGCATTTTTATCGTTAGGAGTAGAGCCGAATCTGTTTCCGTAGATAGAATGAATGAAAGCCTCAAAAAGAGGATTCCCAAATCCGAAGGATTCACTGTTGTTGTAACTCATGCTGTTCCTCCTGAAGACAACACCTATTACCTTGACCGCACTTTGAGTTAAATTGATGCTAAACTTTAAGTATCAGTTCAGACCACCAACTATTATGTTGGTAGCACTAACAGGCACAATGATTGGATTTGGAGCCTTCGGATATTCTATTGTTAAACTTAAAGACCGTCAATGGCGTGAAGCCGCAATTGCCATGGTTGGCGGTGCTGCTGTGCTTTCTATTGTTGGTTGGAATCTTAATCGTTTGAAGGATGATGCAACGAAAGTTTTCGGTGCAGACTACATGAAGCGCACAGAAGTAGAAAAAGTTCTTGACGAATCTCGTGGCAAAATTGTCGGTGTAACTTTCATTAAGAAAGATGGTTCAGAGCGCACACTTGTTGGCAGAATTGGTAAGAGATACTCCCCAACGGGAACTGACCCGTTAGGTGGCAAAGCCGCCCGCCGAGGTCGTGGACTATTTACCATTTATGATATGCAGAAGCAAGCCTTCCGCATGGTAAATATGGATACAGTTATCAGCATTCGTGCTGGTGGAAAGACCTACCGAGCGTGATTGCATGAATTATCAACTAATCACAATTGCTGGTGGTATGTTAGTTACAGGTTATTTCATCTCTAAAAACATTAGACTTTCTGAATGGAATTATTTAGTGGCTAACACTATCATTATGGCAGGTTTGGTTTTTGGAGGACAAGCCTTAGAAGTTGAGAATTACATTTACAACATGGAAGTCCCACCCATTATTTCACAACTAAGGTCGTGAGTTCATGGTAGTTCATGGAGTAGCGGTTTTAGAACCAGATAACTCAAATGTTTCAGGCGTAATTCATTTCGCAGATGGTGGAAGTGGCGTAGCGATTAGTTATCATGTCAAAGGTTTGACCGATGGCAAACATGGATTTCACATTCACGAGTATGGAGATTTAACAGATGGTTGCACTTCTGCTTGCGCTCATTTTAATCCAGACAACACCACTCATGGAAGTTTAACTTCTAAAGTTAGACACATGGGAGATTTAGGAAACATTGTGAGCAAGGCAGGAGTTTCCAAAGGAGAACTTTACTTGCCCAAAGCCCGTTTAGATAGTTCCAAATATGGTATTTTGGGTCGTATGATTATTGTTCACGCTGATGAAGATGATTTAGGACTTGGAGGATTAGATGCCCAAGGACGAGTTATTGACCAAAAAGTTCACGAAGAATCTTTGAAAACAGGAAATGCAGGAAAGCGTGTGGCTTGTGGAGTCATCGGATTAGCCGAGCCACCAAAAAAAAATGTTAAAAAGTTTCAAGGAGAAAATACTATGAGTTTTTACAACACACCTGTTTTGATTACTGCCTTTGTGATTGGAGCCTATGGTGCTTATCGTAGTTTCCAAGTAATTATAGATAAAAGCCAACCCGTAATCAAAGCCTTACCTTTTGTTGGCATATTCTTATTTAGTGCAGCCATTATCAAAAGTATTGAGATTAGTGAATCCTTAGAATCTTAAACATAATCTTCAAACGGAAGTTTTGAGTTCAGTTTATATGAAACCACACTACCTCCGTCTTGATGGCGACTAATTAACCCTTTGCGAACAAATAAATTACAGAAAGTAGATACTCGCCCCGTAGAACACCGATAAGGAGTTGTTTGTTCAATCCAAACAGAGATGTCTTTTGCAGAACTTTCACCTAAAATCCAAAGACCTTTGAGAATGTTATATTTAACTTTACTTTTTCTTCCAAATAGTCTACCACTTTTTTTCTGACAATCCTTGCTACACATCCAAGCGTATTTCCAATTAGATACTCCATCAATACACATAGTATTACCGCAGATTATACAGGCCACATCAATTTTACCGTTAGTAGGTTTTACACCATTAGCAATCTCATAACAATAACGAGAACATTGTTCTTTAAGAAAAGTAGTTCTTGCACCCTCACGATTGTAAAAACCATCACCACAAACGCTGCAATTGGGCATAATCAATATAAAGCGAATCACTGATATAAAATCTTACATTTACTTAACTTAGCAAAAGTTTATATGAGTCATTCGTCTTAGGAGAATTGTTGGCGGGGATACCTGCCGATGGAGATGGCTGAATGTCCCTTCGTGG
>JAAHTH010000443.1_pt1 | contig 22401 bp, 42 predicted proteins | sample 6116091 | NCBI WGS metagenome assembly JAAHTH01 (sample SAMN13939990, study PRJNA603662) | sponge metagenome | isolation source: marine sponge | host: Mycale hentscheli | place: New Zealand | collected 2006 | reverse complement strand
GTCTATTTCATCATGGGTCAAAATCGGAGTCCACTTCTCAAGGATTTGGCCTTTGCTACGATGTGCTGATTGCGCTCTACCTTTTTGATGACGAACTTCTTTTTTCAAAGTTTCAATTTCTTGCTTTTGGTCATCTAAGTCGTCGTGAAGTTGGTCTCGCACCATTAACAAAGTTTTCACATCGTCCAACATACGCTCGCTGGCTTCTTCTAAATGTTTTCGGGCTTCCAGAGCCACAGCCAATTCTAAGGATTCTTGAGTTCGGTCTTCGGCTTCTTGCTTTAGTTGCAGTTCTAAACCTCTAACTTTTTGAAAGTAGAACCAAACACCTGCAATAACGCTGACAACTTCCGCAATTATCACAATCCAAAGCCAAATCATTAGTTAAGAATGTCAGAGGAAGTATTTCAATCTTCTCTTTTGCTGGCTTCTTCCATCATCATTCCAATCATCGCACCCACTCTTTTACTAAATGGTGTTGGTCTTAACGAGGTAAAGTTATTAAGTGAAACCCTTGAGGTCGGCCATTCACCGATACCAGTAAGTGCCACAGGATAACCAAGCAGGGCTAACGCTAACCAATCAGGCATCTCACCCTCTAACAAAGTTTCAACCATCCAATCTCTACTACCACGCATTTGGTGAATCATCCGCAAAACATCTGCATCATTTTCATCGTCTGCACTAAGGTTTGGATATTCACCGTTTATATTTTCAATCTGAGTTTCCATGATAAATAACATGGTTAAGTCTAAACGCTTTTTTTCTTTGGCATTCAACTCCGAAGGGTCTTCCAAAATCTCATTGATAAACTCCATAGAGTAAGGAATAAAAACTATATCATTAGGAGTGATTGGCGAAAGCCAAACCACTACCGTCTGCATTTGATTTTTGCACCAATTTAGCGGAAGCACAGATGTCATCACTTACACCTTTGCACTACGACTACTTAATCATTCACTTGAGGCTGGATTGTCTGGGTTAAGACCCAAAACACCACACATCTCTTTGAAACGATTACGAATAGTGACTTCGGTGACTCCTGCCACATCAGCGACTTCACGCTGGGTTCTGCGAGTGTCCATCAAGATACCTGCCAAGTAAATACTGGCTGCGGCAATACCCGTTGGACCACGACCAGCCATAGCAGCATGATTTTGAGTTTTATCCAAAAGTTCCATAGCCTTGGATTGAACCTTAGTAGGTAGGTTAAGGTCTGTGCAGAAACGAGGCACATACTCAATTGGCATAGTTGGAGGAACACGAACCTTCAAGGCTTTACAGAGCGCACGATAGGTGCGTCCAATTTCCTTGCGTCCTGTCTTGCTGTAAGCCCCGACTTCATCCAAAGTGCGAGCATTACCACTACGACGACAAGCGGTAAAGATACACGCAGCCACCATGCCTTCAATACTACGGCCACGAACCAACTTGGCTTCAACGGCCTTACGATAAATGTAAGCAGCCTCTTCACGAACAGAAGTAGGCAAGCCCATACGACCTGCCAAACGCTCAAGTTCACCCAGAGCCAACACAAGGTTTCGTTCTGTGCTGTTGCGAACACGGGTTCGGGAATGCTGACGGCGCATACGGTTGATACGCTTTGCAGCATCACCAGAAATCTTAGCACCTGCATAGTCTTTGTTTTGCCAACCCATATCAGTTGTCAAACCCTTGTCGTGCAAGAGATTTGTAGAGGGCATACCTGTGCGTTCTTGAGAAGCACCTTCGCCATCAGAGAAAACACGCCAGTCTTTACCATAATCAATTTCATAGTCTTGACGCACCATACCACATAGTTTGCACCATGTTTCGCCTCGTCCTTCGTCCTTATGCCAATCCTTTGCACCGCACTCTTCGCAAGGTTGGTCGTCTTCGTGCATATAATGGTGTTCTGTATCATCTTTTTTTCTCATCTGTATCACTCCTCTCCCCATGTCTCAAATCGCAAGTAGGCAACATAAGCATCACCGGGAATATCGTCTGCGGGGTCATCAGACCCAGAGGCTCTTACATGAACTGTAAAATTGCCACTTTGATTGAAAGTATGGTTAAAATCTTGAACCGTGGTCTCGCTGGTTTCAAAAGACCATGTGTAATTATCGTGAACTAAAGAAAGGTTAAACATTCCTTGGTCCCAAACCAAAGGTTCGTGAAAACGAGTGTAAAGTTCTACATACATAGTAGTAGTTTCATTGAGCGTCAAGTTAAACGACTCTCCATAGGACATCGGTGCAGAATTATTAAACTGATGTGAACTATTGATGTAAAACAAAGTTGGTTCAACGATTACTTCTTCAGGTAGTGGAGTTTCATTGGCAGTTGCCAAGCAACCAGCCAGCATCATCATTAAAATTATCGGTATTGTTTTCAATTGGTTCATAAACTTGCCCCTCACTACTGCTATAAGCCCACCACCCTTATTAAGTTGTAGGTTTCTTTCATATAACTACTCGCCATCCTCTGGGATTACGATAATTACATTTCCGTCTTTCCAATACTCTATGGCCTTGTATAGTTTCTCAAAGTCTTGTCCATGTTTATTTTTGAAAAATAAGTATTCATCAGCACGACCCACAATCCACTGGCCTAAGTCCTCTAATTCCTCTTTAGTCATTAGAGATTTATCACAATAGATAATAACCCACACGCCCCTATGCTTCTTTGCATACGCCTGTGCGCCTTTCTTAGTTTTGTAGTGCCTCCAATAGTCCCACCACTTTTTGTTGCCCGTGTCCTCTCTTACACCCATACTATACCATTACAGGGTCTCCCCTATTTAAGTGTTGTGGTCGTTAGCACTTCTTTTGCATGGCTAAAACCAGTGGATAATCAACATACATAGGATTAAATCGGTATTCATTAACTTTTCTTGAACCACTTTGCCGAGTTTCAACCAAATGAGGATACATTCCTAAATTAGAACTTACAGACTTTTGTGTTATAGTCCACAAAGAGTTTCTATCGTCTAAAAGTTTAGACAAATCTGATGCAGACCACCACTCTTTAGGATTATCTCTTAATACTCTTAAGATTTGATAACGCAACATTCCTTTACGACCTCTCAAACTTTTACGAGCCACATTATGACAATTGCGATTACAAAAACTTGCATTGGCTCTTTTATGTGAATACTCTAAATGAATAGTCTTTCCACAAGTGTCGCATTGACTTTCAATATCAGGTAGTTTGAAAAGATTCTTATGATGTTTAGAATTACTTACTAATACAGGTTGGTATCCATCAGTAACATAGCGACAACAATACTGACTACAAAAGTTATCTTGAGTCATGTTGTAGGGTTCGCAAGCACTGAATACCATACGCTCGCATTCAGGATTGCCACACGCACTCATGCCAATACAGCCCTGCGAATCATGGTGAATAAAACTTCATCAGTATTCTCAAGTTCCATAGCGTGTCGCTCGGCATCGTTGCGATTATCATACAACACTTCGCTAATATCACGGCGACCATCTACAAACTCAAGTAGAATAACATATCGTTGCTTAGACTCGCTCATAAGGATACCCCTCTGCATATCTCATACCTGATAAACCCCAAATGGCTACCAGATGACTCTTACTCTTCAACAAAGAAGAATTGTGAGTCGTTCCCACTTTAATAAATCTACTATCACCATTCAAAGCAGCCGTAATACTGCGTGCTGATGGTGCGTGTCTGAAACGAGCAGAAAGTTCTTGCTCAATATCTACACTTCTCATGGCTCTCATTTCTAACATACCCCGAACCGCAGGTATCCATTTCTTTTGCTTACTCATGTAATCACCCGTTGTGGCGAGCAATTTCTAACATCTTTCTGACGGCATTTGTGTGCTTACAGTTCTTGTAGTGTCGGAAACCCAAGCAATCGCATTTCAAATCGTCTGACCACCTAATCACGGTGTATTGCTTTGTTCCATCACTACTCTTAACATTCCAAACATCGTTGCCCTTTCGTTCAACGCTGTTATTGATAATCACAGTCCATGCCTTCATCTCTTTGTTTTCCATTGGCTCACCATACTTACATTGTGTAAGCACTGATATAAACTTTATGCAAAAACAGCGAATAAAGCCAAAAATACCACCGCACTTAGAATTAAATATGGCAACATCTTAACGGGTTGTGTGTTCGTTGGCGGTTCATACAAACCCCACCCTCCTCCTAATTTACTCATAGCCATTCTTTCCTGAAATCTTTAGTAAAAAAGTTTGTTTGCATCACGCTGTTGGTCTTTAGCAAAACACCAGAAGATTTATCGGAAACTTTTATGCCCGGTTTCATCTTAAGATAATTGGTGCTTCTTGTTCCCATCTTAATATCTTGAAATAAAGTTTTCATATCTTGAGTATTATTTAGATTAACCAAAATAGTGGCTTTATGATAATTTAACATAATTTCACAAATACAATCTAAACCATCTCCTAAGTCCATAACTGTATCTACCCAATCAATCAAAGTATCTGGCAAATCGTCTTCTAAACCAAAAAGATACAATCCATCTTGTTTGCGAGGTGTTCCATACATAGCCACACCAATAAGTAATGGTTCATCCATGAGTTCTTCATCATAACCAATCACAGGGAAAAGTTCTGCACTCCTCCAATTGCGAAGATAAGTTTTACCCAATTGTCTGATGTGTGCTTCTAAAGTTTCTTCAGAATCATATTTAGATTCTAAATACTTTTGCCATTCAGAAGGGCTGTTCCACACGGACATATACCTACTATGTAATTTCAGTGATATAAAACTATGCAGAGGAAATATAACCGCCGTATCTTTTACCACCCAGAGTCATTAGTGGCACAACGCCATAGCCACCTGCTTTCTTAGCATCTGCGTATTTCCACCCGCTTGGTCGCATACGGTCAAAACCGCCGCCGCTTGGCACGGTAATATCATACCATGCACCTTTGATAAAACCTTTCCACTTGATTCGGTCTCCCGGTTTTAGGTCAGAAAACTTTTTAGCCACTTTTCCTTGTAGCATAGCCAACGCAATAGTTTGCCCATCTCCAGCCAAACCCACAGGGAACAATAAAGTATCTGAACTTACAGTATAAGGACCTTTAATATCCTTAAACTTATCAAATGAACGGCATTCTGGACAAGTCTTTCCTGCCTTACTATCTTTCCATTTGTCATCAGTTGTCCATTTGTTTCCACAATGAGTGCATTGACGGTCAATCATAACATAATCAATTACTGTATTGTAAGGTCCTGATTCAAAGGCCGTAGTAGACTTTCTTTTAGTTCCTGTTCGCAAGTCCAAACCTTTGGTTACTACAAAAGTTAAGTCATCTTTGCCTGCGGCACGCTGCGCTCTGGTAGGAATGTTTTCTTTACCATTAGATTTGTTCATAGCCGAAAGCACTTCCCAAAACTTTCCCCATTTCTTGTTAGTAATTGGATATTTAACTTGAGGAGATTTAACCGAGTGTCCTCCATAAGAACTTTTGGCTTTTTTAGACCCACTACTGGTTCGGGTAGTTGTTCTGCTTAGGGTGCTGCTGGATTCCTCATCACGAGTTGCGGCTAATAATTCATCAAAGAAAGCGTCGGGGGCATCATTAGTATCGTGCCAAAAATTGATGATTGGTGTATCAGCCCACTGCTTGCGAGCATCTATCAATTCTTTTTCTTCTTTAGAAACCATAAGTAATAGTGAGTCTTACTGCTACTTAAAGACTTACCCACACTTGTCGGGGAACTCCCATCAAGCCCTCACGCTCTTTGAATTGTTTTTTCTTAGCCATTTCTAAAAAGTTTCTATTGTTTAGACCATACCCACTACCGCCAACTAATACAGCAGGTGCAAGATTTAATTTTTCACGGTGCGCTTTAATTACCACTCTAAACAATGATTGGTAATCTTCTGCATCTAACCAAAAATAACCTTCTTCATACTTCGCTTCTCCAATCCATTCGTGTTCAGTTCCGTGCTTTTCACCCACTACTCTCCACCTCTCCCTTTCTTTGTCTTACTTTGTAGGGGTTGCCCTTTCTTGGTGGGGGTGTGGGGCGGTTCCTTTAGATTTAGATTCATCATAAACTATTCCAAAACAATAATCTCTTTGTTTCATACTTCTTTTGGTTTCTACTTTGCCTGTTCTGGGATTGTGCTGTTTGAGTTCACTACATTCTGGACAAAAGACTACACTGGCAACAAAAGTTTCTGTTTTACCAAACTGGTGGTGATAACCAGCCTTTTCTAAAACTGGTTCATAATAATCAAAGCCTGTAATGGCTTGACCCACTTCAACTTGTTTCATTTCACCACTTACCTAATGGGCAAGATTCAGAACCTTTCTGCGCCTTAAGTCTTAGAATACAACCGCAAAGACGACAATAACTTCCCGTAAGTTTCTTTGCCATTTCTGGACACTCACGGCAAATCTCCATTCGCTTGGTGAACTCTTTAACACCCATACTATCACATTAGGTTATCTCTTACTTAAACTTAGAGTCCAAACAGATTTCGCAAAGATTCCGCCGTTTTCCAATTTAGCAACGCATCAAAGTTCGTAAGTTGAAACTCTAAAAAGATTGGCATACTGGAGATTTCGGAAGAAGTTCCTCCGAAATCAGTGAGAAACTTAGACCACGAAGTATAGTTCCAATCATCATCAGTATCAAACCACTCACCGCCCACAGTTTTGTAATCCGTGGGTAATTTTTCAATAGGTTTCACCCCCAAAAGTTGCTCAATTTCAGTAAAACCTACTTTTAATAAATCTCCTACATTCCATTCCTCTTTACTGCTTAACTCGGCTAATACCTTAAAATTACTCAACCTCAAAGCCGTTCCCTCTAAAATAATGAGTGCATCACCACTACGAGTCATAATAACTCCCTTCCCATCTATCCACTTTTCCAAACACTCTGCAAAATAAGGATTTTCCGATACCCACCCGCTAAAATCTTCAGCATCACCTACATTCTCATGGAGTTCTAATGTGAAAAAACCTTTGTTAGCCTTGCCAAACTTTTCCCATGCTGCCTTGGTTGGGTCACCTTTGTATTTCTCATAAAACTCTGCTACTTCTTGAAAACTTACCATATTATCACCTGCGGTCGTTTTGTAGTTGTTTCTTTAATCCCGGAATGTTCCAAAAATCTTTTACTTGGTCGGCAGTTATCTCGTCAGAAACAGGCGACTTTGGTGCGCCCATGTTTTTATTTCCTGCAACTTTTTGTTGGCCTCGTCCTGCATTGGCTTGTTCTTGCATATCTCTAACAATATCTTCCGCAGTAAGTTCTGGAGGTGGAGTCACGGTAGAACTTAAAAGTTTGTTTCTTTCTTCCATTATTGCTTTCATTATATCTTCTTGACTTGTCATTTTTAATCACCTAATAACATCTTGAATATGCTGGCATCAGACCAATTCAAAGTTTTACCCATTATCTCTTCCAAACTCATAGTTACCTTCCAAACATTTAATCCAGTAGCGCAATTCGCCCACTCGGTAGCAATTCCTTCTCGCATTTCACCCGACCAATCACTGTTGAACTCTAACATTTGAGCGCACCGTTCTTCATCAAGTCTGTTCAAGGTAATTCCCTTCCAAGTAGAAGCATCTAATTTGATTACATTAGTCCTCATATCCAAAAACTCACCTGTTGCCATCCAAGCAGAACTTTCAAACTGTTTCCTTTTTTTGTTATATCCAATATACCACCAAATATACGGGAAAACGGTGTCACTATCTTTAGACCACATAAGCAGTATTCCATTACCTGCCTTAATCCAATCAAAATACTCGTTCAGCCACAATTGTTGAAAATCTTCCCAATCCTCTGTTGGCTCATCATCAACATCCCACCTCTTTACCAATTCCATATTTGTTTCGTTAGAAAACTTTATGATTTCACGCCCCACATAATCCGCATCGTCCTTACCATTTATTTCGTTAAGTAAAAACCAAATCTGTGATGGAGTCATAAGAAACACTAATCATTATGCGTCTTTGATACTTAAAGATTCCACATAGGCATTCCTCTTTGCCACACTTCAGTAGCAGGGTGAATCCCCATTTCAGGAAAATCTGGACGCTCGTATTCGTTTTTCGTTGTCCACGGGTGAATAGTAGTTATGATTTCCCAGAGACTTACCTCAAAGTTTTCTTCTACCAGATTTTCTAAGGCTGTTCTTTCTTCTGCATCTAAAGGCCAAACCACTTGTCCAGTTTTTGGATGAATACTATATGGGCAGCGAATCACACCTTGTCTTTGAATCGGTGCTAAGTCTAAATAGTTAATAGGAGTTGAGGCTGCTTCTTCATAAATAGTTTCAGTAACCGTGCGATAAAGTTTTGCTTGGTAGCGCAAAGGGTCGTTCTGCGTCGCAAAGGTTTTCTTCCAATGAGGACTAATTTTAGAAACCAAACTTTCGGCTTCTTCAGCGTGCAACCAAACATGGAAACCTTTAGAACCTGAAAACACAATTTGTGGGTTGAGACCATGTTTAGATTCCAAAAACTTTGCGATGTCGTTAGCCACGCCAAAAGCAGCACCCGGATGATTAGGATAATCCACATCCCAAACTAAATCTTTTCCTTGATAAATTGTTTCAAAGTTTATTTGTAGTTCCTGACAGCCTTCTCGTGTCAATGTTTTCTTCCAAAAGTTCCTAAACTCTTTCATAGCATCTTTGTTAAAACCTGAAACACCTCGCACTCGCAACGGAGGAGGTAATCTTAACATTGTCCACTCTACACGATTTGTTCCCACGAACATACTTATTCTACGCTCTGGGTGTCCCACAAGTTTCAAAGTTTTGCCCACGGAATCTGATTTGTGAAATCTTTGTTGTCTAAAACCAAAATCTTCAGCCCGGTCGTCGGAACGATGAATCGTAAGTTTTACTTCTCTGGGTCTGGCAAAATTAGCAATTGCCCCCTGCACAGCCTGTGAATCTAACCAACCCATAGTATCTTATCAGCGTATCACTTACATAAACATTAAGTAGCAGGGTCTATTTATGATAACTATGATTATAGTAGGTCACCAGAAGAAGAAACTGTTAATTCCTGTTTTGAAGGCATGGAATCTCTTATCGTATTTGGCACTTTGGCCTGAGACTTCCAACCCAACTATTCAACACAACATTGATGAAATACCTTACTCCGTTTATGCAGACACAGATGGTTTTATGGCTTTTTACGAGGCTGCAACAAAAGGAGAACCTACTTCCGACAATGTTTGGTCAGTCGTAGACCAAGAAAATAAAATTACGGTTTTTTTCCTCCCACATAGTTCAAAAGGCGACCTATTTCCAACTATGTTAGGACCGTTAAGATACAGTTATCTTTCTGGAACTCTTACTTTGAGTTATCAGCATCATATTACAGATTCAGATTTAGTAGCCGCAGCCGAATTGTTTCAAAAGGAATTAGATACTACCATGTTTCTATATGACAATGGCGAGAAATTACCAAAATGGTCTTTTTATCGTTATGAGCCTAATCCAACCACGGGTTATTTAGAAGTTATGAATTGGAGGGAGTTCCCAGATGAAATACTTTAGTAATTGTTCTGACTGTGGAAAAAAACTTGATGATATGACAACCAGTTTATTTCAAGAAATGCAGGGCGACCGAAAACTCGGCAAGTGGTGGAGAGCCAACAAATGTGTGATGTGTAATATAAAATCGGCTACTGAAATGATAAAATTAGAACAGCAACTTAACCAAATTATGGGTTGGCATTGTTTGAATTGGAGGGAGTTTCCTGACGACTTGCTTTAACTTCTGAATACTTGCGTCCAAACTTTTCTTCGTAAGCCATTTCGCACGCTTCACAAACTGGTAATGTTTGAGCGAACTCATCACCCAAACATCTTTCAGGCCACCATTCTTTTGGTGCGTCGCAGAGGTAAGGTTGTCCCCATCCACCAATATGAATCTTAGTTGGAGTCTCTAAAGTTTTTTGATGTTCTGCCCAGCGTCGGTCTTCTTCTTTCAATGGACAGTTGCGAGCCGTATGTCCCGAATCTCCACAAAGTCCACACTTTCTTTTAGTTGCCATGGTTATCACTCCAAGTAGATTGTTGGTGACCGCACTCCACACAAGTTAAAGTTTCTTCAGAAGTTAGTCGCAAGGAATGTGGAGCCTCACAGTTTTCACAAACAGTGGCTAAACTTTTCTTATGATGTAAGTAGTATTCTTTGAGAGTCATCCCACCCGTTCCCGGAACTCTGGAGTATTCTGCTGTTATACTTTTCAAGTAAAAATCTTCTAATGTTGGCTTGGGTGTATTGCGTAACTTTTTGCGAGTCACAGTTTCTACTAACCAGCCACATAGATACATAATTCCAAATAACAATGTGAGTAGGATTATCTCATTAAACATAGTTATTCCTTCTTAGCAATATCCCATTCTTCGTAAATGTATTCTTCAGTTTCAATTCTAATCTTTAGTTTATCCATTATTTCACCCTCGTTGTTTCTCATATAAAAACTTTACTCCATATAAGTAAAAATATGGGCTACCACATCTACTGTCCAGCCGTTGCCAATCATCTTGTATCTTTCATACTTGCTCACACTTTCGGTATAATTTTCAGGTAAAGTTTGTAATCGTTCTGCTTCTACGGGACTCAAAGCCTCAATCTTGTCTTTGTGATAGTCTCCAAAGTTGTGAGGTAAAACTTTCGCTGGTCTACCGTCACCATTAACTCCTTTTGAATAACTTGCAGTAATACAATTAAACTTATCAGTTGCCGTGCGAACAATCTGCCGAGGTTTTCCACCAGAAGGTTTTCTGGTTGTCGCAATCTCGTATCTGGGGTCGTCTAACAAAGACTTGCCTGTAATTCCTTTGTCAGCAGGTTGCTCAACATTCGGAATGTTCGTCCAATATAACCTTAATCTTTTTTGACCCGATACTAAAGCCGAGTTAATTTTAATCGGCTCGCAACCCAGCAACTTACTAATCTCTTCTTCTACGGCTTTTGCCATTTTGACATTCTCCAGCATCCAGTATTTTGGTTTAATTTCTTTTAGTAATCTAACAAAGTCAAAAAACAACTTGCTGCGTTCATCATCAAAGTTTAGTTTCTTACCAATCATGCTAAAACCCTGACAAGGACTTCCGCCAATCAATAAATCTATATCATCTGGTAAATCTTTGGCTTTAAGTTTGGTAATGTCTCCAAGTTGAATAGTGTTTGGATAATTCTTTTGAGCGATTTTCATGGCGGGTTCATCAATTTCACTTGCATAATAAGTTTCGTATTCTATACCAGCACGCTCAAGGGCAATTTGCCCACAACTCATACCATCAAAAGTTCCTAATACACCTCGTAGTTTCATTTCTATTCCTCCATATAACTAAAGATGTGAGCAATAACTTTTACCGTCCAGCCATTTCCGACAGCACGGCGACGCTGCGTAGGTGCAATTCCTTCAGTGTAATTATCGGGCAAAGTTTGTAGTCTTTCTGCTTCAACATTAGTCAAGTTTCGCCAATCGTCAGCATGAACGCCATAAGCATCGGGATAACGACCGTGTGGTAAGCGACTAATTACTGCATCTTTACTTACCGTTGTCAAACATTGAGTCTTATCTGGATTCTTTTTTACTTGGATACATTGAGTAATGGGTAAAGTTTTATCGTCATCCTTCCGAACTCCTGCGGAGTTCAATCTTCGCCCGACGATGTGAGCAGAACTCCAGTCTTTGTCTGTTTCCAGAATGTCGGAAAGTTTTACACCGAGGTCATCTGGTTGTTCCACTCCCGGAATGTTGGTCCAGTAGAGTCTCTTACGCATCTGCGCTGAAACTTTTTGAGAATCAATAAAGATGGGTTCAACTCCAAGTTCTGCTGTAATGGCATCTTGAATATCTTGTTGCATCAAAACATTTTCCAACAGCCAGTATTTTGGTTTGTAGTGTCTGATAATATCTAAGAACTCAAAGAAAAGTTTGCTACGCTCATCGTCAAAGTTCAATCTTTTACCTGCTACCGAAAAACCTTGACATGGGCTACCACCGATAATCAAATCTATATTTTCTAAATCCCAAGTTTTCCAATCCGTGATGTTTCCCAGTTGAATAGTATTGGGGTAATTCTTTTGAGTAATCTTAATGCAATTTTTATCAATCTCGCTGGCGTAATACTTTTCGTATTCTACACCTGCTTCGGCCAAAGCAACTTGTCCACAACTTATTCCATCAAACAATCCTAACGCATTTCTAATCTTCATTTCTCTGCCTCCATAAATCCAAAGATATGGGCTATCACATCTACTGTCCAACCATTACCTATGGCTTTGTATCTTTGAGTATTACTTAGATTATCAGTGTAGCCATCAGGTAAAGTTTGTAATCTTTCACACTCCAGAGGCGTAAGTTTCCTCCAAGTAGTCTCACTCGTAGAAACCTTTGATTCACGATTCCCACCCATACTGGTTGTCAAGGTTGGAGATTTTCCGTCGGGGTGATAAACTCTTTTCAAAGATTGAATCCCCTTCAAATTAGCAGTTCCAATATGACACAGCCCTCTGGGTGAAAGTTTTCCTTCTTTCTCTTTGAAGTATTCTTCCAAGTCTCCGCCCCTGATTTCAGATTCAGGTAAAGTTTCCAAAATATCTTTGAGATAAAGCCCTTTGTCATCAGGTAAAGTTTCAACAGGAATGTTAGTCCAATATAACCTGTCCCTACTTTGCGCCGAGACCAAACCCGAATTGATTAGCACAGGCTCTACACCAAGTTCGGCACTTATCGCATCTTGAACATCTTTCTTCATTTTAACATTTTCCAACAACCAGTATTTTGGTTGATAATGTTTAATGATTTCAACAAACACAAAGAATAACTTACTACGCTCGTCATCAAAGTTCAATCTTTGACCCGCCATTGAAAATCCTTGACACGGGCTACCGCCGATAATCAAATCTATATTTTCTAAATCCCACGATTTCCAGTCAGTAATGTTTCCTAATTGTATTGTATTAGGAAAGTTCTTTTGAGTTGCACTTATTGGGTATTTGTCAATTTCGCTGGCATAGTATTTGTTAAACTTAACACCTGCTCGGTGTAAGGCTAATTGCCCACAACTAATGCCGTCAAACAATCCCAGTGCATTGTTAATCTGTATCATCCGCATCAGCCTCAACTTCAACTAATTCCTTAGAAATTAGTGTCTTTGTGCCATCTGCGTTCTTTCTCATCTTAACTCGCCACATCTTTTCGCTCATGGTAATCACTCCAAATCCAAATCAGGGTTTGATGCCTTCATTTCATCCATCTGCGCCTTCAAGCGGTCATACTTTGCTTGTTGGGCTTCATCAATTTTTTGCTTGGCTGATTCCAAAGCATCATTAACGGTCATGTCTACATGGTCAATCTCAACCACGATATAACGCTTCATATCCATTTCTGAATCATAGGAATGGCATGAGTTTAGAATAATAGTTTGCACCAAACGGTGTGCTGGCATTACTTGTTGCCACCCACAACCCATTAGGTATTCTTCAGCATACTCAAGTGCTTCTTCTTTTGTTTCCCAAATTGATACGATATGATTTCCACGGTAGGCCATAATTCTAATAAGTAGAACCACCCATATAAAGTTTTGGCTCCTATTGAACCCAGTCTTGTTCTTCTGCGTCCCATTCCCAGCGTTCTTTGGCATAACTATCGTAAGCAAACAATTGTGCATACTCCCCATCACCACCATAACTGATGGTGTAAATCCATTCCTCGCCTATGTCGTGAATGCCTAAAGGAATAAGTTGAATACGGTTATCATCAAAAGCAGGAGATTTCCATTCACGGTCGCCCGTCATCGGATTACGGATATAAGTTTTCAATTGAGCAACCGCACTGGCCGCCAAACTACCCATTCCCAAATAGGATTCTCTATCACGAATGTTTTTCCTACTAACTACTGGACCTCGCATGATAATATCTTTTAGTTCTTCACCCATCACTGATAAGTAGCCATCAAATTGCCGATAGATACGACAAAGTTCTTGACCATCTTCATTTTCAACTACTGTTATGCTACGAGTTCCCATAATATCACTTCAGGATTCTTCGGATTTGCTTTAGTTTGATTTTTAATTGACGATTCTCTCGCTCTAAGAGTTTATTTTTCATCTCTAATTTTTTGATTTCTATATTAGAATCCATTCACATCAACTCTCAAAAATAAACATATCTCCACTTACATATTCAGTAGCCTTTTGAATGGCTCTAAGTAAATCTATAAAGTGGTCGCTCACTCCCGCAGGTAATTCTAAATCATATTCAGCGTTGCCACCATATTCTCTTTCAACTACGAATATCGTTTCTTCTTCCATGTCATAGGCAGCCAACCATTCGTTTAGATATTCATGTAGCGCACCTGTGTCAAAAATAAATAATGCGGGTGCGGATGCGTCCCTGCCTACATAAACTTCTGCCATTTCATCCATTTCAGGCAAGTCCATAATTTCGCCAATTTCGGAGGGTTGGTCGCCAAAAACATACTTGTAGAAATGTCGTTCTGTTTTGCCCTCTGATAAGTAATTCAAGTATCGTCCCATATTATTCCATCTCCATTTCTTTTAGTTTCTTAGCGGCTTCCATTGAGGCTCTTTGCATCTCCTCTACCGCAGGTCGTCCTAACAACACACCTTCACGCCACAAATCAAAATCGTCAAACTCTCTGGAGGCTTGCATTAACATCCGAGCGTCTGGATTTAACAAAGGCGACATGGCTTCTGCTGAACCACACATAGAACAAATCTCGGAAACATTATCCCAACGGCTCATAGCACCGGGATATTTACCTTCGTGTTCTGCATTCGGGATTGGGCCTTCACAAATCGGACATAGATGCTTGTTCATCACTCTACCGTAGGTGTCGCTACTATAAGAAGTTTTCGCTTCAGCATCCCAAGATGATTCTTTTAGAGAATGGGGAATCAAATTACTCCACGCATTACGAGGAGTTGTTCGGGCATAAGGTTTTTTCCCACCTAACATATACCTTTGATGATTGTAGTATCCATCAACATCAACATCACCAAATAACTTTTTAGTTAATTCTCCATAAGGAATAAACCAGTTTCCTTTTTGACTATAACGAGAATTGTATTGGGCTGGTTGTAATTCCAAATACCACAAAAACGGTCGCAGTGGATTGGGGCTAACATCCATATAATCCATGATAACAGATGAATCATTCCAATTCAAAAGTTTCAGTTCAGGAATGGTCTCAAAGTCACGGATTTCTACCAGACGACTAACTTTTGGTGTTGTCATTTCGTTAATCTCTGTCCAAGTAAAACCAGAACGATTCGTTGTTAAGTTTTTGTGTGTAATTTCTAACAAGTTATTTAGCCACTCTTTTACTTGTTGCTTCTCTACCATAGTAACTACATAATAAGGTGGTTTGAAAACTGACCAGTCATAATTTTCCGATACAGAACATTCTCGTAAATCAATTGCTACCAAAACAAAGTCTACTTTGGGTTGCACCAACATTACAAAACTTCCAAACCTTAATTTGTTATGCCGTTCAGTTTTAGAAAACCAAGAATTAGCATTGGTTTGAGCAGGAATGCCAATTTGAGGTATGTTTCTCCACAAACGATTGGCTAACTCGTTCTTAAAAAAAGGACTACTATTATGTGCCACTCTTTTATTAAAGTATCTTTCCTCAAAGATGTTAGAAAAGATTTCGTATGCTGAAGTTCCATAGCCCATTGGTTTAGCACCTGACAAAACTTTTGATAAGTTCTCTCTACCGAATTGTAAGTCTACCTTCCAAAGTTCTGGATGTTCAGGTTCTTCAAAATCTTTTAGAAAGTCATACCAATCTTCATTTTGCCAATTGCCCCAATCATTTATGGGGTATCCATGTTGAGCAGCATAATCAAAACTTACCATTATTCCACTCCCACTAAACTTTCAATATCAGAAACTAACCAGTTAAGAATCTTATAGTCTATAAACTCTAATACTAAGTTAAGTTCATCAACTAACAAAGCCGTATCTAAAAGTTCTGACATCTCTCTCATTTCAGAAGAAACAACCTTTTTTCCGAAGACTAATCCCAGAAGGTAAATCATTCCACCAGAGTTAATCAAAAGAAATTGTGAACCTTTATCTCCAATATGATACACTCCCTGATTATTGAAGGCAAATTGTTTATCCACCGAGAGCGTAGTCCAGTTGCTTGGTATTTGTTTGAAAAAATCTTGATATTTCTGTTCTCCACCGGGTTGTGATAAAATCATTAAAAACTTATTGAGTCTTTCTATTTCAGCAGGTCTTGAACGACTTGGTGTGTTAATAATTTTGAAAGCCTCTACTAAATCCATTATTACACCTCCACTAAACTCTCAATATCAGAAACTAACCAGTTAAGAATCTTTGTTAATTGCGGGAAACTTATGATTTGGTAAAGTTGTTCTTCACCTTCGTCATTTACAGTTAGGGCTAAGTTGAGCATCCTTTTGACTTCGGTGGATTCATATTCCTCTTGCCCAACAGCACCCACAGCCCATGAGGTTTTTTCCTGAAAACCAATCATAGCATAAACTGTTAGAGTATTAACAAAAATCCATTGAGGCAGGATAACGCCTTCTGCATCATCATTCTTACCATCAGGATTTATTACATATATTCCAAAATTGTTGTAAGCCCATTGGGTATCGCAAGGTAAAAGTTCAACAACACGAGAGAGTCCCTTAAACACTTCTCCAATCGTTCTTACCCTCTGATATTTTACATTTTCAGCAATATCATAAAAATGCTTAAAATGGTAATCTTCATCAGTTGTGGTAGTAATACTTGTGTAGATGCCCGCTTCTATTTCATTAAAAAGATTTTCCACCAGAGATTTTGGTTCTAAAAGCATAATCTTACTTCCTAAAAAGTTTTACCAATCCAAGAAGTCCAATTGCTGCTACCAATAACCAAAGCCAACTTAATTTAGAGTTCCAAATAAGTTTTAGTTCTTTATCATACATTGAAGCCGAACCCATAGTAGGTTGTCCTTGTTTAGAATAACCCCAATCTTCGTCCCATGCACCACGAGCCAATTTTCTTTCTTGAGCAAAGGCTTGCCAATCTAATTGGTAGACTTCGCCTCCTTTTTCGTCGCTGGTTCTAAACTCTAAACTTGGGAAAGTTGTAGCAGTTGAACCACCTTCGGCATCTTCCATATTAACAGTGACTCGGTTGCCCATCTCCAGATAACTATTGTCATCCATGTGAATCTTTTTGCCCATAAACTTTTTGCCGTCCCGGACACTTCGCACGAAACTCCAGAATTGTGCTGGGATATTAAGTTCCAAAGTTGTGGTCTCACCCATTCGTGGTTGGTAGTTGAAAACTTTGGCTGGTCCTGAAGTTCGCATCCATTTCCAAGTCGTCGGCATAAAAGGTTTTTTGAATCTACTCAAAACACTTGCTTCCTTAACTTCTTTCTTAGGAAGGCTCCGGGTGACTTCAGAACCAAAACTTTTACCGTGAGTCTGAGATTTATCAGACTCCGAATGATATGGTTTGTTCCACTCCATGTTATTAGATTATGCTCTTTTGATACTTAAAGTTTAAGAAAGAGATTCACTGTATTGATTGTATGCCTAATTTTCTACATCGTGATGACTTGTGTATTGTTTGTATGAAACCAAACGGAATTAAGGGAACTTTTCTGCGCTACAATAATTACGAAGGGAGATATTGCGAAGCGTGTAGTCAAAACTTATGGACTTGTCCTGATTGTAATAGACTATTTTACCGTAATCCCAAAACACACATGAACCCTCGCCACAACATCACTCCCGATTCAAACATTGTGTGCGACGGTTGGAAATCAGAAAAACGACGCAAAGCCGAAAAATACTTCGGTTTCGGTAAAACTTTAAGTAGTTGAACCTATACACTATTAAGTGGAGCCAACTTTGAGTAGTCTGACTGATTGCGTATTTTTTGTTTTGTGATTTTTGCGTTTATTTGTTTCGTTGATTGTTTGATTTGTTAGAGTTTGAAGAAAGATGAAAATTGTTGAAAGAAGAAACATGAGGTTTGTTGTAATAGGTTTCGGCTGATTTGCACCAACCCAGAATGTTTCGGAGGCTCCATCCTTTTATTCCTTATTAGTGAGAACTTGTTGCAGTGATTTAGATTTAGTCCCAATAACCATTGTGCCACAAACTTCATATCCTATCAAACCGCTTGCTAACTGATTGATTGGCAAACTTTTGAGTCTGCCTTCTTCATCAACATAAGCCACTTCCCACATCTGTTGAGCAGGTAAGGCTTCAATCCAACCACCTACTGCCTTTTGTAAAACTTCTAAACCTACATCTATTCCTAAGTATTCAATGTTCAAATCAGTGAGAGCATAATAATGTAAGTTATCCATAATCTATCTATGGGCAATCACTGATATAAAATTACAAGTTGCGAGCCAAAGCAAAAGCCTTAGTATTGTCCGAGGGATAATGCAAACCTACTGAAACTCTGGAGGCTGCAATACGATGAGCAATTTCATAAAACTTTCTTTTGTGTTTAGGATATTTCTTACCCAGATGTTTGGCAACCATAAAAGATTGAAAAGCATGACCTGATGGATATGATGCACTATTGGCAGTATCCGTTCTTGGAGGTTCAATATCAGAGTTCACTTGAGCAGGACGAGGGCGATTATAGTATTTCTTATGAGCCATAACTATTTCATAACCGTGTTTAGCAATCTGCTTCAAAGTTTTCTCGTCATAATCTAATCCATGAGTTTCATGGTGTTCTCTAAACGCCTTAAGTAAATCTTTATCGCTTTTCTCAAAGTATTCTAAATCAGGTTTAGCCATGAGTTTCTTTACTACTTTAGATTCCTTGACTGAATCTGGGTAAAGTTCGGAACGAGCAGTTCCACCATCATAGCCTTTCATCAAGACCACTCCTTGTAAAGTAGGCTTCAATAATCATTAGGAAAATGACAATGCCTATGCCCAAAAAAACTTGTGTAATCCAGTGCATCATATTTAGTTATGATTTTCTATGATATAAAGATTCACTTATGTTTCTTTTTCAAGCCTTCGTGTAAAACCAGCAACTCATCAACCGATGCAGTTAGCCCAAGTCTCCAATCTTCAACAGCACGCATCAAGATATTAAAATCTTGTTGAAGTTCTGCTTTCTTAATCATTCACTCAACTCCCACTTTTTACGAAGTCGGATAACCAAATCTTTTAGGTCTGTGTGGTCTTGACCTCCCAGTGGATTATGACTCATTAGGCGTGCATAAGTGCATTCTACTAAATCATCAAAGTCCTGTCTTAGTTCCATAGCCGTAGCCACCGCTTTCTTAACTTCTGTCTGTGTCTTTCGCAAATCCTCGGAGGCTTGCTCAATCATCTCAATCATTTCTTCAACTGGTATTACCATCTTATTCCCTCACTATACCGTAGTAGATTCACCTATAAAAACATTTCGGCCATCGCTAACCAAGCAATCAAACTCTTGATAATCTACATTTTTTCCTTCAATCACCCAATGAGGTTTCTTACGAGGATTATACTCAACCAAAGTTTTACCCTGATAACTTCCTGATGACAAAAACTCAACTTTTTCACAGCGTATCCACGAACAAACCGTTTTGTTTCTTTCGCCCTCAAAGATTTGACGAGCAATTCGGGGACGATTATGCAACTTACAGTTTAGCATTCTCAACTGAACCTGCTCTGGGTCGTAATAAGTTTTCACGCCCTCCTCGTCAATCACTTGAAACTTACGGTGATGCTCTCCACCACCTAAATGAAATCTAACTTTCATGTATCCACCCCATGCCAATTATTGACCTTTCGTTTGAAGTTCTTATTGGTTTGCTGTTCCCAACTTTCGGTATCACAACAAAAACAACTATGCCCATGCAAGTCAAACATTTCAACATATCTTTGTTTGGCCTCTTCAGTATGTGGATTTTGAAAAATCCTCCAAGCACCCTTCGCATTGTTCACAAATTGAGTTTCCAAAGTATTAACATAAAGGGGTCTCCACTCAATATAACGAATTGGTTTGATAGATTGGTTCTTAGAATAATAATGTTTAGTTAATCTTTCTTCATCAGTTTCTATTCCTGTAATGCAAAGTTCAAAACCAACCAACTTTCGCCAATACACATCTTTGAATGTTCCTGTTGCGTAGTTATACTCCAACTCCGATAATCCATCTGCCCAATTCGGGTCTATCCAATGTGGTGTTTTCATAGTTCGCCCTCACTATTGCTTAGTAGGCTCATAGTATAAAAGGTTTTTGGCTATCACAGGAGTATTTGTTTAATAGGGAGTTTCTTTGCCCACTCCGCCATCTCATAAGTTCTAAAGCCCGTCGGTCCATTATGTTGATGAGCCACAACAAAACCTTTCTTAGTATAATATCTTAAAGAGGAGGATACTGACGCAACCGTGTGATGATGGCGATTACCTACTGATGCTCGCAAGGCTAAACTTTCAGCCTTTAATGGTTCTCCACTGTGTTTTAAGATTTTAAGAATAGGATAATGTTTCAAACTTCTTCGTCTTTGCCCATTACTCCGATTGTCATTATTACAGTCTTGATTACAAAATGAACGATTACTTAATCCAAGATTCCACCTTAATTCCACATCTCCTCCACAATTTTCACAAGGGACTATGATTGGAGGAAAGTATTCCATGTGTTTCAAATGAGGATTCTTATGAGGGGCATATTTCTTTAACTTTTTCTCATCAAAAAATTGACAGTATAAACTACAATATCCATCTTTACAAAATTGAACTTTACGAGGTTGGCTCAAACCCTCTCTATCGCAAACTTTACACACGGATTTCACTTCTTTTTCTTTCTTTTCTTTTTCGTTGCCTTACGAGGTTTCTTAGGAACTTTCATATTGATTGGTGAATCAGAACTTTCCAAATCGTGGAGTAGACATGGATTCAAACTGCAATAAAACTTTGTAGTGATAACTTTATGCCATCTGGCCGACTTGGTTTTATGCCACCCTACTGAAACAGTATGTCCTGCTGAAACTTTCGTTTTACAAACACTACACTCTGCGCCTGACTCATCAGGCATTCCATTTTCATAAGGCTCACCAACTTCTAAACATTCTGCCATACATTCCAAACTACAAAACATATCACTACTCAAATGTTCTGTCCAACGATTGTTCGCAAATAAAGAATCTGTGGCAATCCAAATGGCTTGATTAGTTTTAATTTCAGACTCACACATTACACATTGATTCATTCAATCACTTCCAAAGTTTCAATAGACAGTTCTTTGAACTTGGCTTCAATCATTACATCAACTTCTTGACCGTGTAAGTGCATAGGGCCATAACAAAGGTCGGAATGAGCAGGAGTTTCCTTTTCTAAACCTTGCTCAATACCACGAGATTCGGAATAATGAACAACTGGTCTCACTCCACCCCATGTTGAACAAGCCAACTTGAGAGCCTCCTCCTCACTCAAACCACCTGTGCAAAACTTATGATGGTGATAATCAAAGACAATAGGAACTCCAACTGCTTTGTGAACTCGCATCAAATCCACAACTGAAAACATTCGGGCTTTGTCATCATTCTCCAATGTTAGTCTCTGTTGCACATTAGGACTCAAAAGTTTGAAGTTTTCTACAAACCTTGCGATAGCCCCATCGTGGTCTCCAGCCCCGACACCGAGATGAATGTTAATCTTGTTGTAATAACTTGGTGCAAAACCCATAGCATCAAAAACCTTAGCATGACATTCCAAATCACGAACTGTGCGCTCAACAGTTTTAGGATTCTTAGAACCTAAAACATTGAAAGGACCGGGATGATAAGTGAGTCGGTGCTGGTGTGTGTCGGCAAAGTTTCCAATCTGGGTCAGCAACTCTTGAACTCTTGAAGCATTAGGCAAATCCTCAATCTCATAGCCCAACTCCTCATGGCTCATAAACGGAAACATTTCGCTACTCAAACGCATGAATCTAATACTTTTTGACTCATTCCATTCCAGTATCCGTAAAAGGTCAGTAAGATTGCACTCAATCTTTTCAGCGACAATATCAATATCAAAGGTTCGCTTGATACAGGTTCGGTTAGTGAAAATCTTATCTTTAGCCTTACTTCCCGAACACTTTTGGCAACGCCCGCAACGCTTTCCAACTTGCTTGAAGGTATTGTCGCAACTGCCTCCCAACTCCATATTTATACACGCATAGCCTACCTTCATCACTATACCTATGGTGGACTACCCTTATCAATGTTGTGGTTCAAACCTCTTAATTCAATAGTAGGACAATTTTCGGTCTATTTATTCTCTAAAGGTCCGATTTTGTCCAATAGCCAACATTAGTCAAAACGATGCATTATGATACAAGACATGGCGATAGCCCCCAAAGGCAGGCAAAATCTCGGACTAGCAGATGTGGGC
>JAAHTH010001260.1_pt1 | contig 22409 bp, 22 predicted proteins | sample 6116091 | NCBI WGS metagenome assembly JAAHTH01 (sample SAMN13939990, study PRJNA603662) | sponge metagenome | isolation source: marine sponge | host: Mycale hentscheli | place: New Zealand | collected 2006 | reverse complement strand
TTAATTTATTTTAATATTTATTTTTTTTTTTTTTTTTTTTTGTTTTTTTAGGTTTTGTTTTTTTTTCATTTATTATAAATATATCTTTTTTTTTAATCTTTTTTTTTTTAGTTGATAATTTCTCTATTTTCTCTTCTACTTCTCCTAAATTACCATCAATAGATTTTTTAATACTCTTTTCACAACCACATCCACATTTTGAACTATCCATAATATTATATATATATATTATATATATATATAATATAATTATGTCATTACTTATTACAGGACAAAGAAATGAATTTTCAGATAAACCTTATTCTTATGAGAATGATTTTGACAAACTAATTATAGAAAAAGATAGTGAAATTGCTTTAATACAATCTAATATTAATAGAAGTGGATTGTGGAATTTAGGACATAGAAGAAGGTCAATGGGTGTATTTTTTGGTAATAGATTACCATTTGATGATGATGATTTGAAATATACAGATTCAGGTGATAAAGTGCCTCAGGAAAAATATGAAGTATTAACAAAAGATATACCTTGGGATGTATTTATAGATGCAGGTACATATAATGTTGATGAATTTGTTAAAATAATTCAAGCATCATTAAAAAGATATTCACCACATCCAGCATTTACAGATTTTGTAGTTAATAAAGTTCAATCCACAGAAGGAGAATTCCAAGGATACAAAATTATAGCAAATGCTGATACATTAGACACATATACAGGAACAACACGTCCTGAAACAATTGATGCTGATTTTTATGTTAATGAAAATAATGCTTTTTATACTCATTCTACTGGTATTATTTCTTTACCACCAAATCCTGACGCAATATCAGAATATAGTACAGGTTTATTATTTGAAACTCCTATACATCCTGCAGGTGGTAATTGGGAAATTCAAAATATAGATTGTACTATTACTAATCCAAATTTTAAATTTATGATAGGATTATGTAGAAATATAGATAATGGAAAAAAGATGCCTTATACTGATTCTTACCACGGAAAATTTAAATATTTATTTCAAGAAGGTTCATTAGGTAATGTTATAGACCCTGATGATTGGTTTTTACAAGATGAACCTTTTGAAGAAAAGGGTGCTGATTTTTTTGATATAGCTGTTGCTTTTAATGGAACTGATGTTAGATTATATTATTTAGATTTTCCTATGAAAGAAGGATTAGATAATCAAATGAAAATGAAAGAACTTGAATATTGGGATACAGGAACAAATGGAGGAAGTAGTCAATATACACAGGTAATTAAACCAACAACCACAACTGAAAAAGTAAAATTTGAAATATTTAATGAAAAAATAAAAATAACTTGGGGGACAAAAGTATTATCTGATGGACAACTTCCAGCAATTGGAAGTAATCAATATACATTATATCCTAAAATGATTTTTAAAAATGAAAATCAAACATATTTAACTATACCTAATACTTGTTTGATTGTAGAAAATTGGAATATGACAAGAGATATGTATTATATAACTTATCATAATAAACCAAAACATCAAGATATGAATAGAGCACATCATTGGAGCACATTATATGTAAGAGGACAAATATTTAATATGGTTAATAGTACTGATAATATTCCTGCTGGTTTATGGATAGATGATTATAGAGATGATATAACAACTAATGTATATGATAATAGTGTTACATTAACTAAACCAAACCAATTGATTATATTAATAACAGGTGATACATTAGGGGATAGATATAATTATGATGGTAATATTCACGGATTTTTAGGATTTAATAGAATAGAAGAAGAACCTGATAGTTTAACTACAACTTCATTAACTTATAAAACTGGATTTGGGAAAACTCCTATTAATAAAGTAGGTGAAAATTTATTCTGTAAAATATCTAATTTAACTATGAAATCTAATAATGGTTTTACTCATCAATTTAGTAATATTATAGCATCTTTACCAAGACTTGATAATAATGGTAATAGTGTTGGACTTTTAAATTATGAACCTTCAAACCTTGTTTTTTTGGATTTAAAAAATAAAGAAGATATGGTACTATCAAATATTAAAATTGAATTAGTTAATATTGATGAAAATTTCGTAAAAGATTTAGAAGACTTTACACAAATTACATTTTTAATTAGAAAAAAACAAAATTAAATAATAAATTATAATAGTGAAATTTTTTATATATATAGATATTATATATATAAATATGGATAATGATGATTTTTATATAAGTGAAGAAGAAGAAGTAAAAGAAGAAACAGAAGAAGAGGTTGAAAATGATAAAGAAGTTGAAGATAAAACTGCAGAAGAAAAAGTAGATGATTATTTTGTTAAACCTGAAATGACATTAAAAGAAAGAAGATTATTAAATTTAAAAAAAGCAAGAGAAGCAAAAAAATTAAAAAATAAAAATAATAAAAAAGAAGTTAAGAAACCAAAAAAAAAAGTAGTAATTCAAGAAAGTGAAGAAGAAGAAAGTGAAGAAGAAATTGAAGTTAAACCTAAAAGAAGAATCAAAAAAAATATTGATAATAATAATAATAATGATTTAGATTATGATAAATTAAGTAATTTAATTGCAGATAAATTAGAACAAAGAAAAGCAATAAGAAAAAGTAAAAAGAATAATAATGAAGAAGTGAATACACAATACGACCATTTATTTTTTAATATCTAATTATATAAATAGAGATTATGAGTAAGAAAGATAATTCTAAATTTAAAATATATCCATTAAAGATTGAAGAACCAAAAAGAAAAATTAAAATTAATGAAGACTTTCCAATGTCAGTTCCAGGGATTTCTTTGGTTTGTGCCCCTGTCAGAACTGGAAAAACTTGTTTGGTAAGTAATATTTTAATAAGGGAAGAAATGCTAAATGTATTTGATGAAGTGTATGTATATAGTCCTGTTGTTTTCAATTGTAAATCAAGTAAATGGATAAGAGAACATTTTAATTGTAATGCTGAATATACTGATGCTTCATTACAAGCAATATTAGATAAACAAAATGAATATGTAAAAAATAATAATATAGAAAAAAGACCTTCAATATGTATTTTTTTTGATGATTGTGTTAATATGTTTAAAAATAATAGTTTAGCAGTTAAAATTAGTAGTATGTATCGTCATTTTGGAATTGATCAGATTATTTTTTCAATACAAAAATACAAAGGTATTCCACCAACAATAAGGGCTAATATTAGTACATTAATTTTACTCGCACCAAATAATAATACTAAACAATTAGAACAAATAAATGATGAATTAGATTGTTTTGGTGGTTATGATAATTTTATAAGATTATTTAATGAAGCTACTAAAAATCAAGAAAGATATAATTTTTTATTAGCACAAATTGATTATTCACCACCTAAAATTTGGAGCAATTTTGAAAAAGTAATTCAATCTTAATAAATTTTTTAATATATAATTAATATATATATAAATATAAAATGGATGTCAATAACATAATGGGGCAATTTAGTAACATTAACGACCATATAGATGAATTAAATAAAATAGCTGAAACTGGTTATGAAGGAAAGGAAGAAACAGCACAATCGGAAGGACAAACAGCTGGTATGTTTATGAAAGGTAAAGCAACAGCAGATGTTGTTAGTGGTATAGGAGGTGCTGCAAAAACAGCATTAGATGCTGGTAAGGCAGCTGCAAAAGCAGGTGGAGCAGTGGTTGAGACATCAGCAGATGCTGCAAGATTAGCAACAAGAAGTGGTAGATTCTTAGCAGGTGCTTCTAAATTAGGTGGAGGTGCTGTGGAATTAGCATCAAAAGCAGGAGCAGTAGCAGGTGCTGCAGAAGGTGCTTGGGATTTAGGTAAAAATATTTATGAAGATGTTAAAGATAAAAATGTTCATATTACAGGTGATAACTGGCAGGAAAAAACATCCACAGTGCTGGGAGAAATAGGTGGAGCATTAGATGGAGCTTCATTATTAGGAGGGCCCGAATTGCTGGTAGCAGGTGCTGCATTCCAAGGGTTGGGTGAAGTTATGGATATTTGGGGTGGAACTAAGGATAATAACGGAGTTCCTGAACCCCCTAAACCAGTTCCAGCTAATGATATACAACCACCCTCTTTTGCTACTTTGGGGATGGTACAAAATCATAATAATAATATAAAACAAAAATTAAAATAAAAATAAAAATAATATAGAATATATTATATATATATATATATATAATGTCCTATTGGAATGAACAACCAAATGTAAAACAAGTAATGTCTGAAAAAGTATCTTATCCAACAAATGAAGGATTATCTTTTAGAAGTGATAATAATAGAAAAATTCAAATACATATTCCACCAAGTTGTGAATTTATACAACCATCTGATACTTTTTTAAAATTTAAATTAAAAGTAGATTTTAATATTACACATGCAACATTAGGAGCAATTAAACAAAGATTACAATTAGTTCCTGAATTGGGTGCTTCTGTTTTAATTAAAAATTTAGTTATTAATGCTGGAAGTGGTAAAACATTAGAAAGTGTAGAAGATGCTAATTGTTTAAGTTCAATTAAATTAATGTATAATAAAAATATGAATTTAGATAATAAAAGAAGTAACACAGAAGGGGTAGTATTATATGATTTTAGAACTCGTTCTTTTGGTTCTACTACTGATGTTGTTAGAAAAATGCCTACTTATAATACTTATACAAATCCTTATTTTAATACTCTTGATAATCAAGAAGTTGAATTATGTGTTCCTTTTCATTGTAGTGGATTACTTGGAGAAACTAACGAAAAGATACTACCTGTTGCTCTATTAAATGGATTGGATATTTTTTTAGAATTAGAGGAGCCAAGATATTGTTTTAGAGCAATTCAAAGTGCTGTTGATATTGGTACTAAAACAGCATACTATGCCCCTCATTTAGATTATGGTGAAGGTGGTGTTGCAGGTGATGGTTTAGTAAATACTGATGCTTATAATTTTATTTTTATTAAACAAAAGAATTCAAATACTGAAACTTTTTATTGTCCTTTTGTTATAGGTGAATTAATCGGATTAAAAGGAGGAGAAACATTAGGTAAAATAAGTGATATAGAAAAAGTAGCAACAGGTTTAAAAATTAGTTTATCAGCACCTTATACAGCAAATGCTGATTATGATGCTGATACACCTGTTATTTCTGTTGGTTTAACTGATGTTGATTGTACTTCTACATTAGAATATGAAGTTAGAGATGTTGAGATTCAAGTTAAAAAATGCTTTTTAGATCCTGCTACTAAAAAAGCAATGGAAAATTCACTAAGTAATAGAGGGACTATTACATATCCATTTTTAGCATATGAAAATTATAGAAGAATGATAAATAATAATGAATTATCACCAACTATTGATTTACCATTATCTAATAGACTTGGATTATCTATTCTTCACCAACCTTGTGAAGATAATAGTAATTTAACACAATGTTTAACAAACTTTTTAATTGATAATAATTCATATTTTAAATTAACTGGTAAGATAAATGATGATAAATCATATGCTGTATTTTTAGGTGGAAGACAAAATCCTGATAGAGATGTTCCATTAGACCAAACAGCAACAACAACAGGACATAATCAAAGACATTTACAACAATTAAGACAAGCATTAAATCAAGCATCTATTCCTGTTATTAATAATTTATATAGTAAAAATAATTTTGTTATAGGGAAACCATTAGGAATTGAAAAAGGTGTTATGGATTTAGCAAGTATAGAAAATGAATATCAAATAAGATTAAATTATAATTCTACAAGTACTAACAATAAATCTCTTAATTCTTTTGTTTCTCACATTAGACAAATTCAAATTACTTCTAATGGTATTAATTGTATTCATTAATTAAATTTTTTTTTTTTAATATATTATATTTATATATATATTAAAAATGTACGAGTATGTAACACAAACCCCGAGTTCAGCACCTAATAATCAAAGAATAAGTAATAAAAATAGCACTCCTATTATAGATTTTATTTTAGGAGTATCACCTAAAAAAATTAGAAAAGGAACTTTAAGATTAAATTTTGAAATTGAATTCTTTGATGCTGGTGGTAATCCAATTATTGTTGGTGATGGTGTAGGTATAGATAATTCATTGGGAATTTATGGAATATTTGACCAAATAGTTATTGCTAATGATAATGATGTTCCAATTGAAAAAATAGAAAGGTATAATAGATTTTTAAGTTCTTACAATAAAATGAAAATGAATAATGTAGATTATGCTACGAATCAATCCCTTATGTCATGCACCAATTCTAATTATTTTAGTGCTATGGATATTTTAAGTCATAAACAATATGTTTCAATGCCTTTATATTCAGGTTTATTAACAGGTAATGATTATTTTTTAGATGCTTCTAAATTAAATGGTTGTAATTTACATCTTACATTAACACCAAGTTCTAATTTCTTTTTTGATTTAACAGGAGATGATAATGCAGAGGGTTGTTATTTTGATTTAAGTAATGTAAGTATTTCATATGAAGCAATACCATTATCAAAAGAAGAAATGGCACAAACTGCTATGTCTTTTACTACTATTAATTTTAGTGGTGATAATGTTAATAATAATTATAATACTATAAATAAATCTATTGGAGAACCTAATTTATTAAGTTTCTTTGTTAATTTCTTAGAAACAAATCACGCACAAAATTATGATTATAATAGTCTTGCTACTAATAAGTTTTCTGATGCTAACTTTTATGACCCTGTTAAAAGAATTAGAATATTAAAAGATGGTGTATTAAATCCAATTAAATATAATTTAGATAATGAAAATGGAGATATTGGTGCTAATATGTTAAGTGGTGAAATTTATAGAAATGCTATGGATGCTTTCCAACCATTTATGAATGCTGGTAATAATTATAGAAATGCTGTAAATACAAATACATATCCAGCATCTGAAATAGTTGATAATGGTGAAAGTTGGATTATTGGATGTGCTTACAATCCTATAACTAAAATGGGTGAGAATTTTAAAACTGCTAATTTAGGTTTAGTAATTGATAAATCAAGTACAGCACCTATTAATCATAAGGCATATTTGTTTTTTAAAGTTAGAAAAATAATTAATTTTAATTAAAATAATAATATTATAGATTATATTATATATATATATATATATAATAATGTCTAAAACTGAGGTAGTACCAAATCTTCCAAATGATGTATATTACAATAAAGCAGGACAAAAATCATATTGTGTCAAAAAAGAAATTCCTGAAATTTTAAAATTAAATTGTAATAATAAAACACCTAATAGTCAATATATAGATAGTAGAGAGATACAACCTATTGTTTCAACGAAAAAACTATGTAGAATAAAACTTCCAAAAGTTGGATTTATGAATAATACTGCTAAATTATTAGTTGGTATTTCTTGGGGTAATAATACATTAACTGATAGATATTTCTTACCACCTAATATTGGTATTAGTTCAATTGTTAAAAAGATTTCTTTTATGGCAGGAGGAACTGAATTATTTTTTTTAAATTCATTTGATGATTTTAAAGCATTTGAAATTATTTTTCAAAATCCTGAATTACTTAATAAAATTGGTAGTGTGCTTCACGGAACAGTTGGAGGTTATAGAAATGGTATAAGTGATGCTTACATTGATAATGGTGATTGGAATAAACAAAATAAATTAGAATATGATACAGAATATGAAACTTCTTTATCTCATAAAAAAATATTTTTTAATGAAAGTCTTTTATTATTTAATGGTAAAGAATTTACAATTGATTTTTCTCAGTTAGTACCTATATTATCTACTACTCCTTTACCATTATATTTAATTAAGGATGATTTATATATTAATATAGAATGGAATGAAAATATTTATATTACTGGTTTTGGAATGACTGATGAAACAATTGCTTTATCTGTAGATCCTTCAAAAGTTTCATTTTTAGCAGATTTTGTTTTATACGACCAAAAAGTTATGGATGAATTAGCACAAGAATATAAACATTTTAGTCTTCCACCTGCAAGAGAATATAATTTATTTACTAAAACTTTAACTAATGTAGGTAATACTATTAAATCAGATTTATCATTAGGGGCTGGTAATAGATTTGTTACAGGTGTTGTTCTTATGGTTGAAGAAACTGGTTTAACATCTACACAAAAATATAATTCATTACAAAATAAATATAGAAGTAAAGCAGTCAATGTTAATAATGAAAATGAATTTAGAATTAAAATTAATGGTGAGGAATTATTTAATACTCCTTTAACTAATACTGCTGAAATTGCTTATCATCTAAATAATTTTAATAACTTTACTCCTTTTATTAATAGAAGTGAATATATGGAAGGTGTTAATCTATTAAGTGATTTAGAACACGAAAAGCACGTATTAAGTGATGGTACTGCTGGTAGTTATGGAAATAAACAATATTTTTATTTTATGATTGATAGACCTACTAATAAAAATGGAGTTCAATTATTATTTAATAGAAATAAAAATGCTGTTGAAACTGGTGGAGATTTATTATTAAAAGCATATGTAATGGTTGCTAAAAGTATTAATTGTGTAGATGGTTATTTTTATCAAGCATATTCTTAAATTTATATTATAAAAAAATTGATTTAGTTTTATAAGTTTTTTTTATATATTTAGATTTTATATATGACATATAAAATTTATTTAATAGAATGTAATAAAACAGGTTTAAAATATATTGGTTCTACCACTACTTCAATTAATAAAAGAATAGCAGACCATATATATGATATGAAAAGAAAGAATACATCTTCTAAAAAAGATTAAGAAAACAAATATTATAATGTAAAAATATTAAAAGAATTTAATAATATTGATAAGAAAAAATTACTACAATTTGAAGATGAATATATACAAAATTATAATTGTGTTAATTATAAAAGAGCATATAAGAATATAAAATATAATAAAGATAAAAATAGATTATATAGAATTAATAGAGATTTATATGAGAAAACTTGGGGAGAATATGGAATATATAGTTGGGATAATAATTTATTAAAGATTGATATAGATTTATTTAAATAATTTTTTTAATTATTTATTTAATATATTATATTTATATATTAAATAATATGGATAATAAAAATAAGAAAAATCTAAAAGAAGAACAACAACCACAACCACAAGTTTATGCTGATAATGTTAGTATTGAATGTAGCAGATTACAAGCACAAATAAAACAAACTAATTATAGATGGACTAATGATTTACATAAAGGGGTTAAGGTTGGTAAAGGTGATTCCATAGAAATATCACACGGATTTTTACAGGCAAACGGAGCAGGTGATGGTATAACATCAATACAATTTGATAATAAATTTTTAGAAAAAAAAGTTTATCCTAATTTTTATAGTCATACAACAAGAGAATGGGATTTAAATATTGGAAAAGATATTTATGATAATAAAACATCTTTACTTATAAATTTTCATAAATATAATGATGGTTTAAATTGTATTCAATTACCTGCTACTACTTTTCATCAAAATTGGTTAGATAATGTAGATACTGCAAAAGTAGAAGCAACACAAGCAACACACCGAATGATTCCAATACAAACAAGTTCTTATTGGAGTTCAGGAGGTGATTTTGTTAAAAATGATATATTAGAATATCATAAAAATTATTTTGATGGTACTAAATTTACAATAGTAGCAAGAGATAAAACAAGAACATATGCTAATATTAATAATAGTGCTTATTGGCAATTTTATACATTTCAACAATTTATAGATATAGAAGTAGATAAAGGTTTTAATAATTGTAATAATGTAGCAGAACAAATTACACAAAAATTTAATGAAGTAATTAATGAATATGAACTAACAGATTTTAGACCAACAGAACAAATAAATGATAATAATTTTGATGTTAATCCTAATACTTTACCATATACATCTAATTATAGTGATGACCCTAAAATAAAAGAAACTAATATGTTACGAGCATTTACTTGTGCTACACGATTTACTACTTGTGATAATGTTTATACAGCATATTATAATGGAACATTTGGAGATGCTTATTATTTCCAAAATTATGATTTTATAGGAGTAAAATATATTAATTTTTTTATTGAAGGTCGTAAAGTTGGTAATGATGGTATATTACAAGAGTTTGCGAGATTTGCAGAAACTTTAACAACACCAGTAACAGAACAATGGGTAAGATTTAATTGGAAATGGGATAAAATAGAACAATTTTTTAAATGGATAGATACACAACAAAGAGAAGAAGGATTATTAGATAGATTAGGATATAATAAATATACTGAAAGATTTTTACATATTAAACCACAAGATGAATTTGGTACTTCTACAATAGGTGGTGATAAATGGAGTCAATTATCACATATTGTTAAATTACATATTAATCCTTCTTATTACGGAGTTAAAACAGATGCTACAAGAGAAAGACCTTATTATGGTATGTTCCAAAAAGATGATGATACACATTTTTATATGAAAATAACTACATTTAATACGATTGACTATCCTATTACAGCATTTAGTAGAACTATTGGATATGATAGAGCATTATCAGCATATGGTAATCAATCTATAATGTTATTTAATGGGTTAGGTTCTAAACAAGATATGGCACAAACTGTACCACAATCAGCATCACATCCTATAAATAATACTATTACATTCAATCATATTACTTATCAAACAGATGTAGCAATTAATAAAATTTATTTAGGAGCAGACCAACCGATATTAAATTATAATACTAATGAAAATAAATTTGAATTATCTAACTTATGTAATTTTAGGAAAGCTGTAAATACACCATTTGGTAATAATCCTTTAACAACAAATAATTATGATAAATATAATACTTTAAATCCTAATGCAGGAGTAAATCAATATTATATTAATCCTTTACATCATCCTATTATTTATCAACCTGCTGTAAGACCTTTACACACACATCAAAATGATGCTAATCAATTTTATAATGTAGATAGATTTAAGGTATTTGATTGTATTAGTGGTGTAGGTATAGAGGACTTTTCATTCGTAGATAATACTTTTAGAGATTTATGGAATGTATTAGGATATAGAGGATTAATAAATTCATATACAAATAAAACAGATACAGAAGGAAATTATTTACAATTAAAAAGAAATTCTTTCAATACATTTTCATATCCTTATACAACAAATGCTGAAATAGAAAGTGAAGATTTAATACAATATGGAGGTTCAATTTGGGGTGCTTCTTATTTTACACCAATACCTGCTGTATTTCAAAGTGTTGATGTATATAATAGTGGATATACTCAAATTATATTAGATGCTACAAGTACAACAATTACAGCAGATAAAATAGCAAGTAAAACTAATCATTCATTTTATATTGTTAGGTCATCTATAATTCCACAAATATTATATTATGGTAACAGAGATGATAGTTGCGGTAATCCTATTAATGTTTTTAGTATTGTAAGTAAAGAAAATAGATTAGATGATTATTTATTTTTATCACCATCAGGAGATATGACTTATACTTTTAAAGAAGATGCTATAATTAATACAATTGAAACAACTATTGAAAATAACGATGGGACACCTGCAATACTTGATGAGAATAATACAATCATATATAAAATTAGAAAAAAAGTAATTGATTCTATTGAAATAATATAAGTATGTAAAAGTAGGTAAAATATTTAGATTTTTTTACTTACTTATTTACAGGAATTTATTATGTATTACAAATTAATTTATTACCCTCTTATTTAACACTAATAAAAGATATTAAAAAAAATATATATTAATATATTATATATAATAAGTAAGTAAAGTAAGTAAAGTAAGTAAAATAGCAAAAAAATTAAAAACTAAAATAAAAATAAAAATAATTTTAGAACAAAAAAAAAAAACCTCAAAAATACCCTTTTTACTGGTTTTACTTACTTTACCTACTTATTGATTATTATTTAAAAATTAATAAATAATAATTTTTTTTTCATTTTTCTCATTTTTACTTACTTTACTTACTTTTACTTACTTTACTTACTTTTACTTACTTTACTTACTTTTACTTACTTTTACTTACTTTTACTTACTTAATAATTATATTTATGGAATTCTTCATTTACTATTTTAATATCAGGCATATAAAAATCTGCATTAGAATTATTAACAGATTTTCTTATTTTAATTGAAGGACAAACCATCCTAATTTTTCTCCAAAACCATACATTATTAAATACTTCTTTATGACTTCCGTGATTATATGAAGTATATAAATTATATAATATTGTTTTATCATTATAAGTTTTAAATGATAAACTTTCGTTAAATTCACCATTACATAATCGTTCCCAAAATACTTGAAATGTATCATAATTAATTTCTAATTGTTGAAAATAGAATTCAGTTTTAGGATAATCCTCAGGATTATAATTACTTATATCTCTATTATAAAAAAAATTAAATATATCTTGCATGTGATTATCCATAATATTTTTTATTTTTTTATATTTTTCATTACTTAATCTTTCATTTTTACACATAGTTAATACAAATCTTCTATCATCCTTTTTCAATGATACCATCCAATCTTGATTTGTAGTAATTAAATTATTAGAATGATTAGGATATTCAGCATCAGGGTCTTTACCTTTACCTTCAATTTTAATATAATCATTTGTAATTAAATTTTTGAATCTTCCTTCTTCTTTTACATTACCACCCCAATTAGTTTCATCAAAATTAATTAATAATTTATTTTTTGCTGTTGTTGTAAATTTACCAATTATTTGTGACATATCATTAGTTGATACAGCATATTTATCAAATATTTTTTTCATAATTAAATATATTAAAGTTTTTCCAGTACCTTGAATTGATTTCCAAACTAAACAAGTGCCGTTTTTTTTCCAAGGTGTTTGTATCATTCTACTAAACCAATTTAAAATATATTCATACATATAATTATTATTATTTGAAATAACATCTTTAATATGAAATAAAAAAGGTTCAATATTATCAATATTATAATCACCAGTATTAACATAATTTAATCCTCTGTACCAATTAAAATAATTTTCAATACTATTATCAGAATTAATTGGATTAAAAGTAATATAATCAACATCTCTTCTATTTATATTTTCATTCCATATGTCAAAAGGATTAACATATTTCTTTTTCATTTTTTCACTAATTAAACATTTATAATCAATTAAAAATTTATATTTTATAAAATAATTTTTAGTTTTTTTTAAATTATTTTGAATCATAACATCATAACTTGAATAATATAAATATTCATCTTCTTTTGTATAATAACTTATTAATTCATTCATATTCCTCATAAATGTATCAATACCTTCATTGTACCATTTTTCATATTTATTTTTACAAGGAAAATCAATATCATGCCATCTTTTTAATTGTTTATAACTTAATCTATTTTTAGGATTTTGTTTTTTAAAATAATTATAAGTATTTAAAAGTTTTTCAATACCTGAATATTTTTTTTTATCTTTTTCACTATATTCATTAAATATTTTAAAACCAATATCACTACCTTCAAAATTATTAAAACAAATATGACCTATTGATATCCAATCATTATAATCATATCTTGGTTTAATAGAAAATAATAATTTTTTAAAATCTTCTTCTTTTAATTTAGGTAAATCAAATTTTTTATTATATTCATCTTTAATTTTAATTTCTACTTTTGGAGATAAGGGTGGTGATATAGCAGGTGATGGTAAATGAATTTTAAAAAATTCATTATTAGTAAATTCATTACTATTAATAATATGTTTTAATATATTTCTTCTGCAATTAATAGGTTTCTTTTGTCTTTTATCATTTGGTTTATATGAATATATTAACCTTATTAATTGTCTTGATTTATAAACAGATTTATCAATATTTAATCCATTCTCTTCATTATATAAATCATTTAATTCATTAAATTTATGTAAATCATTTAAATTAGTTTCATATCCATTAATAACCATATGAAATGATAAAGCATACCATTTTTTATTTTTATCATCATATTTAATTCCGTGAGAGGAACTAATAGATATAAAAGTATTTTGAGGATATAAACTATTTAATTTATCTAAAACTTTATCTTTAATATCATCTTCTATAACTTCAATACAATCATCTTCAAACTTAGCATCAATATCATAATATGGTTTTATTTTAGTTTCAGGTGTTAAATATTCAAAAAAATTATTAGTATTATTTTTATTTAATTTTTTAAATAAATCTTCTTTATTATTTACATCTTTTGTAATAGGTTCCCACTTACATTTAAAATCTGATTTACCCTTAAAATCAACTAACTTAATATTCATAATATAATATATATATAATATATTATAAATATTCTTTTAAGTATTAATAATTTTTTTTAATCATTTAATAATATTATTTAATGTAATATATTTTTTAATTCTCTATTATAATCAGAACCATTAGGTTCATCAAACATAGATTGTAAATATTCAACTATATCATATTTATAATAAGAATCATAAAAACTAAATTTTTCTTTATTCCATCTATTATAATATTTAAAACTACTTCTAAATATTTCAATAAATTTATTATCATCTCCTACATATCTTTCTCCGTCGGGGTCTTGAACCCATTCATCATTTATTTTAACATATTTACAGCATTCAAAATCAGAATCAAAATTATCACATATATCGTTAAGTTCATTAAATAAAAACTTACGATTTTTATGTGTTTGTTTTTCTGCTTTATCCAACTTCTCTTCCTTAACTTTCATATCATAAATTATACCCCACATATCAAGATTAAGGATAGACATTTTAGTCTATCCCAGTCCTTAATATGCTCTTTGTTCTCCTACTATATATAATTAACAAATCTTTAAGTAGAGAATTAAGAAAAATTTTTAATCGGTTAAAATAGTAATTTCAATATCATTCATTTTCTTAGGTGTATCAAACTCTAATAAATTTAAAATTAATTTTTTATTATTCATAGTTAAATATATTTTTTTCATTTTTTCTAATTTTTCCTCATCACTCATCTTACTATAATAATTATTTTTATTTTGTTCTTTTAATTTTTCTTTATTCCTCTTATAATAATCTCTTTTTCTTTGTTTATCTTTTTCATAGATTTGTTCTGCTGTTAAATTACTTTTTCTCATACTAATATATATTCTTAATATCTATTTAAATATTTTTAGTAGTTAGAATATCCAACCTGTTTTAATTGGTTCTGTTTTTATATCTTCTTTTTTACTTTTTAAATATAAATCTTTTACATTCAATTCAATATCATTTATTTTATCATTTAATTTATCAAGTACATTTAATATATTGATTACTTCATTCATTAATATATCTTGATTGTTTTTTAAATCTTGTCCTATAATAATTAATTTATTTATTTTATCAGCATTTATTTGTGCTTGTGTTTTCATATATCTATACATCCCATTCTTTTTGTTGCTGAATCAAATATTTCTTTATCTTTTTCAATTCCAATAAAATTTCTCATCATATTTTTACAAGCAATACCAGTAGAACCTGAACCCATTGTAGGATCTAAAATTGTATCATCTACTTTACTATAATATTTTAAAATCCATTCAATTAATTCTACTGGTTTTTCAGTTGCATGTTTTCCTCTTCTACTTTTTATTTCTAATGTTGAATTTGGTAGTGGTGGTTCATACATACTTTCTCCATCTTTTCTTTTAAAATCACTTCTTTTTACATCACCATACAAATCACTTTTAGTATTATAATTTGGTCTTTTATCTTCTTCTTTAACAACTGATACTGGTAAAGGTGGTTCATAATGTGGTTCAGTTTTTCTTAATCCATTTCTTTTTATATTACCACTATATAAACCTGTTTTAGTTCCATCTTCTTTTACTATTGATGTAGGTAAAGGGGGGTTATATTTATTTGCTTCTTCTCTTTTAATTGGTTTTTTTCGTCCTTCTGTATTATATGTATTATTACAACCTTTAATAATTTTATTTTTATCTTTTATAAATTTATGAGTATGAGTACTTAAATCATAAAAAGGTAATTTTTCATAAAAAACATATATCATTTCGTGTTTTCTCATAGGCATTTTTTTAGCTGATAAAAAACCAACAGGTGCTGATTTAACCCATACAATATCATATCTAAAAGGGCATTTCTTAGGTGCTGAACTTATTAATTCTACACCAAATTTAGTTGTAGTAGTAAAAAATATTGGAGTATTTATTTTTTTAATTCTCATTATTTCTTTCCAAAATAAATTTAAATCAATTTTACAATCCCATTTACAACTTGTTTGTCCGTAAGGTAAATCACAGAATATTAAATCTATACTTTCATTTTTTAATTCTTTCATTTCTTCTAAACAATCCCCTAATATTAAATTCATATATAATATATATACTAATATTAAAATGAATAATTTACCAAGTGAAATAATAAATAAAATATTAATTATTAAACACGATGAAGAAATAAAAAAATATAAATCAAGAATAGAATATTTAGAAGAAGTATTAAGTCAATATGTTTTTAATTGTGAGTACTGCAATAATTATTATGACCCATCAGAAATACACGATACAATATGTGATAATAGAATGTGTGAAAAATGTATGAATGATAATGATTTCTTTTTTTGTGAAGGTTGTAAAAGATTAGCACATTGTGATGATTTAGAAGAAAATTATTGTAAAAAATGTTTTATACAATCAGATGAAGATTATTAATTATTTTTTATATTTATTCCATTCATTTATATCAACTTTTCGTGCTCCTCCTCCCATAATCACAGAAGCAAGACGAGCATTAGACCAACTATATTTATTTTGTTTAGGTCTTGAACCTGTAAAATATGCTGCCATACCTTTTTCTTTTATTTTTCTTTGTCCTGTTCTTGTAATTATATTTTCGTGAATCCATTTTTCATCTGTTATCTTATGTTTATATTTATCTTCAAATTTTTTAACCCATCCACTTCTTTTACTTTTAAATTTTACATCAGTAGGTCTTTCTTTACCTTCAACAATACTTTTTATTTGTTTCCTTCTATCATTACCTTTTAATCCTTCTAAATATTGTTTTTTAATATTATATTCTTTATTTTTATATTTTACTTTAATCATATATATTATATGTTACCATAAATATTTAATACTATAATAATTAGCAGAGTTTTTATTCTTCCAAGTTAAATTACCATTTTTATCTTTAATACCTTTTGCTCGTGCTAAATATCTTCTTCTTCTTTCTTTATCTCCGTGGTCTAAATTAGAGTAATGTCCTAATTTATCCTTATATTGTTGCATACGACTATCTCCAAAATGTATTAATTTAGTTTTACCTTCATCAGTTTTAATTCTAACACTATATTTTTTATTTTTTGCTTTAGATACAAAAACACTATATAATTTTTTATTATCCATATATATTATATAATAATATAATAATGTCTATTGAAATGGAAGAATTTAATATTAATGAATTAGCAGGGGCAAGTGGATTAATATTATCAGGTATTGCTGGTCTTTTAGTCGTGATATTTAAAAGCAGGTGCTTCTGTAAGTTTAGAATTGGTTTTAACGATAACTGCTCTATTTGCATGTGTGAACGAAAACCACCACCTGATAATGTTATTGATGATTCAGATAATGATGATGATAAAAATAAATCACCAAAAAAAAAAGAAGATAATAAAGATGAAAATTTAATTCCTAAAAAAGAATTAGAAAATGATATTGAACTTAAAAAAGATAATCCATAAATGTTTATAAATCTATTTAAAAAAATATTTATAAATCTAATATATATATAATGACAATAAGTGAAAGTTCTAAAAAAGCATATTTAAAAACTATTAATAAAATTAAAAAAGATTTAGATAGTGATGATGATATTTTTAAAGATTATAAAAAAGTAATTAAATATATTGATAATAAAGAAGTATCATATTTAACTAAAAGAAATTATTATAATTCTATAATTGTTTATATAAAAGAAATAATTGATAAAGATATAATAAAAAAGTATCAAGATAAAAGAGATATATTAAATAAACAATATGAAGATAATGCTGGTGAAAAATCAGAGAAAGCAGAAAAGAATTGGACTGATTTAAATATTATTATAAAAGTAAAAGATGAATTAAAAAAAGATGTTGAATCTTTTATGAATAAAAATAAATTAATTAATAAAAATAAAAATAAAATACAAATATTATTTATATTAACTTTTCATTTAAATAATCCTATTAGAAATGATTTATCAAATTCATATTATATAGATTATAAAGATTATATTAAATTAGATGAAGATATTAAAAACACTAATAATTATTTTGTATATGGTAAAAAAAATTTTTATTCCCTTGCTAATTACAAAACAAGTAAAACATATGGTTTAAAAATCATAGATATTAATGAAGAAATTTTAAGTATTTTTCATATATGGATAAGACATAATCCAAGTAAAGATAATTCTTTATTAGTAAATTTAAAAGATAATTCTAATATGACAAGTCATAATTTAACTATGTTATTGACTTCATTTTTTAAAAGAACATTAAATAAATCTATTGGTAGTACATTATTAAGAAGTATTATATTAACAGAATTATTTAGTGAAAATAAAGAAAAACAAAAAAAATATGCTAATATATGTTGTCACGATATTACTACACAACAAAATATATATGTAAAAAAATTATAATAATTAAATATAAATATCTTTTAAAAAAAAGATATATATATATATAGAATGAGTGAAGAAGAAAATACAGAAATAACTGCATATAATTATGAAGAGTTATTAGATATAGAAAAAGAAGATTTAATATTAATTTGTAGAGATATTAAAAATAATATTATTCCTACATTTACTAAAATAAGAAAACACGAATTAATAAAATTTATTTTAACTTTTCAAAAATATATAACTTAATTATATATATATGTCTAAAAGATTAATAACCTCACTTAATAATGTCTATGATTGTAAATTCAGTACAAGATGTAACAAAAAATATTCAGATACTTATATTAAATCAATTATGACACAATTAAAAAAGAATTTAGATAAATTAGATGAACCTAATAAAAAAAAAGCAAATAGATTATTAAAAGGTTCTCAAAAAACTGAAACTAAAAAAGAAACTAAAAAACAACCAAAAAAAAAAGTTGATAAAAAATTCCCACAAAAAAATTCAGAAGTTAAAAGAACAGAAGCACAAATAAAAAAACATAAAAGATTATATAATGAATTAGAAAAATTAGGAGTTAGAAAAGATGTAATAAATAATTTAAATGATAAAAATAGTATTATTACTAATTATTCTAAAAAAGGTAATAAAGTAGATATTGAATATATGTTTAAAGATACAGATATAATACAACCACATATATTAGGAACTAAATTTAAAATAGATAAAGATAAAAACCCTGAAACTGAACCACTTGAAGATATTGCAGATATAAAATATAGTATGAAGTATAAACCAGCATTAAATACAATGAAAATTAAACCAAGAAAAAAAACAAAAAAAACACCTAAGTTACCAAAAGGAAAAGGAAAAGTTCAAAATGTACCTACTCCACCTATGTCTAAAAATATAATAAAAGAAGAAACTTTATTAATTAAAGATAAACCTAAAACAAAAAAAAGAGGAAGACCAAGGAGAGAATTAGGAACAACTAAAAAAGCAACAAAAGAAAAACAACCACAAAAAACCCCTAAATCTATACAAGTTAAAAATGTTCCTATTAGTCAATTAAAATCAGCACGACCTGCAAGAGGATTAAAAGGATTAGCAGAAAGAAAACCAAAAGCAACAATAGAAGAAGTAAATAAATTAATTGATAATAATATTAATATGGTTGAAAGATTAAAAAAGAATTTGACAATGAAACAAGTAGAAAAAGAATTCTTAAAAGAATTATTAAAAAAAGTAAATTCAAGAAAGAATTATACAAAAGAAGAAAAAGTAAAATTAATGAATATGGTTAAAAAGAAAGCAAAAGCAAAAGTAAAAGAAGCATTTGATTCATTACCAAGTTTCTTAGATGAATTATAAATTTATATAATAAATTATATTAATATATTATATAGATTAATTTATGGAAAAAAAAGATTATAATAAACTTACCATGCCACAATTAAAAAAAATAGCAAAAGAAAAAAATTTAAAAAGATATTCTAAATTAAAAAAAGCAGAATTAATAAATCTTATAACATTAAAAGACAGAGTAAAAACAATAGATAAAATACAAGAACCAAATAAAAAAATAATTGAAATTAAAAAAAAAGAAAAAGAAGAAAAAAATAGAAAAGATAAAGAAGATAAAGAAGAATTAGAAAAAAGAGAGAATTTAAAAAAAAGAGATTATGATATTATGTTTAGTTATATGACAGGAGCATCTCAACAATATTATACAGAAGATGAACTTGATTTTGCATATAAATATTTAGATAATTATTTAACAGGAGACCAATACTCAGAATGGAAAAGAGTTTATAACGATAAAAGGAGATTTGGTAAGTTAGGTACAATCAAAGAAGAAACAGAAACTGATTTATATAAATTTACTAATTCTGAATTAAAAAAAATACTAAAAAAAAGAGGAGTAAAAGGATATTCAACTTTAAAAAAATCTCAATTAATAAATTTAATATTATCTAAAAAAAAAAGTTATAATGATAAAAAAGTAAGTAAAGTAAGTAAAGTAAGTAAAGAACCAAAAAAAACAGAAACTAAAAAAGAAGAAATTAAAAAAGATAAATATAAAACTCCTGATTTAAAAAAACAAATTACTCAATCAGTTACAACAAATCAAAACAGAAATAAACCTGAAATACCAGATAATATTATTAGGAACTTAGATGAAAAATATGGAAAATTATTACAAAAATATAATCCATATAAAAGTAATTATATTACTAAAACTATTGGAGCTATTTGTAGTCCTAATAAATGGAATTCTACTTATTCTACTGATGCAGAACAAATTGCTGAATTAATAATATGTAAAATACATAATATAATCCAAACAAAATATGATAAAGATAAATTAGATAGAATAATTACAGAATTTAAAAAATTAGATTTTGAAAAACAAAAAAAAACATTTGAGTTTATGAATAAAACATATAATAGATTATGTAAAATGAATAAAAAAAATGTATCAGAAGTTTTAAATATGAGAAATGAATTATTAAAATATTCAGCAGGGAAACAATTAATAAAAAAAAAATATAGAAAAAAAGTAAAAGGCAAAATGGTGGAAAGAGAAAAAACAATTGAAAGTAATAAACATTCAACATATGGTATAATTTTAAAATGGACTTATGATACATTAAAATATTTAAGAACAACTAATGATTTTTGTAAAATATTAGATAATAAAATAACTTTATTTGAACCAATTGAAAAAGAATTAAGTAAAGTAAGTAAAGTAAGTAAAGTAAGTAAAGTAAGTAAAGTAAGTAAAGAACCTAAAAAAGAAATAAAACAAATAACTATGAAAGATATTGATGATAAAGCTGAAAATGTAATTCAACAAAGTAATGAAAGTAAAGAAAAAGATTTTAAAGATAGTACAGAATATTATGAATTAAATAGATTCTATCAAATTATAAATACATTTTTAACTTCACCAAGTAAAAGAAATAGAAAATATTTAGATGATTTAGATATTAGTAGTGAAGATAGAATGTATTTATATGATGCTAAAAAAGGTATGGATTTTTACCCTACTCCTAAAATATGTTTAGATGATAAAGATTTAATTGATGTATTTAATAGTATTGAAACTATTTTTGAACCAACAGCAGGATTAGGAAATTTAATATTCCATATATTAGGATTAACAGATAATAAAAATATACCTAATTTAAAAATAGATGCTAATGAATTTAATGATAATATATACAGAATGTTAAAAAATAAAATGGGTAAATATATAAATAATCTTACAAATAAAGATTATTTAGAAATGGATGTAAATAAAGCATATGATTTAACAATATTAAATCCACCATTTACAAGATATAAAAAACCAAAATATTATTTGGAGTTTTTAATAAAAGCAGTATATGATATTAATACAAATTTAAATAAAAATTGGAATTATTTAATATTTATATCACCTCCTTTAATAGAACATACAAAAGATGCAGATGAAAATTTTGGATTTTATAAAATATTATTAAATATGGGGAAAAAAGATTTAGAAAATTGTATGAGTAATTTAACAGATAAAAAATTAAATAAATATGAATTACTATATTTAAAAGGAATGAATAATGAAGAAGATAATGATAAAGTAAGTGATGATATAAAAGAAATATATGATGATTTAGATATGTTT
>JAAHTH010001292.1_pt1 | contig 22410 bp, 20 predicted proteins | sample 6116091 | NCBI WGS metagenome assembly JAAHTH01 (sample SAMN13939990, study PRJNA603662) | sponge metagenome | isolation source: marine sponge | host: Mycale hentscheli | place: New Zealand | collected 2006 | reverse complement strand
AAAAATGGAATTCAAAAAAAAATGCTCGCCATCAAATGGCGAGCATTCTCAATTCATCGGAACTGGAAAACGCTTACTCAGCGTTCGACCAATCCTTGATGTGCTTGTTTCCATCGGCAACCAATTTATTGAGCGTTGCGGCAACGTCCAAATCTTTCGGAGCTGAGAATGTACAAGAGCGAGATGAAGTGTCACAGTTAATGTCTGAAACACCAGAAACACCAGCGAGTGCGCCTTTCACGGACGCAGCACAGCCACCTCAGGTCATGCCCGGAAGCTTAAGAGAAACGGTCTGAGTAGCGGAAGCGTCGGTGGTGGCAGCGCCATCGGTCTTGGCAGGAGCTGCTTCGTCTGTCGCCGCAGGCTTAGCTGCAGGAGTCTCACCGGTGCTCGGTGCCGCTACTTCAGCCGCTCCGCCACCCTGTTCTCCAGTCGCCTTTGCAGGTTCTTTTGCTGCTTCTTTTTTATCGCAGCCTACCGAGACGACGAGCATCGCCATCGCTATGAATGTCAACATTGCACGCATGTTTCAAATCTCCAAATTGTTTTCGTGAATTGTCTCAGGGCCGTGAAAACCGCCCCGTTTTCGTAAAGTCTAAACTTTTTAGCAGCTCATAACTTAACCTTTTGTCGTTAGACACAACATTTCATCATCCGGCTTTCCTAGCAAAATCCTTAGAATATTTAAAAAATCGTTTAATTATTCACAGTTTCACAATCAATGGGAAGAATAGGAGATTAACGCAATCTAGGGCTCTGCACGCGAATTCGTGCCCCCAACCGAGAAGCTGACCGGCAGTTGCCATCACAATCCCAGCCCAAACCTCAAGCATTTGGTTAATTCCTCGGAATAAACCGGTTTTCTCTTATTGCAAAAAGGCTGGTAATCGGTAAACTTTCCAGACTGAAAATTGAGCGAGAAGAGCTCCGGATGGCCCGGAGAACTGTGCTTCGTCCTAAGCGAACCGCAGTATTTGCAGGAAAATTGTAGTTTGTAGGTAATTGAAGGAGTTGGATCAAACGCGAGCCGATAGAAGTCTATTCATAGTCTTCCCTTCCGCCGCGACATTGGATCAAACGGTTATGGCCATTACGAAAGAGAATAAAGCTGAGTTGGTAAAGGAATTCCAGACAAAGGATGGAGATACGGGTTCTCCCGATGTTCAAATCGCTATCCTTACTAAACGGATCAACCATCTAACTGAGCACATGCGTTCAAACAAAAAAGACTATTCCACGAGACGTGGTTTGTTGGGCATGGTATCTCGTCGTCGTCGATTGTTGGATTACGTCCGCAAAAATGATGCGGATCGTTATCTCGACATCATCGAACGACTCAACATTCGAAAGTAATTTTCATCGAAGTGGCACTACCTGATGTGTGCCACTTTTCTTTTTGATCTCTCTTCACCGGCTAACCGGTGAGCCGCACCGCGGAAGGTGCTCTAGTCGATGCGGGCGTTTCTTAGTGAACGTCGTGATGAACGGATTTCATAACTCGCACTTGTCAGACTGCCGTTCGGAAATAACGGTCAGTTTCGCCATGTTTACGGTCAGGTAGCCTTTCATTGCTGGTTGACAAATGTGGCTAATCGTTGGGCTCAGTTCACGCCTGTGTTGAGGGTGAGCCCAAAGCAATTCGTGGTTAATAACCATTTAGAAATTGCAATCTGAATTAATGATGTTGTAGACGAATTTAATGTAGGAAAAAATTGTGAAAGTAAAAGTAGAAAAGAAAATTGGCGACAGCGTAATGTCGTTTGAAACCGGCTATCTTGCAAAACAAGCCGCCGCTGCCGTGCTCATCCAGTACAACGATACCGTTGTCCTCTCGACCGCTGCCACTGGCACTCCGCGTCCGGGAATCGACTTTTTCCCGTTGATGTGTGACTATCGTGAGAGAACTTGCGCCGCAGGTAAATTCCCCGGTGGATTTATTAAACGGGAAGGCCGACCAACCACCAAAGAAACCCTGACCGCTCGTTTAATCGACCGGCCAATCCGCCCAATGTTTGCTCCTGGATTCAAAAACGAAGTCCAGTGTCAGAACTTTGTTCTGTCCAGTGACAAACAGACCGATGGTGACGTTCTCGCAATGAACGGGACCTCAACCGCCTGTTTCATCTCACCAATGCCGTTTGAAGATCCAGTCGCATCCACACGCGTCGCTCGTGTCGAAGGCGAATTTGTTGCCTTTCCATCACAAGAGCAACTTGAAGAGAGCGACATGGACGTCATCATCTCAGCAACCGATTCAGCTGTGACGATGATTGAAGGTTTCGCTCGCGAAGTTCCTGAAGATGAAATGCTCGCAGCCATTGAGTTTGGACATGAGATCTGCAAGCAGGTAATTGATCTGCAACGCGAACTATTTGAAAAAGTCGCACCTGAAAAGGATGAGTTCGAAGCACCCGAGAATGACGGACTGCTCGACAAGATGCTGCCTAAATACTACGACGATTACAAAGCAGCAATCCTGATCGCAGGAAAGCACGATCGTGGCGCAGCCAAGAACAAACTCAAAGACACAATCATTGGTGACATGATCCCCGATCCGAATGCTGACAACGCATACGATCTGGGAGCGGTAAAAAACGCCATTCACGATCTCGAAGAGAAAGTCATTCGCGATTCAATTCTCGATGGCGTTCGCTCCGATGGACGAGATGGAAAAACTCTTCGTCCCATCGAGTGCCACGCAAACGTTATTCCGCGAGTTCACGGCTCAGCAATTTTCCAGCGTGGCGAAACGCAAGCTCTCGTCACAATCACACTCGGTACTGGACGAGACGAGCAACGGGTTGACGGACTATTCGAAGAGTACTCCAAGAAGTTCATGCTCGATTACAACTTCCCAAGCTTTAGCGTTGGTGAGTGCCGCCCGATCCGCGGTCCTGGACGGCGTGAAATTGGTCACGGTGCCTTGGCTGAGCGGAGTATCAACCCCGTCCTCCCCGACGCGGACGAATTCCCGTACACGATCCGAGTTGTCTCTGACATCCTCGAATCAAACGGCTCTTCTTCAATGGCGACCGTTTGCGGAACCACCCTGGGACTGATGGCCGCTGGCGTGACCATCAAAAATCCAGTTGCCGGTATCTCGGTCGGCATGGTCAAAGAAGGCGATCGCTACATGCTTTTAACCGATATCCTTGGAAGCGAAGATCACTTTGGTGATATGGATTTCAAAGTTGCAGGAACGCAAAATGGAATCACCGGCATCCAACTGGATCTGAAAATCCGGGGCATTAGCAGTGACCTGCTGAAAGAGGCAATGACGCAATCACGCGAAGCGAGAATCGAAATCCTTCGTACCATGCTCAAAACCCTTTCACGTCCACAGGAAGAACTTTCCGAGTACGCCCCTCGCTTGCTTGTAACCCAAATCGATCCGGAAAAAATCGGCATGTTGATTGGGCCGGGTGGAAAGAACATCCGCGCAATCCAGGAAACGACTCAAACGGTCATCGAAGTTTCAGAAGACGGTCGTGTTACCGTTGCTGGAACTGACGGAGCGTTGGCAGAAGCTGCTTTGAAGAAAGTCGAAGCTTGCACCGCCACCGTTCAAGTCGGAAAGATTTACGACGGAACCGTCAGTAGCGTTAAAGACTTTGGAGCCTTCGTTGAGATCCTCCCGGGACGCGATGGTCTCTGTCACATCAGCGAACTCTCAGGTGGATTTATCGACAAAGTCGATGATATTTGCCACGTCGGTGACGAGATGAAAGTACTCGTGATTGACGTCGATGGAAATGATCGCGTCAAGCTAAGCCGCCGTCAGGCACTCGAAGAACTTGGGCTCGAAGACGAATTTGCTTCTGCGACAGCAGATGCTCCTGCCGGTTCCGGTGACCGCGAAGATCGACCTGCTCGCAGCGAAAGCGGTGGTGATCGAGGCGGACGCAGCGGAGGCGGTGGTCGTGGACGCAGCGGTGGAGGCGGTGGCCGTGGACGCAGCGGTGGAGGCGGCGGTGGTCGCGGACGCAGCGGTGGCGGTGGCGGTGGTCGCGACCGACGCTAACACTTCGCAAGATAAAAACGCAGCGAAAACAGACGTTTACTTAAACAAAACCCTGTTGCGATCGCTGTATTGATCGAAGACGATCCATTAGAATTGCTCGAAAGCCAGGTTTGGTTTTCGAGCTTTTTTATTCCCTTAATTAAATCAAGCTGATTTGATTGAAAGCCTTGATTGAAAGCCATTTGCGCATTGAATCCTTGCTGCCCCGAGGGAACCATCGAGTACACTGTTTATCCCGCACGCTGCCGAGAACTCCCCCTAACAAGGGCGTTGTAATAACATGGAACCGATCGACGAATTGAGAAAACGATACAACGAGCTGGCCAAGCTCGCTGGTTCGCTGGCTCATGAAATCAAAAATCCTCTCTCGATTATCGTCATGAATATGGAGTTGCTTCACGAAGACCTCGAGGCCATGACCCATCCGGAGTCCCAACGTGCGGTCAAGCGAACCGAAACGGTGATCCAACAATGCCATCGACTCGAAACACTGCTCAACGATTTTCTCCGGTTCACAAAACTGAGCAGCCTCGAATTGAAACCTGGTTGCTTAAATAACCAAATTGACCAGGTGCTAGACTTTTTTGAAACCCAAGCTGCAAACCAGGGGGTTGAGATTATTCGCTATCTCGACGCTGAATTACCAAGCATTAATCTCGACCCTCAAACCCTTCAAGCGGCATTGGTCAATCTGGTAAAAAATGCAATGGAAGCGATGCCGGATGGTGGCCAACTGGTCGCTCGCACTCGCACGACTCGCAAGGGTGCTGCTCTCGATCTGATCGACACAGGCTGTGGAATGGAAGCCTCCGCTTTGCTCCATATGTTTCAAGAATTTTATACTTCAAAAGACGGCGGCACCGGACTTGGGCTGCCTACCGCCAAAAAAATCATCGAAGCCCACGATGCCAGAATCAACGTCCAGTCGGAAGTTGATCAGGGCACGCAGTTCACAATTGAATTCCCCACATTCAAGACCATTGGTTAAACAAGATTTCAAACGATTACTTTTCTCCAAACTCTCCCGTTAAAAAATTTCAATGAAGTTAATTCGCAGTCTAACGGAATTCCCTGAATCGCTTCGCGGCGGCGCATTGACCATTGGAAACTTTGACGGAGTCCATCGGGGGCATCAGGTAATCATTGACCAATTAAAGCAGTTTGCCTCACGCGATGGAGGAGCTGCGATCGTTTTTACCTTTGACCCGCACCCCGTAAGGATTCTTCGCCCTGATCAAACTCCACCGCCGTTGACGTGGACGAATCGAAAAGCAGATCTGCTGGCTGACCTAGGGGTCGATGCCGTCATCGCCTATCCGACCGACCGAGCCCTTTTAGAATTAAGCTATCGTGATTTTTTCAATCGTATTGTCGTTGAGAAAATGGCCGCCCGGGCCATGGTTGAAGGCCCGAACTTTTACTTTGGCCGAGGACGCGAAGGAACCGTCGATCGACTTAGTGAATTGTGCCGCGAGGCGGCAATTGAACTCCAAATTGTAGAACCCAAACTTGAAAATTCCGATTCATTTATCTCGAGCAGTCGAATTCGCGACCTTGTTCGCCTCGGAGATGTGGATCAGGCGAGAGAGTTACTGACACGTCCCTATCGAATTCGCGGGATGGTGACCCATGGAGCAGCTCGAGGCACTAAAATTGGATTCCCAACAGCCAACCTCGATGCAATCGATACACTAATTCCCGCAAAAGGGGTATATGCAGGCAGGACCTATGTCGGCGGAAGATCCCACTGGTCTGCAATTCACATTGGCCCCAATCCAACTTTTGGCGAACACGTTCCCAAGGTGGAATCCCATCTACTTAATTTCGAAGGATCCATTTATGGCGAGGCGATCGAGGTTGATTTTATTAGTCGCCTACGGGATATTCGGCAATTTGAATCCTCGGAACAACTTACCAACCAATTAGACTTAGACGTGCAATCCACGCGGGCGATCGCAAGGCAATACTCAGATTCCTAATTTTATCGGATCAGCCGGCTTCCCAATCAAGTCGATCTCCTGCGCCAAAAAACTACTGAAAGTAAATGAACATGAATGTCGACTGGAATCGGTTCCGTGAAGTTATCAGTGCTGCCAACAAGATTGTCTTGACCAGCCACATTCGCCCCGACTGCGACGCGCTCGGAAGCTGCCTTGGCATGGCGGGAATCCTCGAGGCACTAGGAAAACAGGTTCGGATTGTTTGTGGCCAGGCGGTGCCGGAGAATCTAAAATTCATTGATCCCGACAATCGTATTCTCTGCATTGACCAAGACATTCAGGCGGAGGATTTTGAAGATACCGACCTGCATATCATTCTCGATACGAGTGCCTGGATCCAACTTGGCCCGATGGCAGATGTCATCAAAAACTCGACTTACAAAAAGATTATTTTTGACCACCACGTCGGTGAAGACGACATTGATGCCGAACTATTTAAAAATACAACCGCCGAGGCTGTAGGTCGCATGTGCGTGGATGCAGCCGAATGCCTCGGCGTCCAATTGACTCCCGCAATTTCAACTCCGCTTTTCGCAGCCATTGCCACTGACACCGGCTGGTTTCGCTTTAACTCGGTCAAAGAAATTACCTACAAAACGGCTGCAAAATTACTGGCCGGTGGTGCAAGCCCGGCTGACATCTATCGAGACCTGTACGAAAGAGAAACAGCGGGTAGAGTTCGCTTGCGAGGCACTGTGCTCGCAAGAATTCAAACCGAGCTAAATGGCAAACTTGCCCACACTTTCATCCTCCCGGACGATTACGAAAATACCGGAGCCCAACCAACCGACACCGAAGACTTAATTAACCTCGCCCTTGAAATTGATGGAACTGCTTTCGCAGTCATCATCGTTGGACAAACCTCAGGTGGCTACAAAATGAGCTTTCGAAGCCGATGTGAATCAGCCGCGAATGTTGTTGCCAAAGAGTTTGGGGGAGGTGGACACAAAGCAGCCGCAGGTGCATTCATCGACAGCAACGATTTTGCAGAAGTGCAGTCGCGAGTATTGACCCACGTCCGAGCAGTTTTAACAGCGGAATATGAACAGAATACCGCGTAATTTTCCGGCGGTATCCACAGTCTTATCCAGCGACGTGAAACTTGATAAAAAAATATTTGTTTTTCACTAAACCTTACCGCTCCACAACGCACTCACAAGTAACAACCCAGCGGTCCCCCTAATCAGGCGTTATCAATTGAGTGCAGACCCAAGCATTCGGCTTTGGAAATCCGCCCGCGATGGTGATCGCGAATCTCTGGAGTTACTGTTGCGCCAACATCAGGATCTAGTCTATCGCTTCTGCAGAGCTCGTTTACCCAGCGAAAACCGCGCGATTGATGCGACGCAGGAAACAGCAATGAGAATGATTAACAACCTGTCCAATTTCAGAGGCAACGGAAAATTCTCCACTTGGTTTCTAGGAATTGCCAACAATGTTTGTCGTGAATTTCAACGCCAGGATAAAAAATGGAACCAATCTCCCGAAGACGCCGTAGAGCGGATCCCCGCTAACGAGTCCGCCTACCTCAACGACTTGTCTAAAAATCTCGAAACTGAAAATCTTCATCACTTGATCGAATCGCTTCCCGATCGACAAAGAACCGCAATTATTCTTCGATACTTTGAATCCTTGCCACTCAAAGAAATCGCACAGGTCATGAACATCTCAGTGGGCACCGTAAAAGCCACATTAAATCAGGCAACGCACAAGCTGAAACAAAGATTTCCTGAAGGAGATTTTTGCTAATGAAACCGAATCAAACCGAAATTGAAAAACTCCGGGAACGTTATTTAGAAAACGGGTATCCAGGAGATCTCTCGGAAATCCTAGGGAGGAGCGACAGCCTTGTCTCTCCCTGGCAAGTCCAACCCAATCGAGAGAGCATCTTCAATCAGCCCACTCTTATTCGCTGGAGTCTTGTTGCTACTCTCTTAATAGGCTTGACCATAGGCCTGATCTGGTCACTCGCTCCCCAAAAGCCAGTTGCCCCTAAGTTGATTTCCCTTTCAAAAAAACCAAACTCAAAGTTGCCGATCTCGCGAGATTCTTCATTGTGGCCCTCCAGTCGCACAAAAAAGTTATTTCAAAAACACTCTGCCGTAAGAACAGCCTTTTTAAAATCATCCTCAACCTCCAATTTGCAAATTCGCCTAACAGTGCTCCCACTGCCTTCCTCTTCGACGAGCAATCGACAACTCGTGAAAAACACAAACGAAATAACTTCTCCGTCCAACTTTTGGAAAACGAGAAATCGGCGGGATTCGATCTTTAATTCACCCCGTAAAGACGCTGGCAACGACGTCAAGAAGAACACACGACCTAGACGTTCTATTTTTGTTCCTCAGCGATTCAAGCTGAACCCCATTCATCCACCGAGGAGATCCTAAGTGCGCATTAACAACCCTATTCTCACCATCCTGACTTGCCTCGTGCTGAGTGCAATGTTGATCCTCACCAACCACCTTTGGGATACTCAAGTCGCCACGGCTGATGGCATCTCACCATCATCTCTCCAGGAAGGTCGATTTAACCCAATCCAAGAAGAGGAAGAAGCGGAGCACGAAGAGGAAGATGAACACGAGGAAGATGAACACGAGGAAGATGAACACGAGGAAGAGGAAGACGATTACGAGGAAGAGGAACACGAATTCGATCGCGAGCATGAGCATGGTGAAATCGAAGGAACCCTTGGGCAACTCGAAGTCATTCGACAATTAGCTGACATTGCAGAGAATGACACCGCTACGGCTGCCTATGCGTTGATGCAAATGGAAGAATTATTGGGGGAAGAAGACGAAGCGATCGAGGCTTTAAATCTCTTACTGAAGTCCAATCCGGCAAAACCAATCAAAAACTTGATTCGAATGAAGCTTGCTGAGATCCATCTTTGGTCCGATCAAACCGAAGAAGCTACAGAAGTTTTAATGGACTTGATTAGAGACTAATCGAAATGGTAATTGGTAAGACATGAAAACAATTTCAAAACGGCAAGTAAGTTTTCGAGGACGGCAATTCTCTTGTCAGAGAATTCTTTTTTCCAGCAGCTTGCTTGCTTGTTTTTTGTTGTTCGGAATGAACGAGGTTTCCGCGCAATCCAAAATTGATTTCGGAATTGACCTAATCAAAACGGAGTGCCTCGACTGTCACTCTGGCCCTCAATCAGAAGGGGAATTAGATTTAGCGGCAGTCCTTAATCACCGCCCGCTCGTTAAAAATCTAAGCGTTTGGAGAAACATTTCGCAACGAATCCAACTCGGCGACATGCCACCGCCTGATGAAGCAACCCTAGAGCCTACTGAAAAACAACAATTTGAACATTGGTTTCGACAATCGATTGAGCAATTTGATTACGACTCAGTTGCTCAACCTGGCTATACGCCTCCCCGCCGACTGACCCACTCTGAATACCGCCACACCATCCGCGATTTGATTGGTGTCGACCTCGCGGACACCACAAAGTTCCCTCAAGATTTAAGCGGCAGTAGCGGATTTAAAAACAGCGCCAACACCCTGTTCTTGCAAGGCAGCCTGTTCGAGAAATATTCACAGTCCGCAGAAGAGATCATGACAGCGGTGTTTGCCGACAACGCTCCCCGGCTGATGGAGCTCGCAAAATCTCAAATCCTTGCGCCTGGCAAACTACATGAAGAAACAGAGGACCAGGGCAAAGCCATTCTTCAAGCTTTCTGTAGACGTGCATTTCGGCGACCGGCAACCGCCGCGGAAATCAAAGGACTTAACCAGATCTTCTTGGATGAATTCTCAAATTCTCAACGACTTGAACCGGCAATTCAGAAAACGCTGACCGCTGTTCTTGTGATGCCTCAATTTTTATTAAAAATTGAATCAGCAATGAAAGACTCGGAACCGGAACCCATCAATGACTTTGATCTGGCGTCGCGACTCTCTTACTTCCTCTGGGCGAGTATGCCTGATGAAGAATTACTGCAACTTGCCGAGCAAGGCAGCCTCTCCAAGCCTGAAGTTTTGCAGGCACAGATTAGCCGAATGTTAAATAACCGAAGATCAAAAACTCTTGGCTATGTTTTTGGAGGACAATGGCTGGGATTTGAGGACGTCGGTATTCGTCGTCGCCAGGATCCGATTGATAATCCATGGTGCACCGAGTCTCTGATGACTGCAATGCGGGCCGAATCGGCCCTCTTCCTACATTCCCTCATTCGTAATGACCGCCCTCTCTCGGAGCTTATCAACGCCCGCTACACCTTCCTAAACGAAGAACTCGCGAATCATTATCGCATTCGTGGAATCACAGGCGAGGCCATGAGAAAAGTCAATTTGAAGACCCAGCTTCGTGGTGGAATCTTGACTCAGGCCAGTGTCTTGTCCATCACCGCATTTCCTGATCGCACCAGCCCCGTCGTCCGCGGGCACTGGGTACTCGATACTATTCTGGGAACTCCTCCTCCAGAACCTCCCCCAAATGTAAGCGAAATTTCCGAGGAGGTCCTCGATCGAGATGACCTGTCTTTCAGAGAGAAAGTTCAACAGCACAGCAACAATATAAATTGCAAGTCCTGTCACCAGGAGATGGACCCGATTGGATTCTCTTTGGAAAATTATGACAATTTTGGCAGGTACCGCACCCGTCAGTTTGGAAAGAAAATTGACGCCCGGGGGCAACTTCCGGACGGCACTCAATTTGAAGGATCCCAAGACCTAAAAAACATAATTGTTTCTAATCGAATGCCGAATCTCACTCGCCAACTGACTGAAAAACTGCTGACCTACGCGCTCGGCAGGCAACTCGAATACTACGATGAAGCAACCATTCGGTCGATCGTGAATTCGACCACTAAAAACGAATATCGGTTTCAGACACTCATCGAAAGTGTTATCTACAGTCAACCTTTCCTTAACCGACAGTTACCGGAAGATTCATACGATGAACAGTAGATCCCAACGTATTTCCCGCCGAACCGTCCTCCGAGGTGCCAGTGCCGCAGTGGCGTTGCCGTTTTTGGATATCATGGAATCACCCGTTACGGCGAAAAACAAAAACCGTAAAACGGCCAAAAACAACAATCGCATTGCCTACCTCTATTTTCCCAATGGAGTCGCTAAGGGTTCATGGGAACCTGAAATAATTGAGAAAGACGGATCGATTAAAAAGCTCAATCGCTGGATGCAGCCTCTGGAAAAGGTCAAAGAGCATTTAATTGTCACCTCAAATCTCTGGACACCACGCGGTAACGGGCACGGCGCAGGAACGGCGACCTGGCTTACCGATGGGGGATACGATGGTAGAAAAATAGAAGTCAACGGGATGTCAGTTGATCAAATCGTTGCCAAACGAGTTGGAGACCAGACTCTGCTGCCGTCATTAGAACTCTCGATCAAAGGGGAAGGCTACTTTACCGGCAATCTCCCTCGCAATTCGATTTCCTGGCTCAATCGAAGAACTCCCCTCTCTCGGGAAACCGAACCTCGCTCTGTTTTCGATCGCATGTTTCGAACCAGTGATGGGATCGGTGTCGATCAGAGCATCGTCGACATGGTAATCGAGAATGCAAAATCGCTTCAACGAGTTGGCAGTCGTGCCGATCGGCGAAAAATTGATGAATACCTCCAATCCATCCGGAGCATTGAAAAACGGCTTGCCTTCGCTGATAAACGCGTTAACCAAGCCCTTCGTCGTGGCGAGCTAACAGACACTTTAACGCGACCGGAACCTGGAATTCCAACCAAACATTTTGAATATGTCCGACTGATGATCGACATGATGGTACTCGCGTTTTGGGCAGATGCGACACGTGTCTGCACGTTCATGATGGATCACGGCCAAAGTAATCGCTATTTTGATTTTATCCCGGAGTGCAAAGGGACTTGGCATGCCCTCTCTCATTATCGAGACATTTCCGGTCGCACCGAAGACGACGACGGGAAAATATCATGGGATACGATGGAATCGAAACGGAACATGTACAATCGAGTCACCCAGTGGCATCACGAACACTTCGCCTACTTAATTAGTCGACTCAACGATCTCCATGAACCCTCTGGAGAGACATTGCTGGAAAACACCACGCTCTGCTACGGATCAAGCTTATCTGATGGCCATGCGCATGGTGAGCGGGACCTGCCCTTGATCATCGCCGGAGGCGGCGGTGGGGCATTCCGAGGTGGGCAGTATCTGAAATGCCGACGTCCCACATCGATGTCTGAGCTTCACCTGACCCTATTGGAAACCATGGGGATTGAACTGGACGAATTTGGCGGGGAAGAAACACCATTGCAACTTGGTTAACCCGCCTACTCTGGCCAACTGCCAGCTTAAAACTTCCCGTGAACAAGACGAGCCAACCGTCCGGTCGACAAACGCCACGGTTCGACAATAATTACGATTCATCTGATACAATAAGCGGTTTCGTTGTCACTTTGATCAGAATCATAAATGAACCACGCGATCCGCTGCACTAATTTAGTTAAAACTTACCCCGGAAAACCTCCCGTTGAGGCGGTTCGAGGAATTGACTTTTCAGTCGAAGTGGGAGAATGCTATGGCGTTCTCGGCCCTAATGGTGCTGGAAAAACAACGACAATCGAAATCCTCGAAGGATTACTTTCTGCAACTTCGGGAACGGCCGAAGTCCTTTCCATGAACTGGAAGAATAACGCGACCGCCATCCGAGAACGGATTGGGGTTTCCCTTCAAGAAACCCAACTTAGCGAGCGTTTGAGTGTTGGAGAAACACTCTCACTCTTCCGCAGTTTTTATCATTCTGGGATCTCACCTGCTGAGGCGATGGCGAGAGTCTCTCTTCAGGAAAAAGAAAATGCCTGGATCAAAACACTTTCGGGGGGACAAAAACAGCGGCTCGCCGTTGCTACGGCACTCGTGGGTGACCCGGAACTGATTTTCCTCGACGAACCGACCACAGGTTTGGACCCTTCCAGTCGACGGGAACTCTGGGAGATCATTGAAAACTTCAAAGCTGACGGAAAAACAGTTTTAATCACAACCCACTACATGGAAGAAGCTGAACGATTGTGCGATCGAGTTGCAATTTTCGATGCTGGAAAAATTATTGCAGAGGGTTCTCCACAAGAATTAATTCGATCCATTGGCGCCGAACACGTTATCGAATTTTCAATCGAACAAAAAAACATTACGCTTGATGTTTCCTTACTCCAATCGTTACCAACGGTCGAGCAAGTGGACCACGACCAGGCAAATTATCACATTACCGCATCCGAACCTCACACCGTCTTACCAGCGCTGATTAACTGCCTCGCGGAGCAACAAATCTCTCTCGCCAGTTTATCAACGCGACACGCAAGCCTCGAGGATGTTTTCGTAAACCTTACCGGGCGGCATCTCATTCAACCCGATGACTGAAATCCGAAATGGGATAAACCTTAGCGATTCCCATTTCGAAATTTTTCATCTTTGAATAATTAAAAATGCCAACAATACCTACCAACTGAAAACGGCCCATGAAGCTCTCTCATCCAATCCTTGCAATTACAACCGCCCGACTACGCGAATTTGTGCGTCGACCGGAAGCAGTATTTTGGGTTTATTTTTTCCCAGTCCTAATGGTCGTCGTGCTTGGCGTTGCGTTTCGAAATAAACCGGTCGAAGTGTTCCAAGTCGACATTGTCACCGGACCAAAATCAGGAAAACTGTCGGCGTGGCTTGAAAGTGACGACCAGTTGCAAACCTCCATTGTCTCACGGGAGGAGGCGATAGAACGACTCCGTTTGAGCAAGACAACACTGATGATCACTGCGATTGATGGACAAGTTAATAACATTGAATATCAGTATGACCCCGTGCGACCGGGAAGTGTGGCGTCAAGGAACATAGTTGATCAGAGGCTGCAAACCGCACAGGGACGGCGAGATGTGATTGAGTCAAATGATGTTATTTTTACTGAACCTGGAAATAGTTATGTCGATTTTCTGGTGCCCGGATTACTGGCAATGGGATTGATGGGAGGTGGACTTTGGGGAGTAGGTTATGCAATCGTTGATATGCGGATCCGCAAACTCCTCAAGCGACTGATGGCGACACCAATGCGAAGAACTCATTTCCTCATTGCCATGATGACCAGCCGGCTGGTGTTCATGATCCCTCAGATCATCCTCTTGATTGTCTTCTCGTACTTTTTATTCGGTGTCCAGGTTCATGGAAACTGGCTCTCTATTTTACTTGTCATCATTCTTGGCGCCATCGAGTTCGCAGCAATTGGATTACTCGTCGCTTCTCGAGCCAATACGATGGAGACGGCATCGGGCCTCATGAATCTAGTGATGCTACCGATGTGGACTCTCAGTGGTATCTTCTTCTCATATGAGCGATTCCCTGAGATCGTTCAACCGGCGATCAAGTTGTTACCGTTAACCCCGGTGATCGATGCTTTGCGAGCTCTCATGATGGACGGAAAGTCCATTACGTCACTCACTTCGGAAATTGCAGTCATCGGAGCATGGAGCGTTATTCCGTTTGTGATCGCACTTGCGATCTTCCGCTGGAATGACTAATCCCCGGTTGCGGGAACTATAGCGTCGAATCCTGAACTGTGAGCAAAGTTTCTCGCGACTGTTGGGAAGCTTGTGACTGGCGTTGAAATGAACCGTCAGCAATACTCCAAACCAATGCCCAGTGAGTTCCCAAACCGGCTAACACAAACAGATGGAACGTTTCATGGGGGCCCCAAATGCCCGGCAGGAACTGAGGCCAATCGAACGTATTCATCAGTGCGCCAACCGTATAGCAAACTCCTCCAATCACCACCGGGCCAACGCCGCGCCAGCGGTAATCCTTCCAAAGCAAAAAGGCTGAGAAAGCCCCAATCCAACCCATCAGTAAAAAGATTCCATCACCCACATAACCGGGAATCCCTTGAAAAAACAAACACCGCAGTGCTGCACCGACGACTGAAATGGTCCACAACAAACTGATGATTGCCCAGCGCTTCCAACCCGTAAACAAAATACCATGCAGGACAGTAAAAGTACTGGCGATCAAAACAAAAATAGCGGCAATGTCTAATCGGAGCATCAATTCTCGGGCAGGCGTTCCGGCAGCCATCATATGAAAGACCGAACTGATTGTGAGCAACAGCACGCTTGCAACCGCGAATTGCAATGTGAACAAGAACGTTGACCACGAGCGGCGCGCGCTGATGACCATCGGAACCGAGAGAAATAAAACAACAACGAGACCAATGAGATGAGACAAGCTGCTCATCGGATCAGAACCTTGGCTGTACAACGCTTCCATGACATCAAGTAACTTGGGGGACCTCAAAACGCGGGCAAGCACAAAATATACCGCCTTTGACCCATTCTAGCAGGATCATTAAAATTTTCGCCCGCGACGGAAGCTTACCAAAAGAGATTTTCAGAAATTGCCGCCACTCAAACTCGAGACGACGTCCCGTACAAAACCCCCTAATTAATGGGATTTTGTTCGAAGATTTTTGCGATATTTCTCACTGGCGATGCGACTCCTCATGTAATTGCCATTTTAAATGTGTTTGGCATTTATGGATTATCCAATCACCTCATCGATCAACAAAGTAATTCCTCGTAGAATCACAATTCAAATTCAAGCACGCGTCTATAGTTTTGTCGGATATAATCTGAACTCGTTGAACGTCTCTGACGAGTATCTGCATTACAAAAGCTGGAACAAATGGATAAGAAATTTATTAAGTGGGAGTTCGTTATGGTCCGTGGTTTACTTTGCTTAGCGTGCATACTTTCGATCGCAGGCTGTACCGATCAAGCTAAAGTAACCAGCGCAATAGATCCCCCCGCGGCACCGCCCGCAGTAAAAACAACTCTTGCTGCAGTCGAATCGGAAACGCCGTCTCCTGTTGCGGTCCCCTCGGACAAGGAGGACTTGGAAGCAAAAGCGCAAATGGAATACGATGCCCTACAAGCTGAATTCCAAGAGTCAGTTAAGGCACTACGGGACGAAATTGCGACAGTAGAATCCAAAGATGATCAAATCAGAATTCTGGCAACCAAAGATCCATCGACCGAGTATGGAAAACGTTTCCTCGAACTCGCCAGAGCTTATCCCGACACAAAGGCTTCATTCAATGCGACCCTCTTCGTTGTCGGCCAGACAAAAGGCGATTTAAAACGTGAAGCGATGGAGTATTTACTGGATCGTTATTCAGATCGGGTCAAACTGTCTAAAATTGCGGAATCATTAAAGCAAGAGGTCCCAAGCTCGGATGTTGAACGATGGTTCGATCTGATGATTGAGAAAGCAAAACCGGGGCCCGTGCAAGCAAGCGTAATGTTGAACTACTCGCAATACCTGGGTCAGCTTCCCCTGTTTCGAAAAACCATTGCCATTAATCCCCAGGTTGCAGAACGACTCCCTTCCGAACAGCTTGCCTACATAAATTCCGAACGCACCGATGCCCAAAATCAAAAGACGGCTGCTATTTTAGAATCCGTCATTCAACAGTACGGCGATTTAAAATATCAAGGTCGAGAAACATTTGGTGAAAAAGCTGGGAGCGAATTATTTGAGTTGACCCAGTTGCAAGTGGGCATGACCGTACCCGAAATTGAAGGGGAAGACCTTGACGGAATCCCCTTCAAACTAAGTGACTATCGGGGCAAAGTAGTGATGCTTGATTTTTGGGGACACTGGTGCCCTCCCTGTCGCGCCATGTACGGTCACGAACAGGAACTTACGCAGGATCTTTCCGATCAGCCATTCGTACTGCTCGGAGTCAATAGCGATGCCAACAAGCAGACAGCAATTGATGCCGTACGAAGTGAAAATTTAAGTTGGCGGCACTTCTGGAATGGTCCCCGGGGAACACGGGGGCCGATTTCGAAAAAATGGAATGTTGAAGGCTGGCCAACCGTCTACCTGATCGATCAACACGGAGTAATCCGGTACAAAGAAGTGCTTGGAGACGACATTGACAAGGGCATTGAAACACTGATGGCTGAACTTCACCAGGAAATAAGTGCGAGCACTCGGTAGCCAAAACTATTTCGAAAGCTCATCTCCACAACCATTGGAAATCAGCAGTCTGTTCAACTCATGATAATGAGACAATTCACCGCCATCCTGTTGATTTCAATCTGCTTACCCGTCGCCTCGGAATTTATCGCGAGCGAATCAGCCTGCGTTCGCGGACAGGATTTCATTAAAGTCAAACAGGACAACTGGCACCAATGGCGGGGGCCCGACGCAACCGGAGTTGCATCGACTGGAAATCCGCCAATTCGCTGGAACGATCAATCCAATATTCGTTGGAAATTCCCAATCGTAGGCGAAGGCAGTTCCACACCCATTATCTGGAAGAATCAAGTATTCATATTGTCAGCCGTTGAAACCAACCGCCGCGGGTCCCGTTCTGCGCCTCTACACCCCGAAGCAAAGACGGTTCCCTCGAATCAAATATTTGAATTTGTTGTCTGGAGCCTCGATCGCCGAAACGGGGATGTCCTATGGAAAAGGGTCGTGACCGAATCTGTCCCCTTCGAAGGCCGACACCCCTCCACGACTTACGCGGCCGCATCCCCCACAACGGATGGAAAACGTCTGTATGTCTCTTTCGGTTCATACGGCATTTTCTGCCTCAGCTTACAAGGGGATTTGATTTGGAAAAAAGATCTAGGGCAAATGCGCACCAGGCGAGGATGGGGAGAGGCTGTCTCTCCCGTCTATCACGATGGCAAGCTTGTAATCATGTGGGATCAGGAGGATCAGTCTGAAATTTTCGTACTCAATAGCAACAACGGCACCATCATTTGGAAGAATCGAAGAGACGAGCCAACCACATGGGCTACCCCCTTGATCGTCCCGATTGATGGCCAAACTCAGCTGATCACCAATGGCACCAAGGCTGTTCGAAGCTACAACCTTGAAACCGGGGATATCATTTGGGAAACGATGGGAACGACACTCAATGCCATCCCCTGCCCTGTCCGGTATAAAGACCACGTGATCTGCATGGGTGGCTATCAAGGAAATGACGCATTCTCCATCAGCCTCCGATCTCAAGGAATAATTAACGATTCGCCAATCGGCCCCCAGCAGCCAATCAAATGGCGTATCGAACGACACACGCCCTACGTTCCCTCTCCACTGATTACGGGAAACAGAATCTACTTCACTAAATCACTCAACGCGATTCTCAACTGCTTCGACGCTGATTCGGGAAAGCCAATCTTCAAAACCGACGATGGTTATCCGCTGCCAATTCGCCTACCCAAGTTAAAGCAGATGTATGGATCGCCGGTGGCAACGAAAGATTTCATCTTTCTCACTTCGAGGGAAGGCACCACGCTCGTCATTAAGAATTCTGCCAACTTTGAAATCATCTCAACCAATTCGCTTACTGAGGAAATAGACGCTTCTCCGGCTATTGTCGGTAATCAAATATTTCTTCGCGGCAAAAGGAATTTGTACTGCATCGAAAATGCAACCCAAAAGTAAATTGCCAGACAAGCTTTTGACTTTAGCACGTTTTGATGTCTGCCCAACCAGATGCGTGAAAACTATTCCGCCCCGTCGTTTAATCTCGCGATCTCTTTTCGCAAATTTTTCATTTGCTCTGGAACGATAACGTTCAACCGGCACCGGTTCATCCCAAGAGGGCCTTTTTTTGCCACCAACATGGGATACACCTTTCCCGTTTCCGGGTTTTCTTTCGCCGAATAAAACCCGATTCCAACACTCACAATTTTGGGATCGCTTAGTCTATCGTTTGGCAATAAGAGCGTCTCAACAAATAACTCGGAAAAATTCGCTTCGTCGAACAGGTCTTTCTCTGGAGGGAGTTGCAAAACTATTTTCCCATTTTCATCGCATAAGTGAAGAAATCGTGCACGCTCCAAATCTTTCTGCTTCCTCCAAACGAAGCTTAAGCGAATCCCGTCTCGCATCGCTACCGCCTCGGCTCCAACCAAACGAATATGGTTACCAAATTCAACATTGCGATACGGTGCGTGACTCGCCGCAATGATCTCATTCGCCGACGAAATGGGCTGATGATTGTAGTCAATAACCAAAGTGCAGCCGGCAAGTAAAACCGAGGCCCCCCAGACAACTGGGGTTTTCAAACAACGCCACCATTCCAATGGAAACGTCATCGCCGCTTTTTTGAATTGCCGACTATAAAGACTAAGCAATGCGTTTTTGGCAGGCATCTCGACCAACTTGTATAACAACGCGGCAATACTTACAGACATCACGATGACACACCCGGCAACCGCCCATGGTGAGTAATTTGCCAGCGACCAATCGTATTGCCTTTCAACCGCAATGATCACGGTGTAGTGAATCATATAGAGAGCGAAACTAATCTCGCCCAGGAACACCACGCCACGACTGCCTAAAAATTTAGATAAGATCCCTTGAGATCTTGAGAAAACGTAAATCACAATTGCAAAAACAAAAACCATCGCCGTGTATTGCACCCACAATGCCATCGCCGGACCACCCCAGTCAGCGCGGCGAACCAGGCCAACGATTCCGTATTCCCGCATCACCCATGAAAAGGCCGGGATCAAAAATAGCACTGCGATTTCAACTACCGAACAAGTGAATGACGAACGAGAGCGCTGCGATTCACGATTAAAGAAAATAAACCCTACGCCCATCCCCGTACAAAATTCGGGCAACCTCAAGAACGGATTAACATGGCAGGCCCGCTCAAGATCATAACTGGCCCAGGCAGGTTGATTGTCAAGGATCTGTATTCCCTTGACGGCGGCTAACACGACCAACCAGAGAAGAACGTACTTAATCCAAAAACGCTTTTGCCCACCGATCAAAAAGAAAGGGAACATAAAATAGAAGAACATTTCAGTCGAAATGCTCCAAGACACACCGTTAAAAGAAAAAACCCATTTTGAATCAGGAACCCAACTTTGTAACAGCGCTAAATTCACCGCCAACATTTCATAGTCAATGGTGGCCATCCCTACGACGTAAATCGTCACGATTAAGCAGACGAAGTGAAGAGGCCAGATTCGAGCCCAACGCTTGAAATAAAACTTGGGAACCCGGGCGTAGGTTAACTGGTCTTGATAAACATAGGTAAGAATAAAACCGGACAGAACGAAAAAGAAGGAAACAGCCGCGCCGGCAACGACCGTCGAATACGCAGTCAGACCAAACCGCCCCAATCCGTCAAGATTGTGGTCAGTCACCAAGTGCCCAACAACCACCGCCATCGCTGCAAAGAACCTCATTCCAGTCAAAGCGCCTAAATGGTTCTTCTCCGCGTTCATCCATTTCCAATCAATCGTCCTTAGTAATTCAAACAAACTGTGTGTTTGATCCTAATCATTTACCCTGTTTCGACCAACACGATTCGAATGAGGTTCTGGTCAACGGCGTCGCTAACCCAAAGAAAACCTGCAATCTGACCGCTTTTCATCTGAAAACTGGCCTCGGACCTCCGATTTAGCCCTCAAATCAGAGGATTTAAGACGCGTGCAAAAATCTTAGAATTTTTAATCTCGGCGCTGCAAGAATGACCAAATGTGTCCAACCCCGAACCAATAATTAGGTAAAAGCAAAATTGATGCAGATCAATCACCTGATCAACCGCTTCACTCATGCAAGGACACTCTTGAGTATGACCAAGCCTAGAAGAAAACCCAAAACGACTTATCACGCTTTTCTGGTCGAACCAGCACCTGGATTCGAACCCTCCAACTGGCAACAAAACCCAGACTTTTACAAAGTCGTTGAATATCTCGGCCCCAAATTTTTCAAAGGCCAAGCGGATGCGTGGAAATTTCTCCACAACCATGAAAAGCAAAATCAAGCCGCAATTGACACCTGGGCAATTTATCTTGATGACCCTACTACGCACACCAGCCAGACTGCCTCAACACTCTCAAACCAGGCTCTGCTCGCGCTCACTCGAAACGACCTGAACAGAACACAACCCAATTAACTCGCAGTTGGCTATTATTCGACGAAACCAAGAACTTTAGTTTTCCCGTGCTCGCGACCCATCATTGGAATCCGCTTCGGTAACCGCATCCTTCTCAGTATCGGTTACCTCTTTTGTTGGGTCGCCAAGAAATCTTTCGTAAACAGCATTCAAATCCTTGTATTGATTTGGGTAGGCCATCTCACCGCCATTGTGCCCCACCAACCCGGTACAAACGGCCAGTAGGATCATGCCAAATTTCCATGAGACGCCGTCTTCCGCATCTCGTTTCCTCGCGGCCCTGGCGAACAAGGCCAACAGAATTGAGAAGGTTGTGATAATAATTCCACCGGTTCGATGCCAAAAAACTTCCTGGGATGTATCGAGGAAATCTTGCAACGATTCCACGACCCCTCGATGCTCCATTGGGCTATACCACCAACCACTAAAACAAGCCGCGACTGCTCCAAAAGCTCCCAGCCACAGGCAATAGTAAGCGCAATCCCCCATCACGTAGTTACCGCGCAAACTTAGGAAAGCAAAAAAGCCAGACGCCAACAGTAAACCGATCGGCAAGTGAACTGCTGCCGGATGAAGTGAGCCCGCCGCATTGTAAAGCTGCTTGGTTTGCCTCGCCGCTTCCTTCGCACCATCGGGTTCTTCCACTTCAAACACTTCCTCATCACTTGTCTTACCAACGCCAGTCGTGGCATCTCCCTGCGATCCCTCAGCAGGCTCAGCCCCATCGCCAGCGAGCGGCACTTCCGGTTCCGTCACTGGTGGTGCTTCCGTACTGAGGACTAACTCGACACCCTCAGGCCACGACGCCCCCTGATCAATCCAATCCCGTAAAACTTTAATTTGGGCTTCGGTAAGTTTGCTATGTTCCGGCGGAGGCATGATTTCGTCTTCGTCATCAGAGACGATCAGGTAAAAAAGATCACTATCCTCGGCACCATCGGAGCCTATAAAATCTAGCGCGTCGTCGCGATCAGAAATCCGAAAATCATTCTCTTCTCCGTCCTTTTCAGTTTCACCATGGCACTCGAGACAATGGGATTCCAAAATTGGTTTCACTTGCTTTACGAAATCAACTTCATCTTGCGCAGCCACCTTAGAAATCAGCGACAACTGGATTACTCCCAACAATAGCGCCGGAAAGACTCGCATGAAAATCTTCGAAAAATCTTGCACAACCATACCCTCTATTCATCTCAACAGTAACTTAGTCGTCAAAAAATGCCGACCTTAAGTCGAACAGCTTACCCAATGATATCTCAAATCGTCCTGTTTGGCTTGTACAACTACCGCATGTTTGTGGAAAAAACTACGCTAGAAACCCGATTGGTAAACAAAGCAAATCCAATCCGCCCAAATCTCCATGATTGATAGATTAAAAATCAATCGGCTCAACGACAGGCAGCACCATTATTTTCCCGTCCCCCAGTCTTCCCGTTCTCGAGACAGCGACAATCTGCTCGATGATGGA
>JAAHTH010001287.1_pt1 | contig 22473 bp, 9 predicted proteins | sample 6116091 | NCBI WGS metagenome assembly JAAHTH01 (sample SAMN13939990, study PRJNA603662) | sponge metagenome | isolation source: marine sponge | host: Mycale hentscheli | place: New Zealand | collected 2006 | reverse complement strand
ATGAATTATCTATAAATGGTGATTTATCTTATTTAAATTTAGACTGGAAGCCAGTACCTATTATACCTAAGTTTGTAGATATAGTTTCAAATGGTATAGCTTCTAAAGAATATGAATTAAAAGCATATGCTCAAGATCCTTTTTCTTTAAAACAAAGAACTGATTATGTTGGTGGTATTTATAGAGATATGATGGCTCAAGATTATTTGAATAAAATAAAAGAAACCACAGGTATTGATTTGTATAATTCAAACCCTAAAACGTTACCACAATCAAAAGAAGAGCTAGAAATACACATGCAATTAAACTACAAACAATCTGTAGAAATTGCTGAAGAAGAGGCAATCAACAACACTTTAGCTTTTAATAAATATCAATTAACGAAGAAAAGATTAGTTGATGACATAGTAATTATAGGTATAGGCGCTGTAAAAACATCGTTTAATAAATCTGAAGGCGTAGTAGTTGATTATGTAGATCCAGCTAATTTAGTATATTCTTACACTAATGATCCTAATTTTGAAGACATATATTATGTTGGTGAAATAAAATCATTAACGTTGGCTGAAATTAAAAAACAATTTCCTTATTTAGGCAAAAAAGAATTAGAAAGATTAGCTAAATATCCAGGTCGTCAAGGCTATGTAGCTCAACCTAATTATGATAATGATTTAATACAAGTTTTATACTTTGAATACAAAACGTTTATAGATCAAGTGTTTAAAATAAAAAAGACTGATCAAGGTTTAGAAAAAGCTTTAGTAAAATCAGATACATTTAATCCGCCAACTAGTGATAACTTTGATAGAGTTTCAAGAAGTATAGAGGTTTTATTTAGTGGTGTTAAAGTTATGGGTATGCCACAAATGTTAGAGTGGAAGTTAGCTGAAAACATGACAAGACCAAAAAGTGACTTAACTAAAGTCAACATGAATTATGCTATATGTGCTCCACATATGTATCAAGGCCGTGTAGAATCTTTAGTTAGTCGTATAACAGGTTACGCAGATATGATACAATTAACATCGTTAAAACTACAACAAGTAATTGCTAGAATGGTTCCGGACGGTGTATTTGTAGATGTTGATGGTTTAGCAGAGGTTGATTTAGGTAATGGTACTAATTACAATCCACAAGAAGCATTGAACATGTACTTTCAAACTGGTAGTATAGTTGGTAGATCATTAACGCAAGATGGAGATCCTAATAGAGGTAAAGTACCTATTCAAGAGCTTCAATCGTCTAGCGCAAATGGAAAAATAGCATCACTTGTAAATACATATCAATACTATTTACAAATGATAAGAGACGTAACAGGTCTCAATGAAGCACGAGACGGCAGTTTACCAGACAAAGACGCTTTAGTCGGATTGCAAAAAATGGCTGCCAATGCTTCAAATATTGCAACTAAACATATTGTTGATGCAAGTTTATTTTTAACATTAAGAACTTGTGAAAATATATCACTAAGATTAGCTGACGCATTAGAGTTTGATTTAACTAAACAAGCCTTAATGCAAAGTATTTCATTAACTAATACGCAAAATTTAGAAGAATTAAAAAACTTACATTTATATGATTTTGGTATTTATTTAGAATTAGAACCAGAAGAAGAAGATAAAGCTATACTTGAGCAAAACATACAAGTAGCTTTACAATCAGGTCAAATATATCTCGAGGATGCTATAGATATTAGAGAGGTTAAAAATATAACTTTAGCTAATCAAATATTAAAATATAGAAGAATACAAAAACAAAAACAAGATCAAGAAGCTCAACAAGCACAGATACAAGCACAGGCACAAGCTAATATGCAGCAGTCTGAGCAAGCTGCTTTAAATGAGGTTCAAAAACAAGAGGCTTTAGCTAATACTGAAATACAAATAGAACAAGCTAAATCTCAGTTTGAAATACAAAGAATGGAGCAAGAAGCGTTAATTAAAAAACAATTAATGGCTGAAGAGTTTAATTATCAGTTGCAATTAGCACAAGCTAAAATAAAAACTGATAGAGAAAAAGAACAATTCATAGAAGATCGTAAAGATAAAAGAACTAAAATACAAGCAACGCAGCAATCAAAAATGATTGAGCAACGTCAAAATGACTTGTTACCTACAGATTTTGAATCAGCAGGTATGGATAATTTAGGCGGATTTGGTTTAGAGCAATTTGAACCGCAATAAACTATTTATTAATTTTTATTATATTATATTATGTCTGAAAAAGTAAAAGAAGAAGGTACGTTTAAAATTAAACGTAAACCTAAAAAATTAACACAAAAAGATGAACCTATTAAATTAGATTTGTCTAAACCTAAAACAGAAGAAACAGATGCCATTCAAGTCGGAGAAACAAAGAAGGTGGATGTGGGCGAACAAACCGGAGTTAGCTCTGGAGTGGACAAACAAGTACCAGAGCCCAAAGAAATTCCTGAAAATAAAGAAGAAGAGCAAGTAATACAAGAAATTGTAGAAAAAGAAAAACCTATTGAACAAAAGGTTGAAGAAGAAATACAGGAAATAGGTGAAAAAATTGAAGAAAGAGTTATTGCTCCAACACCTGAAGAGGCAAGAGAAATAGCTAAACTACCAGAAAACATCGAAAAAGTTGTAAACTTTATGAAAGAAACTGGTGGAACATTAGAAGATTACGTTAGATTAAACGCTGACTATTCTAATGTAGATAATGATACTTTATTAAGAGAGTATTATAAACAAGAAAAATCACACTTAAATTCAGAAGAAATTAACTTCATGATGGAAGATAATTTTTCTTTTGATGAAGAAGTAGACGAGGAGCGAGAGATCCGAAAGAAAAAACTCGCATATAAAGAAGAGGTTGCAAAAGCCCGCAAGCATTTAGAAGGTTTAAAAAGTAAATATTACGAGGAGATCAAGTTGAGACCCGGCGTTACTCAAGACCAACAAAAAGCTATGGACTTTTTTAATCGATATAACCAAGAGCAGGAAACTGCCCAAGAGCAACACGAAAGATTTAAATCTAATACTAAAGATTATTTTTCTAAAGAATTCAAAGGTTTTGATTTCAACGTAGGGGAAAAGAAATTTAGATATGGTGTTAAAAATCCAGACGCGGTTGCAGAAAAACAATCTAATATTACTAATGTAATTAAGAAGTTCTTAAATAATAAAGGTGATGTAACAGATGTTAAAGGTTATCATAAGGCTATGTATGCTGCTGAAAATGTAGATACTATTGCACAGCATTTTTATGAGCAAGGTAAAGCTGATGCTATAAGAGATGTTGCTGCAAAATCTAAAAACGTACAAACTGAAGTAAGGGAAAGTCCTGCTGGAGATGTATTTGTTAATGGATTAAAAGTAAAAGCAGTCAGTGGTTTAGATAGTTCAAAATTAAAAATTAAAACACGAAAATTTAACTAAAAACTCAATTACAAATGGCTACATTAAATCCGGCGTTCGGAAGTTTAGTACCTTCTCAAGCGCCACAAACATTAGCTAGTAACTACCTGGCATTTAACGGTGGAGCAAATGACTTTGCTCAACAATATTTACCAGAAGTATACGAAGCTGAAGTAGAAAGATACGGAAACAGAACTTTAAATGGTTTCCTAAGAATGGTTGGCGCTGAAATGCCAATGACATCTGATCAGGTTATCTGGTCTGAACAAAATAGATTACATATTGCATACACAGGTTGTCAATTAACTGGAAATGGTGCTGCTACTATTACTATTCCTGCTAATGCTGGTACAATTCAAAATGCAATTTTCCCTAACGATACTATCGTAGTAATGAACCCAGCTACTGGAGTTACTATTAAAGGTATTGTAGGTGCAACAGCTGCAGGTCAAATCACTTGTTATCCTTTATCTCAAAACAACTGGGACGGTTTAGGATTAGTTGCAAACTTGAAAATATTTGTTTACGGTTCGATCTTTGCAAAAGGAACGACTTCAGGAAGCAAATCAATTGAACCACAATTTACTCAGTATTCTAACCAACCGATTATCATAAAAGATAGATATGAAATCAATGGTTCTGACACTGCACAAATTGGATGGGTAGAAGTTGCTACAGAAGATGGTACATCAGGATACTTATGGTATTTAAAATCTGAGTCTGAAACAAGATTAAGATTTGATGACTATTTAGAAATGGCAATGGTTGAATCAGAATTAGCTGCAGGTGCTGCTGGTATTAACTTTGCTGCAAGCTCAGCTAACGTGCCAGGATTTACTGCTGCTGGTGGTGCTGCTGTTGCTCATGGTTCTGAAGGTTTATTTGCTGCTATCACGGCTAGAGGTAATGTTATGACCGGATTCAACGGTGGTACTGGTATCTCTGACTTTGATCAAGTACTTAAAAATCTTGATACTCAAGGAGCTATTGAAGAAAACATGCTTTTCTTAAACAGATCTATGGATTTAGATTTTGATGATATGCTAGGACAAATCTCTGGTGGTTTCGCTGGAGGAGTTGCTTATGGTTTATTTGAAAACTCTGAGGATATGGCTCTTAACTTAGGATTCTCTGGATTTAGAAGAGGTTCTTATGACTTTTACAAAACTAGCTGGAAATACTTAAACGATGCTTCTACAAGAGGTGCTGTTGCGGTTAGTAATATTGAAGGTGTATTAATTCCTGCGGGAACTTCTACAGTGTATGACCAAATTTTAGGTACAAACATTAGAAGACCATTCTTACACGTAAGATATAGATCATCACAAGGGGATGACAGAAGATACAAAAACTGGATCACTGGATCTGTTGGAGGTGTTTACACTTCTGAATTAGATGCAATGCAAGTTAACTGGTTATCTGAAAGATGTCTTGTGACTCAAGCTGCGAATAACTTCGTATTATTCCAAAGCTAATATTGCTTTAAAGTAAATTTTACCCTCGTTGTAATTACGGGGGTAATCTTTACCTTTATTAATTTTTTTATTATATTATATCATGTCAAAACAAAAAAACACAGTCCCTTCTTGGGAAATAAAAGATAGAACATATTATCTTTTACAGGACTTAAGTCCTTTAACATATACTTTAGGAGCTAGAAATTCACGTAGATACCCTTTAATGTGGTTTGATGAATCAACTGGTACACAAAGAGAAATAAGATATGCAACTAATCAAAACTCACCATTTGTTGATGAACAAAAAGGAGAGGTTATATTAGGTCATATTATTTTTGAAGAAGGAGCTTTAGTTGTTCCTAAAGAAAAACAAAATCTACAAAAATTACTTTCATTATATCACCCTAAAAAAGGTATTATTTATAATGAATTAGAGCCAATGAAAGTAGCTCAAAATGAACTAGATGATATTAATTTTGAAATAGACGCTTTAAATTTAGCTAAAGACATAGACGTTGATCATGCTGAAGCTATTTTAAGAGTTGAAAAAGGATCATCTGTTTCTCAAATGAGTTCTAAAGAAATAAAAAGAGATTTACTTTTAATGGCTAAGAAAAACCCTCAAGCGTTTTTAGCTATTGCAAATGATGAAAATGTAGGGCTTAGAAATACAGCTATTAAAGCTGTGGAACTAGGAATAATTAAACTATCACAAGACCAACGAACATTTCATTGGGGCTCTAATGATAGAAAATTAATGACTGTTCCATTTGATGAAAATCCATATTCAGCTATGGCTGCTTTCTTTAAAACTGATGAAGGTGTAGAAATCTTCAAAACAATAGAGAAAAAGTTATAATAATATGTAACTATAATATAGTGAAGGGTCACTTCGGTGGCCCAAATCACTATTAAATAAAAAATTAAAATGGCAATAAACGTAAATACTGTATATCAAACCGTTTTATTAATACTAAACAAAGAACAGAGAGGTTATATGACACCTGTTGAGTTTAATAAAACAGGTGCTCAAGCTCAACTAGAAATATTTGAAACATATTTCGATAGTTTAAACCAGCAGATACGTATTCCACAAACAGATACAGATTACGCAGATAGAGTGGCTAATCTTGATGAAAAAATCTCTATATTTAAAGAATTTGGAAACGCTACATCAATATCTTCAAGTAACGTTTTTAATTTACCACAACAATTTTCCGGTTCAGGATCCATAGCAACAACAACTTTACCAGCCGCAACAACGGCAGCAACCACAGCTTACGTTATACAAACAGCTACAGCTGATCAAATAGCTAATGGAGTTGTTGAAGTTTTTCAAAACGGAATATTATTACCAGACACTATATACACAATAAGTGGAACAACTATAAACTTTAATTCTCAACCAACTGTTGGCCAAACTTTAATAGTCAATGTTTACCCAAAAGAGTTTTATAGACTTGGCGATTTGTTTTATCAAACAGGCGCTTTACCAACTCAAGAATTAGAAAGAGTAGGAACTAAAGATCTTTACCATTTGTTAAGTTCTAAACTTACAGCCCCAACCACAACTTATCCTATATATACTTATAAAGATAATAAAATAACTGTATATCCTAATTCTATAACTAATGGTGTTACAGTTTCTTATATACGAAAGCCAATTGCTCCTATATGGAATTTTACAACTGGTTTAAATAATCAATACATATTTAATGCTTCTACTTCATTTAATTTTGAATTACATCCAGCTGAACAAATTGAATTAATATTAAAAATATTATTATATGCAGGTGTTGTAATTAGAAGCCCAGAAATAGTACAAGTAGCAGCTCAACAAGTTGCACAAGAAAACATTAATCAACAAAGATAATAAATTATGCCAACACCTAATGGAGGTTTAATAACCGAAACTAATAGACAATATTACGCTGGAGCTCAGCAGTTCTATATAACTTCAGCAGGAGTAGGTCAAACTTTTACATCAACTTTTGATACAAATTTAGTTTTTGATAATTCAGATCCAGCTTCAAATGGTTATAATTTAAACAATTTTAAAATTTTTACAAGTCCAGATGCAAATGTTTGGGCTGAATTAACACCAACTTCACCAACAGCATCGACAACAGGAACCACTGATAATAATGCTTATGGACCTGGAGCAACTGTAACTGTAACTATAACAGCAAATAACACTAATGTTTTAGTTGGTATGAGCTTAGTTAATGTTTCTACTGGAGCTGTTTATGGTACTGTAACATCTATGACAGGACCAACTCAATTTGTATGTAACTTAACAGTTCAAATACCTGTATCAACTAATTTAAGATTTCAATTTTCTAGCCCTTGGGCTATGTTATCTCCAAATATAATAACAGTTAATGCTAGTTTAAGTATTGGTACGTATTTAAAAATACAATTAAATGAAAATACTTTAGGTGAAAGTTTAGGTAATTATTCTTATACAAGACTTGATGATGTTATAGATAATTTTCTTATAGCATATGTAGGCACTGGTAAACTTATACCTAGCGTTAAAAGAACTGATGTTATATTTCATGCAAGACGTGGTTTACAAGAATTTAGTTATGATACATTAAAAAGCATTAAATCTGCAGAATTAGGTATACCCGTTAGCTTAAGCTTACAAATACCTCAAGATTATGTTAATTATGTAAGATTAGCTTGGGTTGATAAACAAGGTGTTTTACACACTATTCAACCAGCTGAAAAACTAACTTCAAGACCTTATTATACACCAGCTCAAGATGACGCAGGTGTACCGACTCAAGATAGTAATAGTAATAATCTAGAGGTTACTTCTAAAGTAAATGCTGCATGGGATGCTAATGATCCAAGAAATATAAGCGGCGCTTATACAGAGCAATATAGTGAAGCTAATATATATTGGCAAGGGTATTATAATGGTGCTTTAGGGCAAAGATATGGTTTACAACCCCAAATAAGTCAAAAAAATGGTTGGTTTGAAATAGACGAAAGAAAAGGTACGTTTAATTTTACTAGTGAATTATCTAATAAAGTTATAGTACTTGAATATATATCTGATGGTAATTCTTATGATTTAGATTTAAGAATACCTAAATTAGCTGAAGAAGCTTTGTATGCTCATATAATACATGCAATACTATCCACGTCTGCTAATGTACAAGAATACGTTGTTAGAAGATTTAAACAAGAAAGAAGTGCTAAATTAAGAAACGCTAAAATAAGATTATCTAACCTTAAGCTTGATCAAATGATTCAAACTATGAGAGGTAAATCTAAATGGCTTAAATATTAAACATGGCTGAAATTAAAAATAGTTTTCTAAGATCCAAGATGAATAAAGACTTGGATGATAGATTAATACCTAATGGTGAATATAGAGATGCGCAGAATATATCTGTAGGTAAATCTGAAGCTGATGATATAGGTGCTTTAGAAACTGTTTTAGGTAATGATTTGATAGATATAACGTATCTTAATGATAATACGTTAAAGATTATAGGTCAATATACTAATGAACTTAATAATACTATTATTGTATTTTTAACTGATTACACAGATCCTTATACTAATGGTAATCCAACTTATGCATCTTCTACGGCTAAATGTTATGTTTATGAATTATATGTAGGACCTACATCTGCTCAAAATACATGGACGCTTTTAATCTCTGGATCATTTTTAAATTTTTCATCAAATGATTTTATAACAGGCGTTAGTGTAATAGAAGATTTATTATTTTTTACTGACAATAGAAATCAACCTAGAAAAATAAACATACAAACAGCTAAAAATAATTCTGGTTACTATAAAGAAGAAAGTAATATTTCTGTTGCTAAATACAACCCTTATGAACCTATAGATCTTTTAAACAAGGTTACAACTACAACTACAACCACAGGCACTTCTACAACTATTGCAGTAGCGTCCTCCACTGGTATATATCAAGGTATGACCGTGGTTCAATACAACAACGTTGCTTTAGAGGCTAAAGATTATATATATGTAACAAATGTTGCTGGAACTACAATTACTATTAATAAATCAGTTAATATATTAGCTGGAGATGTTACTTTTTTAGCAACAACTATGACAGGTGTTGATATTACAGATAATTTTAATAGTGGTAGTGCTAGTACATGGCCTGGAGATCCAGATTATTTAGAAGATAAATTTGTTAGATTTAGTTATAGATTTAAATTTGACGATGGCGAATATTCTATAATGGCACCATTTACACAGCCAGCTTTTATACCTAAACAAAAAGGTTATTTTTTAGGTAGTGGAGATCTTGGCGCGGGAGCAACTCCTACACCTTTAGATGAAGACAATACTTTTAGAAGTACTATACTTCAATTTATGGAAAATGGTGTTCAAGATGTAGGTTTATTAATACCTTTTCCAGATACAATAAACAACGTTAATACAAGTGTTGATGCTAATTATAAAATTAAAGAAATTGACATTTTATATAAAGAATCTGATGGATTAAGTGTTAAAGTTTTAGATACTATAGATCAAACAGACTCTAGTTGGTCTGGCGCTTCATCTACTTTTTATTATGATTATCAATCAAGAAAACCATTTAGAACATTACCACAAGATCAAACAACAAGAGTTTATGATAAGGTTCCTGTAAAAGCCTTTGCACAAGAAACAGCAGGTAATAGAGTTATATATGGTAACTTTAAAGATAAATATACACCACCTTTACATTTAACATACAGAGTAGCTGCAGGCCCTAAAAGTACAGTTAAAAACTACGATTCATGGGTTGAATATCCAAATCATTCTGTTAAACAAAATAGAAATTATCAAGTTGGTTTTGTTTTAGCAGATAAATATGGTAGGCAATCAGATGTAATACTTTCAAATGTCTTGCCTAGCAACACTACTGTTGGTGCAAACACTTACGGTGGTGATACAGTTTTTAATCCTTTTTATACAGCAACAGATGCAACTAATTATCCTGTTAGGGATTGGTTTGGTGATTCATTAAAAGTTCAGATAGATAATATAATAGAATCTGGTGGTAGCAATAGCTTACCCAAAGAGTCAGGTCCTCAAAAAGGTGAACCTGGATTATATGCTATACCAAGAGGAAGTGGTTTTGATGTTAATGGTGGAAGTCCTAGTGTAACAGGTTCTACATATGTTTTTAATCCTACTGCAGCGACTAATATACCTCAAGTAAATGATTATCTTAGAGGTGAATATAAAGATTTTGTTAAAGTTAGCTCTATAACCGGCACAGGACCTTATACAGTTACTTGTGATGGCGCAATAAATCAAGAGATATATAACGCTAGTGGTAATGCTGGAGCAGATGTTAAATTTGCTTATAGTATAAATCCTATAGGATGGTATTCATATAAAATTGTAGTAAAACAACAAGAGCAAGACTATTATAATGTTTATTTACCAGGTATAGTTAATGGATATTATGGACATACAGAATATTTTGGTGAAGAATTAGGGGAAACTGCTTTTTCTACATTGTTAGGTGATAACATAAATAAAGTACCAAGAGATTTATCAGAAGTTGGACCAGAGCAAAAACAATATAGAAGTAGTGTTAAGTTATCTGGAAGAGTTGAAAATATATCACTAAATGAAACGCCTTGGGTTAATTTAAATAAACAGTTTTATCCTGGAATAAAAAAACATGACATAGAACAAATAGGTATAGAATCTACTTTAACTGGAAGCGCACCACTTAGTCAACACCCATCTATATATCAAAGTGAAACTGATCCTTATTTAATGAGGATAAGCACTAGAAATCAAACTATTGGTAAACAAGATACTCAAGCGGGTGAGGATGCTTTTCCAGTTTTAGCTATATATGAAACAAACCCTGTAGAGTCTTTATTAGATATATTTTGGGAAACACCTACTACTGGTCTAATAGCAGATTTAAATGCGTCTATATTAACTAATTTTACAGGTGCTGTAGGTTGGGGATCATATAGTTGGAATCAACCGGAGTCTTTAGCTAAAGGTTCTGCTTTTATATCAGGTGTTTTTCCGGTTAACAATAGCGGTGCCTCAATGATCAACAGCACTACTATAAAAAATGGATCATTTAGTGTTTTTGATAATGCTGGTAATAATGTAACTAATAAATTTTCTTTTATTCCTGATACTGGTTCTGGTTATAGTTTTATAACAGATACTACTAATGGTGATTTTGTTTTTAATGAAACCATAAATATTAGAGAGTTTACAATAGGTTGTATAATAGTAGGTCCTGGTTCTGTTGAGTCAGCACAAATATTTCTTGGAGGTAATTTATCTAATTCTAATCCTATAATAAATGGTGGTGTTGCTTTACCAACTATAACTATAACTACAGCAGATACTGGAACTATAGGTACAATAACAGGTACTAATGGTTCTTCTGATACTACTAGAAACACAGAACAATTAAAATGGAGTATTACAGCGGGTAACACTTTAAATTCATTTTCAATAAATGAAAGCACAGGTGTATTATCTAGACCTAGTGCTTCAAGCCCATCTGGTACTTTTAACTTAACAATAAAATTAGAAGATGCAAATGGTAATACAACAAACGGTTCTTTAAGTGTTACAGCTACTCAACAGGTTGTTGTAAATTCTACAACCGTTGGTTTTCCTTTTTATGCGTCACCTCCTGGTGTATTTAATGCATCTTGTAATATTGATGGTTCACAAAATAATGCTTGTGGCTCTAATTTATACTATAATACTACAACAAACAGTGCTACACCACAAGTTAATGATATTATAAGACAAGGACCAAATGGAAACAATTCACCACTTGCTGCTGCAGGGTATTACTCTTATAATTGTGCAGAAACTGGTTTAAACAATAGAAGAGTATTTTTTATTCAAGGAAACGATGGTAAAGTTACACAAGTAATTACATGTTAAAATAAGTGATAATAAATTATGTCAGCTACTATAGAAGTTAAATATTTTAATACTTTTTTAATTAAAAAGCTAAAAAGCGTTGTTGAAGCTACTACAAAGCCTACAGCCCCGTTTGCTAATGTACCGTCTGATTATGTGGCTAACACTACATATGATTGGTATATTGAAGAAGCTAGAATTAGAGGTGGTTATAATAACACTATAGTTGATTTAGGTGTAAAAGCTTATTTAGACGAATTAGAACCTTTACAGCAAGACAGGTTTAATACATTAATATACTCAGGTATATTTAATTCAAGAACAGGTGTAAATGACACTAATCAATTTTCTGTTGGTCAAGATATTACTAGATCAGCAGATCCAGCTAATGGTTCAATACAAAAACTTTACGCTGAAGATACTAACTTAATTATATTCCAACAGAATAAAGTTAGTAGAGCGTTGATAGATAAAGACGCTATATATTCAGCTGAAGGTAATGCTGCTGTAACTTCTACTAATTTAGTAATAGGTCAAATAGTAGCTTATGCAGGCGAATATGGTATATCAAACGATCCATTTAGCTTTGCTGTGTATGGTTATAGAAAATATTTTACAGATAGAACAAGAGGATGTGTTTTAAGATTATCGGCAGATGGTATAACAGAAATATCATCATATGGTATGCATGACTTTTTTAGAGATGAACTTGCTGAATCTGTACAACAAATTAGAGCAGGTTGGGATGCTCATAATAAAAATTATGTTTTATCAATACAAAAAACAAATGGAACTTATAAAACTTTAACGTTTGACGAAAGTGTTTTAGGTTGGACAAGCTTTTTTGATTATAAACCTGATTTTGTTACAAGTTTAAAAAATAATTTTTACAGTTTAAAAGTTACAACCAACAGTGGTCAAGGTGTTTGGCTTCACAATACCGGCGATTATGGTAAGTTTTATGAAATAGCTTATGATTCAAATGTTACAGTAATATTAAACAAAGAACCTTCACTTGTTAAAAACTTTAAAACTATAAACTACGAAGGTAGCGACGGTTGGCAACTAGAAAGCATGGTGGCTAGTTCTGGTGATGTTTCAGTACCTATAGGTAAGTATACATTACAAACAAATTTAAGTGCCTTAGAATCAGATTTATTTTCTAATAATTTTAAAAGAAAAGAAAAGAAGTTTTTTGCAAACTTAATAAATAACTCACCTGCCACTGAAGGTGAAATACTATGGGGACCATCTTCTACGGGTTTAAAAGGTTTCTTTACAGAAGCTAAAATAAAACTTGTTAATCAAGACTACCCAACAACTAAAAAAGAATTATTTGCAGTATCATCTGATATTGTAGAATCATCATACTAAATAATATGGAAGAAATTTTAATACAAATATACGAATGGTTTTTTTATAGAGATCCAAATATGGTATACGCTGAAGCGCTTACTGCTGGCGCGATTGCCGCTATTGGAGGTACTTTAATTTCTGGTCTTGGAGCTTTGTTTGGTGGTGGTAGAAAAAAACGTGAAGCTTATAGAGCTAGGGTAGAGCGTGATAGATTAAAAGGAGAACTTAGTGTTTTAGAAAAAAATAGACAAGCTATAATAAATCCTTATGCAGGAGTAACAGATATTTCTAGTATGGCAAAAGATTTGAGCGGTATGGTTTCTAATCCTTACGCTAACTTAGGTGTGGCCACTCAAGCAGCAGATATGCAAATTGAAGAAGCAGATATAGCTTTAGCAAACACACTTGATACACTAAGAGCTACAGGTGCTAGCGCAGGTGGTGCAACCGCTTTAGCTCAAGCTGCGTTACAAAGTAAAAAAGGTGTTAGTGCAAATATAGAACAACAAGAAGCTGCTAACGAAAAATTAAGAGCTCAAGGTCAATCTCAACTAGAGCAGTTAAAAATGCAAGAAGCTCAAAGAGTTCAAGGCATACAAATGACTGAAGCACAAAGATTACAACAAGCTGATATTGCTGGTAAACAATTTGTGTTTAGTCAAAAAGAAAGAAGAGAAATGGAACAATTAGATAGAAAACAAGCTCAAATAACAGGTCAAGCTCAAGCAGCTGTTGCCGCGTCTCAAGGAGCGTCAGCAATGTATTCAGCTGGTCTTTCTTCTATCGGTAATATAGCTGCGGCTTACGCAGGAAACAACCCTTAATATGTCATATAGAAATCCACAAACAGTAATTGATACAGAATCTGCGAAATATTACGCACAAGCTATTTCTAGTATAGGGCAGAGCACGGTTAAAGCATTAAATACAAGATTTGCTAGAGCCCAAGCAATAAAAAAAGCTAATTTAAAAAGCCAAGCTGAACGTGTTAAGTTTAGTTCAGATTACTTAAAAGATGTAAATAAATCTTTAAAAGATTTTAACATAACACCTCAGTTTAGAAAATTATTAGATGGTGAAATAAACAAAGCTGCAGAATTAAGACAGCAGCTTGCTAATATTAATTTAACAGGAGATGATCGTTTAAGAAAACAAAATGAACTTAATGCTTTAGAAACGTTTTTTGATGTAGGTTTACCTAATGCCTTAGAAAATTTAAATGGTCAAAGAGAAGAAATATCTGCAAAACAAGTTAATATGGGCCAAGAAGGAGGTTTATCAGCCTCAGCTACTAATCCTCAAGTTTTAAACGATATAGATGACACTTTTAATGGTAGCCCAAAAGCTGATTATGATTTTAATATAATAAGAGATAGTTCAGGTGCTTTAAATGTTTCAATGACTTTTTTAAATAAACCATCTACAAGAACTCAAGATGGTAAAGAGTTACCATATAGAGGTAGGGTTGAAAGTGTTTTAAGTAAAGATAAAGACAATAAAGTTTTAGATTTAGCTGAAAAAAATAAAAGAACCTACAATCTTAATAGCGATTTTACACCACAAAGCTTAGTAATGAATCCTGTTATAAACAAAGGTGTTAGTGAAAATTTAGAAAATGAAAAAATAACATTAAACGGAGCTATAGATCTTAATTCTGAAGTTGTAAAAGGAATGCTCGATGGAACAAGTATTATAAAAACTGTTGATAAAAATAATGTTGTAAAAGAATATGAAGTTAATAATTTAGATATTACTAAGTTTAAAAATACAATGTTACCTGGTTTAAAAGCTCAAATAACTGGTGTTGTAAAGCAAGGAAGAGCTTCTAGTGGAGACTTAGGTTCTGGTTTAGTAAGTATGCAAAGTTGGGTTGATGATGTTTTAGGAGAAGACATAGATCTTGAACCATCTGCTGAAACAGACCATGGTTTAACACCAGAGTCATTTGCAAAACTTACAGATGCTATACTAGATAAAAAACACAAAGAACTGCAAGACACTATGCCTAGATTAAGAGAAGTTAGTATAGAAGAAACTGATGTAATAGAAGATACTGCTGCTATTAGAACAGCTAAGTTTAAACAAGAAGAATTAAATAAATTAATAATTTCTGCAAGTGAAAAATTAGAGAAAGATGTTATACCTACGTTTGAGTCTTTAGATGATCCAAATGTTAATAATTTAATTAATTACATTGAAGAAATAGACGGTATAAAATCTGTTGATTTTTCTAAAGAATTAGCAAAAGGTGATAAACCTTCTTTCAAAGTAATTGGCCCTAAAAAAACTGTAACTATAGATTCTGGAATGAGTCAAACTCAAATAAAAAAGAGATTATTAAAATCACTTGGTGCAACTGATGATCAAGTTAAAAAAATTGATTTTACTAAAACTAGTGGTAAGTTTAAAGTTAGTAGTAATGTTATGGATATTCCAAACGAATTTGATATTTTTAAAAGAACGAATTAATATATTATGATAGACATTAAAGATCCTAAAATATATACTTTTAAAGTCGGAGAAGATATATATGATGTTCCTGAAGATCAATTAGAAAACTTTAAATTAAAAGTTCCTAATGCTGAAGAGGTAAAGACAAACGGTGTTGCGGAGACGGATGCGTCTGTAACACCAAAAGAAAATACGGCGTCCAAATTGGATCCTGGTTTGTCGGTTTCTACAGATCCTAAAACAAAATCTGAAAAAATGACAGTTAAGTTTAATCCTAAAGGTTTAAACTACACTGATTTAAAAATAGAAACAGATAAAAAATATAAAACAAAAAGTTCTACGCCAACAGGTTTACTAGGAGAATTAAGAAGACTTAAAAACTTAGATGAAGCTGAAAGATATGAAGATGAAATTTTAAATGCTACAGCAAATATACCTAAAGAACAATACACAAAAGAACTAGCTGATGCTTATTTTAATTTAGATAATATACCTAAAGGTAGAAGAGGAGGCAGAGATGAAGACTTTAGGGTTTACCCTGGTCAAAGTATTGAAGAATATTTGGGTCCTGAAAAATTTTCTCAATATAAAAGTTATAATGAAACTGGAGAGTTAGTAGGTTATAATGAAGATAATCAACAGCAATTAGATGAATTACAGCAACAAACTGACATTTCTACTAAAAATAAAGTTCAACAACAATTATTAAGAGAAGTTCCAACAGATGTTAAAAATGAAATGACATTGTTTGGGGAAGGTGAAAAGTTTAAAACACAAGACGATCAAAAAAAATACATTGATTCTACTATAAAATACGTACAAAAAGAAGACAATAGAATAAAGCAGTTAGAAGTTGAATATCAAGCTGAAACTAAAAAATATGAAGATGCTTTTAATAATATACAAGCTGGTGTAACTAATATACTTCAAAACTCTCCTAACGGAGATGTTAATCTAGCATCGGTAGAACAACAACAAGCTTATAATGAATTAATAGAAAAAAACAATAGTTTAGTAGAACAATACACTTCACAGAGTTTTGATCAAAAATATTCACAATTAATAAAAGCTAACAATAAAAATAATTTACTAAAACAAGACTTTCAAAAAAATTATGAAAATATTGTTGATTCTAATATATTAGAGCAAAATTTAAGTTTAGATTACACGCTGGGAGCAAGAACAGCTATGGCTATGGAAGAGTTTTTTGTTCAAGGTGCTGTAAACTTTGGTTCTTTAGCTGCTCAAGGTTATTTAAAAACTATACAAAAAATTTCTTTAGATGATACTGAAGCTGTAGATCAAATGTTAGGTGTTATTAAACAAAACACAGTTGATTACAATAGGCGTATTGCTGAAAAAAGAGAAACAACTATACCACAAAACATTACTTTAGATGATATAGGAAACAATAAAGTAGGTTTTTTTGATTGGTTCACTGAATCTTTTGCAAACAATTCACCTTCAATAGCCACTGCGTTTATACCTGGAGGTTTAGCTGCTAGAGGTGCTTTGGGTGTTACTAGAGCTAAAGCTTTAGTGCAAACAATGAAAACCTCTAACGTTGCTAGTAAATCTATAGCTGATTTATATGGGCAACAGTTCATAAAACAAGCTTTAAATAAACAAAAGTATTTTAATACTTTGGGCATGAGAACTGCTCAAGGTATATTTTTTACAGGAGAAACTGGTAGTAAGTTTGGAGAAATTGAGTTAACAGAAAGTAGTGCTAAAAAGCAGTTGCCTAAATTAAAAGAACAGCTTTCTATAACTACAGACAACAATAGACAGGAAGAACTCAAAACAGAAATAGAAGAATTAGAAAGAGTTAGTAGTTATAGTTTTACTCAAAAAGCTTTTACATCTTATGGGTATGGGACTGTTGCCACAGTTGCAGAAACTTTAGGTACGTTGCCTTATTTAACAGGAGCTAGAAGTCTTGTTAAAAAAATGGGTGAACAAGAGTTTAAAAAAGAATTTTATAATACTCCTTTTAATTTTGGAGTAAATGTTACAAAAAAAACATTGTCTGGATTATCACCTATAGTAACAAAAGCAATGCCTGTAGAAATATTAGAAGAAACTTTAACACAAGTTGGTCATAATGCTTTGGACGTTATTGTATTAGGTGAAAACAAAAGTTTAATTGAAGGTGTTGATAAAGAATTTTTTGCTAATACAGCTATAACCACTTTAGGTATATTTGCTCCTAAAGCTGGTGGTAATATTAATAATATTTTAAAAAATGAGTTTAGAATAAAAAGCGAAGTTGATTCTAATCAAGATTTTGTTAAAGAATTAATAAGTTTAGAAGAAAGTATAAAAAGTGGTAAACTAAAAGGCAAAGAGCTTGTTGAAGCTAGAAAACAAAAATTATCTATTTTAGAAAGTTTAGCTATCAATGATGTTATGTCTATGCAAAAACTTGCTGCTCTTACAGAAGAAGAAATTTTAGAAGCTGCAGATTTAACAAGACAGCTAAGAGAGATAGGAAAAGCATCTTATAACTTAGGTACTACTGGAGATTTATCCGAAGCTGGTAAAAAAGCAAAACAAAATTTAATAGATCAATATAAATCAGTTGACAAAAAAAGAAGCCAAATATTGAATACTAGCAAGATGAGAGCTAGGAATACAATGAATCAAGTTATGGAAACTTACGGCGATGCAGTTACAAACCCTGATTTACAATATGATTTCGGTTTATATAACATGTACACCGATGTAGCTATGACATTAATGCCTAAAGATGGTGAGTATATTGTTATAGAAGATACTACTAATATAGATGAGCAGTTAGCTCAGTTTAATCCTGAAGTTGTAAAACAAATAAAGTCTAGATTTGAAGCTGGCGCTAATGCAGCTAAAATAGGTAATAATATTATTATAAATGATACAGCTATAAAACAGAAAATAGCTTTTTCTTTAACTTCAGCAGATGGTAGATATTCAGCCGTTGCACCATTAGAAGAACTTTTTCATATATATAATAAAAACAATAATGTTGTAAACGAACAAGGGGAGTTAAGCGAAGAAGCCGCACAGGCTGTAGATGAAGCCATACAAATTTTAAATAATAAAAAAGAATTAGGTGACATAAGCGAAAAAGATTATAACACCTTAATACAAAGGTTTGAACTTTATAAACAAGGTGGTAGAGGAAAAGTAATTAAGCAAGATGGTACAAGAGGAAAAGCAAAAGTTGATGCCGAAGAAATTATTGCTCAAATAAACAACGCTGTGGCTCTAGGTGTTTTAAATATACAAGACATAAGTTCTATGCCTGGTTTAAAAGGATTTATTAATAATATTTCAGGCGGTTTATTTGGTGATGCTAGTTGGATGTTTAGATTAAAAGACGGTGAAGATGTATTTAGATTTATAAAAAATTATCAAAACACTATACAACAAGGTAAACCTATTGATACAGCTCCTGAAGATGAAGATATTAAATTATCCAAATCTGATTCTGATGCTGTTCAAACTATATTTGAACAAAAAGGAAAAGAAGGGGCTTTTGAAATAATAGAAAAGTTTAAACCTATTACAAATAGAATTGTACAAAGAAGAAGTGAAGCTCCTGGTTTTGATAGACAATTGTTGACCGATGAAATAGAAACTGGTAAGCGTGGTATTATAGATTTGATAAATGAATATGATGCTAGTAAAGGTGTACCATTAGCTGCTTACATAAATAAATTTTTACCAGCAAGAGCTATAGAAGCTTCTAATAGAGTTTTAGACACTGAGTTTAAGTTAGATGTAACAGAGGCTAGAGGGGTTACAGATACTACAACAGAAGAAGTTACTGAACAAGTTACAGAAAAACCTACTAAAGCAAAAGAAAGTTTAAGAAAGAAAATTAAGTTAGATAAAGCTACTACACAAAAGGTTATTGATGCTGTTACAAAAACGTTTGGTACTAAACTACCACCTGTAGATTCACCTCAGTTTAAAAAAGCTTTACAAAAAGGTTTTAGAACAGAACTTAAAACAACTATTGCTAAAGATGTTTTAGGATCAAGAGCAGCTTATGAAACTTTTTTAAGAGATAACTTCGAGAATATTTACGAAGCTATACCTCAAGATGTTATAAATAAAAGATTTAGACCGTTTGCAGAAGACACTGGTAAAAGAGAAAAAACTAAAGAAGGTAAAAAGATATTTAAGAAAAAAGATATTACTAAAGCCGAATTTATTAATTACTTTTTAGGTAGAGACGTTGGTACATCGACTAAAGGTACTAGAAAAGATGCGTTAGCAGAAGCGTTAGCAGAAGAGTTTGCTTTTGATGCGACAATGGAAACTATACAAAAACCAGAAGTTATAGAAAAAAGAGAGTTTGTAGACAAAACACAAACTACTGAAAAAGTTTCTAAAGCAATTAAAAGACCTATTGATTTAAAGTTTAGTAAATCTATTAACAAAACTAATTCTGAAATAACTTTAGAAAACAAATTACAACAAGATTTAAACAAAGGTAAATCAATAGAAAGTTTATATAAAACAGTAGACAATAGTAGTGTAAAACAAAAACAAGAATATTATAATATTTTAAATAAACTAGAAAATTTACTTGACGTTGGTAAAACAGAAATAGAAAAAATAGATTCTAGTGCTTTTAAAGAATTAGCTGAAAACTTAGGTATAAGTGTTGTTGAATTAAAACAAGAAACAGAAAAACAATTTAAAGATTGGAAAAATTTAATTCCAAAAATTTCTAAAGATTTTAGTTTAAATATAAAATATTATGCGGAAAAAGCGTTAACTAATGAACGAAATTTAGAAAACACTATAAATAATTTAAAAAGTGTTATTAATTTTTTTCCTAACATAAGTTTATTACAAAAAGAAGCTCCTCAATTATTAAGTGCATTAAAAGGAACTGTTGGCGTTGGTAAGTCTATAAAAATAAATGGTAAAAGAATAAGTGCTGATTTATATAGAGACTTAAGCAAAGATCAAGGTAAAGGAAAAATAAAACCTTGGATGAAAATCGTGTATCAACCAGCGAGCTGGGGGTATGGAAAATACGGTTTTAAAACAAAAGCTGAAAATAAACTTAAAGAGTTAAAAAATAAATATATAGGCTGGGAAATGGATTATGCTTTTTATTTAGCAAATGAATTAACTCATCCAAGTTTAAGATCTTTAAACACAAAAGAAAAATTTGAAGGATATACAAAAACTTCAGACGCTAATAGAGAAGCTATTAAGTTTTTATATAATAATTTAGCTAATAAATTATTTAAAAGCAACAACAAAGAACAAGCTTTAGAAGATATAGTTAATATATTAAAACTTCAAACTAATCATGCTAACGGAATATTAAAAGGTTTAGTTCCAGTAACTAGTGCAACCACAAAGCCAGAAGGACCAAAAGATAAAAAAACTCACAACGAACATATGGTTGAGCTTTTTAATTCTAATAGAAGATTTTTAGAAATATTAGCAAAATATAAAAATCCTATTTCTAAAGAAGCAAAATTTGAAATAGACTTTTTAGTTAATCAACTTCAGCAGGCTTTAACTTCTGAAGCAAATAAGCTTGTTAAGGATAGTAAAGAAAAAGGTGGAGCTGCTACTCAAGTTTCAACAAATCCCTATGCTAATACTTTTTTACTAGAAAATGCAGCAAATGAACAAATTATGTTAATTGATGCGCCTGGTATAACCGTTAGTGACTATATATTTAGGAAATATTCCCCTACCATACTTAGAACTTTAACTAAAACAAAACAAAATAATATAGCTAAACTACCTAAAAAAATACAAATAAAACTTTCAAAATCTACAAGTAATAAAGAAGTTTTAAACGAAATGCAACGTTTAGATACTGAGGCTCAAGATGCTAGAATTAAATTTAGTAAATCACAAAATCTTAACAAACAATTTAACGATATAATTGAAAGAGCTACAGGTATTGGTACAGAAAAAAGATATGGCCAAACTAAAGCTAGAGCTGTAGGTGCAGATAAAGGTAAATTTAATTTGCTAGGTATACCACCATCTGCTCAAGACTTTGTAGGTTTAACTAGATATTTTGCTGGTAAAGGTAAACAAGGTGATAAAACTATAGCTTGGGTAAAAGAAAACTTTTTAGATCCGTTTGCTAGAGCTAATATAGATATATCAAATGCTAGAGTTGCTTTAGCTAATGACTTTAAGGCTTTAAAAAAGCTACTAGGTGTTAGCCCTAAAGACTTAAATAAAAAAATAACTGGTGAACCCTACACTGTAGGTAACGCTGTTAGAGTTTATACATGGTCACAACAAGGTATGACTATTCCAGGTTTATCCAAAGCTGATCAAAAAATATTAGAAGATTACGTAAATGCAGATGAAAATTTAGTTACATTTGCTAATGAGCTTATAGCTATAAATAAAGATAATGGTTACCCTAAACCCACTGATGGTTGGTTAGCTGGTACTATTACAACTGATTTATTGTCTGGTTTAAACACTGTTGTTAGAGCTAAATATTTAAAACAATGGCAAAATAATGTTGATGAAGTGTTTAGTGAAACTAACATGAACAAGCTTGAAGCAGCTTATGGTAAAGGTTACAGAGATGCTTTAGAAAACATGCTTGGTCGTATGAAAACTGGTAGTAATAGAGGTTTCAAGGGTGATACATTAACTGGTAGGTTTATTGATTGGATTAATAATTCTGTTGGAGCTATTATGTTCTTTAACATGAGATCTGCTGTGTTACAAACTATATCAGCTGTTAACTTTGTAAACTGGTCTGACAATAACCCATTAAAAGCGTCAGCTGCATTTGCAAATCAACCTCAGTATTGGAAAGATGTAATTAAACTTATGAACTCTGATTACTTAGTTGAAAGACGTAATGGTTTAAAAATAAATGTTAGTGAAGCTGATATTGCTGAGATCGCTGCTGAGTCTAAAAACAAAGCTAAAGC
>JAAHTH010001283.1_pt1 | contig 22512 bp, 14 predicted proteins | sample 6116091 | NCBI WGS metagenome assembly JAAHTH01 (sample SAMN13939990, study PRJNA603662) | sponge metagenome | isolation source: marine sponge | host: Mycale hentscheli | place: New Zealand | collected 2006 | reverse complement strand
AGTGATAGGCCGCTATAATGGCGGCTTATTTACTATAAATATAAAAACAAATGGCAGTAAGTATAGATACAGTTTATCAAAAAGTTTTAGGTATACTTAATAAAGAACAACGTGGGTATGTCACAGCTCAAGAGTTTAATTTGTTCGCTAATCAAGCTCAACTTGATCTTTTTGAACAATACTTTTACGATATCAATCAATTCAGCAGAATGCACGGTAATGATACTGAGTATTCTGATATGCTTAACATATTGAATGAAAAAATTAATATATTTGAAACTGTAGCTCAACCAACTCGTACAGGAAACTTTTTTGACGAGCCAGCTGACCTATACAGATTAGGAACAGTAGTATACAAAAATACAACAACAAATTCCTTCGGTGTATCATCTACAGAAAGCATTGAAGCAGAGCGTATTAACGCTAACGAGTTTTTATATATAAACTCATCTCCATTAACAAAACCTAAAAACGTTAGACCTGTATTTGTGGCAAACACAAATGGAATCAGAGTTTACGGTAACAGCGAAATAACAAATGTTGCCGATGTAGAGTTTCAATACATAAAGAAACCAGCTAAGGTTCAATGGGCTTACCAAATAGTATTTGACGAACCATTATATGACGCAGCTAATTCGGTTAATTTTGAATTACACCCGTCAGAAGAAACAGAGTTGGTTATAAAAATACTAGAATACGCAGGCTTGTTAATTAAAGATTACAACATGTACAATGTTATTAATCAAGAAGAAATGGAAACTGTACAACAAGAAAAACAATAATAAATGAGTTTAATCACCCAAACAAACGAACAGTATTACGAGGGACCAGATGGAATTTGGAACAGCTTAGATGAAAACTATGGTGACTATCAATTCATTTCTCTTAAAGATATTATAAATAACTTTATTATAGCTTACGTTGGCGAAGATAAAATTATAAGTAAAATAAAAAGAACTGATATTGTATTTCATGCTAAACGAGGTGTACAGGAATTAAATTTTGATACGCTACATTCATTTAAAGCACAAGAAATTGAAATAGGGCCTCAGTTATATATGGTATTGCCACAAGACTATGTTAACTATATAAAGTTTACATGGACCGATAGTGCCGGCATAGAGCACGTCATATATCCCGCAAGCAAAACTTCTGATCCACCAGCTATATTGCAAGATAATAATTTTGAATATACGTTTGATAATAATGGCGAAATATTATATGCTCAAGAATCAGAAACTTGGAAAAAATTTAGCTCTACTGGTACTAGCCCGGAAGACCCAATGTCTGAAGCGGCCGCTGCGGATAAAATATATGAGCAAAACTTAGGTAGACGATATGGTATTGATCCTCAGTTTGCACAATCAAATGGCACATTTTTTATAGACCAAGTTAGAGGATTAGCAAGATTTAGCTCAAATATGGTACATAAAATTGTAACATTAAAGTACGTTAGCGATGGCCTTAATGTTAAAGAGGAGGAAATGCGCATACATAAGTTTGCTGAAGAAGCTATGTATAAATATCTTGCTCACGCTATATTAGCTACAAGGGCTAATACTCCTGAATATATGATAGCACGTTTTAAAAGAGAAGCTGCTGCAACTAAGCGTAATACTAAATTAAGACTTTCAAATATAAAATTAGAGGAAATCACGCAAGTATTGCGAGGTAAATCTAAGCAAATAAAACACTAATATATGCCAGAATTTATTCACAGCTTCCAGCGTGGAAAAATGAACAAAGACCTTGACGAACGTTTAGTTCCGAATGGAGAATATAGAGATGCTTTAAACTTAGACTTAGCAAATTCTGATGCTAGCGATGTCGGCACTATGCAAAACATTGCAGGTAACTTAGAAATTAGAAGCAAAGTAGGTACGGGTGCAACTTGGACTGGCGGATATATAGACTCTATGACTAATCCCGTTTGCATTGGATCTTATAGAAATGATATAAATGAAAGAATATATTGGTTTATAGCTAGCGATAATGTTAGTGCTATTGCGGAGTATGACGAAGTAAAAAATACAGTTAGCCCTGTTTTAGTAGATACTGCAGGTATTCTAAATTTTTCAACTGACTACTTAATTACAGGTATAAACGTAATCGATAAATTTTTGTTTTGGACAGACGATCAGACTGAGCCAAAGAAAATTAACATTGAAAAGTTCAAGACTGGATCAACTGATTTTGCAACTCAAAGTAAAATACCAAAATGGGAACCTAACCAAAATAATTATAATACAAATTTATCTGGTCGTCCTGACTTTGTAGAAGCAGATATCACTGTAATTAAGCTTTCTCCGTTAACAGCTCCTACTCTTGATTTATCAGCTAGTAAATTTGGAGCAAACGAAACAGGAACCGGAATAACACCTGTAAATTTAACTGTGCCTTCAGCCGTTTCTCAGGAAACTAACGGTGCACCAAACTTTACATATGTACCAAACCCATTGGTTGACCCTAATAATTTTATTTCACTTCCAACTTACGGAGAATATTTAGCAGACCCGTCAGCTTACAGTAATTCAAGTATAGGATCTGGGTGGGATGGTAGAGTAACAATAAATATTACTACCATACCGTCAGTATGGCAATCGGAACTTGCAGCCGGAAGAAATCCGTTAATAATAATGTCTGGTACTTTAGATAATGACTTTAATGAAACTTTTGAGTATGAAGTTAGTCTATTAATTGTATCTATATCAGGCAGCACATTAACTTGCGAAATACAAGCTATTTCTAATAATATAATAAGAACATTCGATGACGACGATAATGTCGTTTTAATTCAGTGGGAAGCTTTGATATCTGAAGAGGCGCCTATGTTTGAATATATTTTCCCTAGGTTTGCTTATAGATGGAAATACATAGACAATGAATACTCTACTTACTCTCCATTTTCTGATGTAGCTTTTTTAGGCAATGAATTTAAGTACATTTCATCCGATGGATATAACGTAGGAATGACTAACAATGTAAGAAAACTAATTATAAATTCTTTAGATTGGGGTTCAGAAGAGGTTTCTGAAATTGATATATTATATAAAGAAAGTGATAATGCTACCGTATATACAGTTGACACCTTAAAAAGAAAAGAGTACGCTCCATATACATTAGACGCATTGCCAACATCTTTTCAAGTTGAAACAGAATTAATTGGAGCAGTTGTTGAGGCTAATCAATTACTTAGACCATGGGACAACGTACCGCGTAGAGCTAAGGCTCAGGAAATAATTGGTAATAGAATTGTTTATGGAAATTATTTGCAAAATTTTAGTGTTGATAAAGTTGATTTAACTTTAAATATACAAAAGCAAGCTCATCCTTGGGAAGAGTCGCTAAATCAAGATGTTTCTCAACCTGAATTTATAAGAATGCCTTTTAGTTCTTTAAAGTCTATAAGAACATATCAAGCAGGTATAGTTTACAAAGGACCTTATGGCAGAGAAACGCCTGTGTTTACAAGTAAAAACGCATCTGCAAAAGTAAGTATTGAAGATTCCTCTAATTTAACAAGTTTATCTGTAATATCCAACGCTCCGCCTCCTAGCTGGGCAACACATTATAAGTTTTTTATAAAAGAAATTTCTAACGAATATTACAATTTAGCCTTAGATAAATTTTACCCCGCGGAAGACGGTAACGTATGGCTATCATTTCCATCATCTGAAAGAAACAAAGTTGATGAAGAAACTTATTTAATACTAAAGAAGCAGCATGACAATGACGTTCCTGTAAAAACTTTAAATGAGTATAAAATACTATCTATAGAGAATGAAGCTCCCGCTTTTATATCTCAATTTCAAAAAACATCAACATATGCACCAGGAACTTTATCTTCAGGAGATGGAGTAGGACCTAATTTCTTGTCAGTAATTTTTACTTCTGCGGATATTGATGGACCTGAATTGCAAAGCGGAAGACTTATAACTTTTGAGAAAGGCGCAAGTATAACTGAGGCTAGAGAAATAAATAGAGTTACAAAAATTGGTAATGTTTACACGGTAACATTAAGAGAAGCATTAGGCCCGGAATCTACTTTTCTTTCACCTGGTGATTCTATTGATATAAACGTTGTAGAATTAGTAGAAAGAAGAAAGCCTGAGTTTGAAGGTAGATTTTTTGTAAAAATAAATAGAAACTTTGCTTTTGACACTAATATAATAGCATCTTTTACAGCAATGCAAACCCGATATGGAGTAAAGGGGTCTTCTATAATAGCTACTCACCCATATACAGATGGTAGACCAGTGGGTTACGATCAGAGAGAATATGGTATTTCAGATGACGAAGCTTTTGGTAGTTGGTATGGAGATGGTGGTTGGAATCGTGACGTTGGAGATCCTCCTGATGAATATCGTTTATTAGGGGTTGGAGCATGGAATAACTTTCAAGGCCTTAGCAATGGAGGGCAGCCTGGACCACAAGCTATGCTAAATAGAAATTACCAGCCCCCTACGCTTGGATCTCCGTTTTTTGGTATTTCTTATGTATTAGTGCCGGAAGCTGGCGGGGAACTTAATGCTATGTTTGGTTTTATGTCAGGAAGTGGCTACAGTAATGGAACAGGCCCAGAGGGTGTTTTTAATCCAACTGGATTGTTATCACAAGGAGCCGCAATAAGATTTAGATCTACCGGAACTATAACTGATCCAAACACGGGAGAAACACTTGTGGAAGCTGGGGATGTGTCTAGAGAGTACACAATTATTAAGGCAGAAGCAATAAGATCAAGACGTGGTGGACGTTCGAGTGGCTCTACAGATTATATAGCTTATGAAGGGACTAACAATAGGGTTTCTGTAGCTATTGAACTTGACGATATTATTATTGAACCATGGATGCCTACTGAAGGAGATTGGAATAGATTAAGTCAAGTCTTGCCAACAGTTGAAGTAATAGAGCCTATTTTAGAGGAAAACAACAAGTTATTATCATCTTCTAACCCAGCTATTTTTGAAACCCAGCCAAAAGAAAATGTAGATTTAAATTTATATTACGAGGCTAGTAATGCTTTTGAGATTACGGACCATACGGTTCCAGTGCCTGCTAAGGTTTTAGACTGGCATAATTGTTTTTCATATGGAAACGGAGTAGAATCAAATAGAATTAGAGATGATTATAATGCCGTAACTATAGACAAGGGGCCTAAAGTGTCTACTGTGCTTGATGAGCCATACGCTGAAGAACGAAGAGGAAGTGGTTATATATTTTCACAAATATATAATTCTACATCGGGTATAAACAGATTAAATCAATTTATACAAGCGGAACCAATTACGAAGGACCTTAATCCTATACATGGTACAATACAGAAATTGCACGCTAAAGATACAAATTTAATAACACTTTGCGAAGATAAATGTTTTAGAGTGCTAGCAAACAAAGATGCGTTATTTAACGCTGATGGTAATGCTAATTTAACATCCAACCAGGCGGTATTAGGACAAACCGTGCCTTACGCTGGAGAATTTGGAATATCTAAAAATCCAGAATCTTTTGCTTCTTATGGTTTTAGATCTTATTTTACAGATAAAAATAGAGGCGCAGTAATAAGGCTGTCTATGGACGGCATAACTAACATTGCTGAAAAGGGTATGTCAAGCTTTTTCGCTGATAACCTGAGAACAGCAACTACAGCTGTAGGTAGTTATGACGATGATAAAGATATATACAATCTTACATTAAACAACTTGTCTAATTATTGGCAAAAAAGACTTTCTTTAGATGCTGAATATCAATTAGACCCTGATTGTAAAGACGCTCCTGATAGCTTAGTACCTAGCACAACATTGTCATTCAAAGAAAGTGTTGATGGATGGACAGCTAGAAAAAGTTTTATTCAAGAATCCGGTGTAACATTAAACAATAACTACTATACCTTTAAACAAGGGCGCTTATGGGTACATGGAGCTAATACATTGCATAATAACTTTTATGGAATTCAGTATGATAGCTCGTTCAATGTTCTAATAAATGAAATGCCTCAAGTAGTTAAAGGGTTCAGCACATTAAATTATACAGGTACAGCTTCTAGAATTTATGAATATCAAAGTGGAAGTGAATGGTATTCTATTGCTGAAATTAATGCTAATACAATAATACCTACGGCTTCTCAAATTAAAAAGCATGGTTGGTATACTAGCTTTGTTAGAACAGATCTTGAAGCTGGAATGGTTAAAGAATTTCAAAAGAAAGAAGGCAAGTACTTTAATTACATAAAAGGAACTTTAATTGGGTGTGAACCGGATGGAAATGGTATTGGGCCTTGTTTAGACTGTGGAGAAGAAACGCCTCAGGATTATTTATTAACTGTTACCATTGACGAAACTTGTAGCAGCTCTGGTTCTCCAACTCCTGATACTGATTTTGAAGGATGGTACCAATGGAATGCTAAAGGTAAAACTTCTTCAATATTAGGAGCACCAACCGCTCAAGACGCTAAATGTATTATAGATGATTTTTATACTTATGTAAACGGAGGCTACAGCTCGGTAACTTCAATAAATTATAATCAATTTAAGTACGTATTTTCAGACGGTATATCTGTAGGAACTCAAATATACGATAAAGATACTTTAGAACCTGTAACTGAAGCAGGCACTTATTTGTGGATAAAACCTCCGCCAATAGGGATTGCACCAGACAGCCCTTCTTTAGATTCTAATAACCCAACTATAGTGCCTAATACGTATTTTATAGTTATATGGGGATCAGATGGAATTATTGACTCTGTTACACCATATAGTTCTCTTACGGCGTGCTCACCACCAACCCCGGATATGTTTAGAGTGTTTAATCACACCTTAAAGGCTAACAACTCTGACCCTCAAATACCTTCTTTTAATGTTACACAAGGACACACCAGTACGGAAAACTTTTTATGTGGCTTGAGGTCTTTTATGAATTCATTTTGGGAACAATATGATGATCCAAATATAAATGGCCCAAATGGAGGATGGGGTAGTTTTAATATTCATTGGAGTGGGCCTGGTGAAATTGAAGTTGGCACAATTCTTTATGTAGATCCTATTAATTTGAACGTTGCATCGGACCGTTATTTCGTGACAGGGCCAGGCGAAGGAGTTTTTGAGTATTACATAGAATTCGACGCAGCAAATAGATGGACTGATGTATCTTCGCTGCCAAACGGGTACAAGTTAATTAAGACAAACTTGACTGGAGTAGTTACAGAGATCACTCAGATGAATCAAATCCCAAATCCACCTTGCACTTAAAATAAAATAAAAAAATATGCCAAGTTTTAATAATTATACATTTACAAATGTTCAGTATACGATACCAGAGGGGGATAATGTTTCTGTGCTATATCCAACTGCACAAATAACAATTATTCCAAACTCAGGGTATACGGCAACAGCTGCGGATTTTTCACTAGATCCTAGCTTTTCTGATAACGCGGTACAGTCTGTTGTTTTTACTCAAGATGGTTTAAACGTACTTTGTACTGTAACTTTTGACACAGGATTTGTTATGCCTTCAGGTAATTATACAATACCTTTGTGTGTCGTAGGTGAAGGTGAAGTTGGCGTAATAACCATAAGCGGAACAATATCTGCTAGCGTAGGGGCTAATATAACGGGCGACACTAATGAATCTAACACTCCTTATGCTAACTCTGGATTAGTAGGGGAAAATGAATTATTACTTACAAGAAGTTATACAGCTGCTTCTGGTTATTACTTAACATCGACAGGGTTACAAGTTACGAATGGCAATGCATCTAACTATAATATAGTTCAAGGGCCTACTTATGATGTGGACGGTAATTTAACAGGTATTTCCTACGCAGTTAATTATACTTACCCTAATCAAAGTATAGCGGGAGACAGACTAGCTATTTTTCAGGTTGCGGCTAAACAAATTTACGTTGCACCTCAATATGTAACATCTTATGGACCATATCGATCAGTAATTCCTTTTTCTGGGGTTAATTTTGAGTTAAACGTTTATGGAGGTGAAGGAGCGGTATTTTCTGCAGAGCTAGCTTACAATGCAACTACTACACCTATTGTAACTAACGTAACACTTCCTGAAACGGGTGTTTTAAGCATACCTATATCTATACCAGCTAACACTAGCGGATCTCCTACGCCGTTATCTTATACAATAACTTTTTCAGGAGATATTGATCCGGCTTTTTCGCAGCCAAATCCAATAACTCTTACGCAGTATGGATTGCTTCCAAAAATAAATTTTACAGGAACATCAACACAAGGTATAACAGGTTTTAACAACGAAGAAATTAAAGTGCCATTATTAACAACTTTTAGCAAAGAAGGCGGGCCTTACTCTGATCCATCTTCTGTTATTAATTTAACAAGAATTTTAACTTCTGCAGCTGGCACATATTTAGATATTAACAGTGGGTTTATAGAGGCAAATCTTTCTAATACTAAGCCTACAGTGCTAGAGGTTAGCGGAAACTATACTAACGCAAGCAGTATAGATATAATTAATACTACAACAGACAAAACCTTAAGTGTTGGCGATCAGTTTAATTTGTCTTATTTGGAAAATCAAAATGGGTATGCACCTTATAAGTATACTATCACAGCTATCAACGGTCCTCAATATAATTCTCCAGATACTACAACTACAAATATAAGTATATCCCCTAATATAACAGTAACAGACGAAACGGAAATTTCTGCTTGGGGTAACAATGGTAACTTAATTGCTTTTAACAATGAAAATTTTGTAATTGAAAGACTCGCGGATAATTCTCTTAAAGTAACTTTTGTATATGATTTGCTTAGAACAGGTGTAGCTGATACTACATTTAATTGGAATTTAGATGAAGTTTTTAAAGCAATACCAGTAGCTGATTGTGATGATATCGTGCCTAATGGAGGCGAAGGAATTAATGATACAGTTATTCAATTAGATCCCGCAGGTGGAATTGTTTGCTTCTTAGTTGACCCACAAGGCGTACCTGACAAGTTTGAGCTAATGCACGGTCTTCCTGGGCTTAACAATAAAGTTGCCACTTCTGGAATGAACACATCTGGAAACAACGGTCCTTTTGATAATATATACGGAACTCAAGCAACTAACACAATACCAACTGTGCCTCAAACAACAAGCACATTGCAGTTTATTGGTACAGACAAAGACCCTATAGATACGAGACAGGCGGAATTTAACGCAGCTACCGGTGAAACTATAGCAACAATGCAGCCAGGTGGAACAGGTACAGTATACAAGCAAGTATTGTGGTGGGAGTATACTTCACTAGATTATAATGAAAACCCTGTAGCAACGCTTAGAGTTACAGGGCCGACAGGAACGGCTTGGACAGCTTTGAGAGTTTGCTTTCCTTAATATAGAACAATAAAATTATGGCAAATATAACTTTAACATTTTCAAACCCCTTACCTGAAGGAATTCAAGTAGGGGATATTGCTTGGTACCTAAACACAACTACAAATACAGAGGTAGAAATGGGACCAATAATATCGATAACCGATAATCCAGTTTCTATAACTGTAAACGCGGCTGCAGGCATAGCTCCACCGACTCAAAGTGATTTTGTTTTTTATGCCGAGAATCCTATAGGGTTTTTAGGGCAGCTTAAAGGTTACTATGCAGAGGCACAATTTAGAAACAGTTCTACTGCTTCTGCAGAATTGTTTTCTATAGGCTCAGAAATATTTGAGAGTAGTAAATAACATGTAATAATAATTATATGTTTAAAAATAAAATTGAATCTAATAACAATAAATTAAGTAATTATACTAGGAACCTTGAAGATCTTCAAAATGTAATGATAGAAAATAATCATTTAGAAAATGTTTTTGGAGATGGTAAGAATTTAGTTAATAATGAAATATTTAAAATAGAAAACGAGTTTTCTGATCAGCTATATATGCGTAAAATGTATATGCCTAAAGAATGTGTTGTTGTAAGTGCAATACACCATACAGAACATTTTTGGTTTTTATTAAAAGGCAGAATATTAGTTACAACTGATGGGGAACAAGTCGAGCATATAGCACCTTGCTATCAAAAGTCTATGAAAGGTGCTAAAAGATTAATACTATCGTTAGAAGACACATTGTTTATAAATGTACATAAAAATCCTACAAATACAAAAGATATGGAAGAGGTAGAAAAATCTTTGTACTCTATAACAATGGAAGAATATATTAAAAAAGAAAAAAAACATGGCAGGAATAGCAACAGCCGCAATGATTGCAGGCGGTGTAAAAGGTTTAACTGGAATCGCTTCTGGTATAATTGGTTCAGGTAAAAGAAAACGCGAGCAAAGAGCGGCTCAGGCGGAGTTTCAAAGAAGAATGGATGACTATCAAATGCTTGATACTAGCAACCTATATTCAAATTTAGAAAACACATACGAAGATTTAACTGTTAACCAGCAGCAGGCTGACTATACCCGTAGACAACAGGAAAGAGGTTTTGCTTCAACTATGCAAGGCTTACAAGGGGCTGCAGGAGGCTCTGGCATTGCAGCATTAGCTCAATCGTTAGCTGGGCAGCAAGCTCAAGCAGCTGAAAGGGCTGCAGTTTCAATTGGAAGGCAAGAAAGCCAAAACCAAATGTTATCAGCAGGGCAAGCAGCTAAAAATCAAATGACTGAAATTGCGGGCGAAGAAAAGTCAAGAGCTTTAAAAAGACAACAAACAGAAACATTACTAGGAATGTCACAGCAGCGTTTAGGCGCAGCAAATCAAGCCAGACAACAGGCTACTCAGGCTATTTTAGGAGGTGTAGGAAATTTGGTAGGTGCCGCAGCTCCTGGCATTGGTAATGTTATGGGTGGTGGTGATTTTTTTACTGGAAAAGCAATGGGTTAACCAAATATACCTTAATAAATAATTATGGCAAATAGAAACTTAATAGCGGGAACACGCGCGGTATATGGTAATGCATTTACAGATGCAGCTAGCTCTATAGGTGCAGGAATGCAAGGATATGGAACGGGCATTAGTCCATCCACTTTAGCAAATTTAGCTTCCATGAAACAAACTGATGCGCAGGTTAAGGCTTATATGGAGGGTTTAAATACCGAGATGGATTTATTAGATCTTTCCACGGCTGAACAAAATTCTGTAAAAGGATATTTGTTTGATCAAAAACAAAGATATGCTCAATTAGCTACAGAATTAGCTCAAACTGACGCAATGGGGGGAAGATATTTAGAGCTTAAAAATGAAATGGACGGTATTAAACAATCATTTTTAAATTTAAAAAATCAAACAGATAAATTTAAAGAACGCAAAATACAATACCTTGATGATTTAGAAAACGGAAGGTTATCAAAAGGGAATAAAGCTGAAGATTACAATAGAGCTGGAAGTGTATACGGAGGGGGAGCATTGTTAATTGATCCAAATGGGGGCATTAATGTTGTTACAGATGGTGGCGAAGGGTTAGTACGATATGCAGACATTAAAGACCCGTTTCTTAAGGATTTTAAAACCGCTGACGAAATACTTGAGCAAAACAACAAATTATACAACGCTGGGGTTGCTCTAGACGCTTCTAAGGAGTCTTTATTAAGAAACCAGCTTAAGAGTAAGCTTTCGCAAGACGGGGCCTTAGAGTCAATAGTTGAAGATGGTCTTATAAATAATGAAAGGCTAAATGTAGACCTTGATGCTTATGAAACCCGCGAAGACGCTATTAATGACGTGTCTGAAATATTACTGCAAGGATATAGAGATAGCGCTGCTGCTGGAGCAGAAGAAAAACGGATTAGAAAAGGCGAAAATAAGCCAAAAGGTAACAGTGATACTATTACTAACCCAGAAGGAACATATTTAGGATATGGTAGAAACACCGATGCTGATAAGAAAAACTTTAAAGCTCAATACGATGCCGCTTCATATAGAGCTGCTTGGGGGGATCCTGAAGGCTTAACATTATATGATAAGGATGGCAATTTGCTTGTAGAAGGGAGTAAATCAGAAGAAAGATCTGTAAAGTGGTACTCAAGCGCAGATTCTAAAAAATACCAAGGTAGAGTCCCAAGAGGAGGCGCTTCAGAATGGTTGATAAGACCTTATCTGTATAAAAGAGACGACGGCGCCACTATGAGCGGCATACAATGGCGGGACCGCGACGGAAATTGGCAAAAACTTCAGTCAGATGATTTTAAAAAAGAACTTGACGGAACAGCAGGCGTAACACAAGCTAATACAAACACCTCTTCAGGAGGTGCGGCGCAATTTAATCAAAACCAATCTAATTAATAAACTTAATGAACGAAGAAGCATTAGAATACTCGTTTAACCTTTTTAAAGCTGACGGGTACAACGGTACAATAGAAGATTATAAAACACTTATTAAAGAAGATGAAAAGGCTTTAAGCTATTCATATGGATTATTCTCAAGCGACGGTTATGATGGATCGGTTGAGGATTTTTCTACATTGGTAGGCGTGGGAAATCAAAAAGACCCTGTAGAGGAGACTGCGAATGCGGGGTCGGAAAATCAAGCAGTCGTTGGGGATTTCAGTTCGGCTCCTGGTTCTTCGGTATCAGTAGACCAAGCAATAATTAATTTTGAAAATAGAACAGGGAAAAAGCCGTCTTCTACAATGGAGCTTACCGATGAAGACTTTGCAAACCCGCCTTCTCCAAATAGTATACAAGTTGATATTTCAAATTTTGGTGTTCCTTCCAAAGAAGAAGAACAAGAAATTTATAATGAAAGAAAATCTAAAATTGAAAAAATAGCTGATGGTCGTCAAAAAACCGAGCGCCTTGCTACTAAATACGCATATGAAAATTATGAAGGTGATGAAGCTGCTGATTATGTGCAAAAAGAACTTAAAAATTACGACGACCAATATGAGTCTGAGTTAAATTTAGTAAGAAGAGATAAATTTGCCGTACAAGAAGCCGCGGTAAATCAGCTGAGAAAAGATACAGGTGCAAATGCAAGCAAAGGTGACACTTTTGGAGACATGGCTAATTATGGCAGCTACTTATATAAATTAGTTTATGCTCCAGCTTCTGCTAATGAAGAGGCTACTGAAATTATAAACCTAGACAAAGAGGTTGAAGCGGCTATTATAACGGATTTGTCTCAAAGAGAGTTAGAAAAGCTATCAGGTGGGTTTTATAGCTTAAAAGAAAAAGAAGCTTTAATAAACAAATATAAGCTTCCTATAATAAAAAGAGAAGCAGATAAGCTAGAATCTGAATATGAAGTTTTAGAACAAGAAGTTAATAATAAAACCTCAAAAATAAACAATAGACAATCAGAAATAGAGGCTCGCTTAAATTATATTAAAAACTCAAAACCTGAAGGCCAATTTACACAAGAAGAAGTAGATTTGTATAATTCTTTAGCAAAAGAATTTGATGCTTTAAATGAAGAAAAGAAAGCATATAAAAAAGAAATAGATATAAGAGTTGAAAAACTTGTTAATAGAAAAGAAACCTTAGAAGGTCAGTATGGAATTGATTTAACTAAAGGTGTTTTAAATAACAATTTTCAGCTAAGTAATGATATAGAAAAGTTCAGAGAAACATACGCTGGCGACGGGTGGTGGAATGGCACTATGGACATTATAGGCGGTGAAGCTATTGGTGGTTTTTATAGAACAGTTAAATCGGCTGCATTAGGCGCTCCCACTTGGTTTTTAACTTCATTTGGAGATGCTTTTACAGATCAAGAAGGTTATTCATCTTATGACGCATTTAGTGATATAATGTCTAACTTTACAAACTACGACTTAGTACCTAAATCTGAAGATGAAAAGTTTAGTATAACTAAACAGCAAGGAGGGTTTAAAGATTTTGATATCAGATCATATACTAAGCTGGGAGTAAGTATGGTTCCTTTTACTGCCTATTTAATGACAGAGGTTAGAAAAGGTAAAATGACCGGTGTAAAAAATACAGTTGGAAAATATTTTTCAAAACTAAAATCTAGTGGGCCTGTTTTAAGCCCAATATCATTAGCTACAAAAAATAATATTATAATGGCAGATGCCGCATTCAGAGCAACTGTTTTAGATAATCAAAAATTAGCAGAAGAAAAAGGTTTAAATGGAAGTGCGGCTAGTGCTTATGCAGCTACTGTTAGTTTAACAGAGGGTATGGTTCAGTCTATTATGCCTGACGCTAATTTTATTAAAGGTGCTGCGGGTAAAGCTATAAAAGATGGTTTTGCAAAAAGCTTAAAGGCGGCCGCAACAAAAGAAGGAATAAAAACCGCGACTAAAACATTTACTACAAATATTGCAAAAGAACTTGGCGAAGAAGAAATAACCTATATTGCTAATTTATTTACGGATGTTTCTTATGGCCTAGCATTGCCAAAAGGCTCAGAATTTTTGAACAATCAAATAGAATTAGTAGCTGGAACTTTAATGTTAAGCGGAGGAATGGGGGCTGTAGGTGGTGTTCAAACATTTAGAGCACAAAAACAGCTAATATATAATCAAATAGGACAAAATATAGAATCAACAGATTTGTATTTAAAAACTATGCAGGAAAACTTAGACCCTAATAGTTTAGAGTTTAAGCAAATACAAGATGCTAGAAGATTTGCCTTAGATATATACAAAGCAATAGAAGTTTCGCCAGAAAACGTTACAGCTGAGCAAATTGATTTATTAGTTAACAAACAAAAGCTGATAGATAAAAAGAAAAATGTAGATTCTGCTTTTCATGGTGAAATCAACGAACAAATAAAAAACATTGATGATCAAATATTAAATAGCGACGTTAAATCTGCTATAGTTAAAGCTTTTGATCAAGATATTAAAAACTTAGGAAAATCTATAGCGTCATCAGGCGTTGAGGTCGATGAAACAATTGTTTTTGAAGGTGATGAAAACTTAGACTCTAATCAAAAGCAAAAAGAGTTTTTAATGAATGAAGCTGGATATACAGAAAAGCAAGCTGAAAGTTCTAAAAATTCACCAGGATTATTTGTTACAACAAAAGATGGTAGAGAAATACTGGTTGTAAATAAAGATTCGGCATTAGAAGATAGCACTGTTACAACAGGACAGCATGAATTTCTACACAAAGTTTTAAAAGCAGCATTAAATAAAGACCCTGAATTAGCTAAAAGAGCAGCTACAGAGCTTATGATGGAGCTTGAATCCATGGTTGGCGGTAAAGAAAATTTATTAGGCACCGCTTGGTTTCAAAGATGGGCTAGATATCAGGAAAAAGTAAAAAGCGGAACATACACAGTAAACGATTTTTATGAGGAGGCATTGCCGTTGTTTTCTGAAGCTTTAACAAACAAAGATATTAGATATAGCCCCGATGCATTAAAAAGGATTGGGGATTTATTTAGACAAATAATGCAAAACCTAGGGTTGAGGTCGGTAAGTTTTGAAACAGGCAAAGATGTTAGAAATTTTATAGTAGACTATAATAAAGCTTATCAAAAAGGTAAATTTAAAGGCGCTCTTAAGACTTTTGCAAAAACAGGGAAAGCTAAAGGTGTTAAAAATTTAAAAACAAGAATAAACTTATCTGGTATAAAAGAAAGTATTAAAGACGATTTACAAAATCAATTAACTACTCTTGAAGATCAGTTAATGGACAATTCAATTGATTACGATACTTATGAGCTTAAATTAAATGAGCTTGAAAGCAAACTTGCAAAAGCCGAAAAAGAAGAGGTTGTTGAAAAGAAAAAACCTAAAAAGAAAGAAGCTAAAAAAGAGGATACTTTAAAACAAGCAACAGCAAAATCTAAAAAGATACTTGATGATATAGGTAACGATCCTGAAGGATTTAATAAAAATAATCCTAAAATATACGAAGTATTAGAAGGAATAATACGATCTAAGTCTAAAGTATTTAGAACAGCTGGCGGTAATGTAGTTAATTTAACTAATTTGCCGGGGTTTGAAATGGAGAATATGGTTCAAGAGACCATTGCTGGCTTGGTCCCTATGATTAATAAGTTTGATCCTAAAAAGAATGATTCTTTGTTTGGATATTTAAATTCTCAGCTTGCTAATAAAATGCGAGGTGCTTTGAAATCTGGTAAAGTTACTGAACAAAAATTTACGGAAGACGTAACAGAACTTAAAGGCGTTGCTACTGAAGAAACTACGACTAAGCAGCCTGAAAAGCCTAAGTATGTAAAAATTATGGACGCTGATGTATTTGATACTAAAGTTATCAATAATATATCAGATAAAATGGTCTCTACAGTACGTGTGCTTAAGAATAAGCTTATTGCCGCTTTAGGTAAAAATCAGAACACATCCCCGTTAATTGCTGAAATATTGTCTGATATTTCAACACAGGCAGACATTGATATTAAAAAAGCAATGGGTGGTAAAAAAGATGGTGCTTTAAGAAAATTCCTTCTTAAAAATAAACAAGCAATAATTGAAAATTCTACCACCACATTTTTAATGGGCAAAGATCAAGGTGATAAAGTGCTTGGCGGTTTACCTATTGCAATACAAAAACAAGTTGACGGTAAATTTTTGCCATATCCTGAATGGGTTGGCAAAAAAATAGACCGAGAAACAACGGAAAAAAGAGGTGCTACGGCTGGAAACCAAATAGTACGCCGTGTGCCAGCTAATAAAATCTCTGATGCTGATTATCTATCTTTCTTTTTGCAGCCAACAGGCAACCCTATACGAGGCCGTAAAGAAGCGCTGGCTAAAGAATTATCAGGCGAATTAGGTTTAGAGCTATTTGTTGAAGCTATTGAATCAGGCGGCGGCCCTATATTTGATGCTTTTTCAGCTAATCGCGAAAGAATGGGTGAAGTTTTAGGTGATTATTATGCAGGTGAAGTTATAAAACAATCTGAAAGGGGCACCGTTAAATTTAGTATTCCTAATAATATTATAAGGGAATCATTTAAAGCAATATCAGGCGCTACTGAATTTAAAACAGAACAAGCTATTCAAGCTTTATATAATAAATATCCTGAGTTTAAAAAACAAATAGAAAAAGAAATTGTAAAGCCATATAAAAATTTATGGCAAAGAATAAACGATCTTGTAGCTAAGCAGGAAGCTAAAAACAAAGGTAGAGCTTTTGAAATAGCTTTTTCTGAAATGTTAAATAAAATTGGCGGCAAAATTTCTAACGTTAGAATAGAAGAAGATGGCGTAGATGTTACATTTGAATATAACGGTGATACAATAAAATCTGAACTTAAACTAACCCAAGACGCTAAGCTTGGAACACCATTTATATCTGATATTTTTAATTTTGCCTTAAATGATAAACCTATCAATTTAGATTGGATTAATAAAGAAGATTTAAACCTTTTAAATGACGGGTTAGCTAAGAATAAATCAAATATTAAAAAATATGTAAATAGATTGATTTCCTTAGGCGGTGTTTTGCAAGAAGATGGCAGCATTTTAATACAAGACGGAGATATTGATCCATTATATAAAGTAGAGCAAGATGTATTTGAAAATTCTAGAACGAACATAGATATAACATGGAATACTCCTAAAGACTGGTACAGTAGAAAAGGTAATGATATTTTAAATATTTTACAAATAGGAGCTTTTAATTTAAAAAATAACCCTAATTCTTACAGCGCTTACCTGCCTGAGTTCGCAACTTACGATAGCAGTGGGAGTATAGAAAAAGGCATACAAGCTAGAGGTATTTTCTTTTCCACACCTTTTGAAGGTAAAAGAAAAATTAAATTTAAATTTATATTTGAAATTAAAAATGCAGAGTTTAAAAATAAATTAGCTAAACAATCTGGAGGGATTCAAATAAATACAGCTAAAGGTTTAAAAAATGTTTTAGAAAAAGGGGCTAAAGCTAAAGAATCAATTAAATCATCAAATGAAACATTATTTTTAGGAGGCGTACTAAGTCCTGTTAAAAATATGAAAAAATTTGATCCACACGAAATGGCTGATATTATTGCCTCTGAATTATTTAGAGATTCAAAAAAATATAAAAATAGACAAAAATTTGAATATTTTTATAAAAATCTTACAACTCAAGAGCAATACCAGGTGCAAAAAGAAATGCGTAAGAAAAACCTAACGCCATTCGGAAGAGGTATAAGCGTATGGGATTTTGACGATACATTGGCTACAACAAAAAGCAATGTATTATATACTCTACCTGGAGGCATAAAAGGCAAACTTAATGCAGAAGAGTTTGCAAAACGCGGAGATGAACTACTAGAACAAGGCGCTGAATTTGATTTTAGCGAATTTGAAAAAGTAATGAAAGGAGCAAAAGGCCCTATGTTCGAAAAAGCAATGGAGCGTAATAAGCGATTTGGTAATGAAAGCGTTTTTATATTAACCGCTAGACCCGCTAATTCAGCAACTGCTATACACGAGTTTTTGAAAGGTATTGGTCTTGATATTAAGTTAGAAAATATTGTAGGTTTAGGTAATAGTACCGCGCAAGCAAAAGCTGACTGGGTTAAAGGTATGGTTGCCGAGGGTTATAATGATTTTTACTTTGCGGATGATGCATATAAAAATGTTAAAGCCGTTCAAAATGTTTTAGAAGTAGCAGATGTTAAATCTAAAGTTCAGCAAGCTAATGTTAAATTTAGTTTAGCTTCTGACCCTAAAATGCTTGACAAAGAATTTAACTTAATGCTTGAACGCACCAAAGGGCTTAAAGCTGGTTCAATCATATCACCATCAAGAGCTGAACAATTAGGTAAAGGCAAAGGTAGGTTAGATTTATTCTTGCCACCTAACGCGGAAGACTTCCAAGGCTTGCTTTATAAGTTTTTAGGTAAAGGCAAACAAGGTGATGCTGATATAAAGTTTTTTAAAGAAAATTTGTTTGATCCGTTTAATCGCGCTGAAAACGCAATGAGTACGTTTAGACAACAATTAGCAGATAATTTAAAAATATTAAAACAAGAGCTTGGCAATATTGATGAGGATATTGATGCTGAAACAATAAAGAAAATAGAGGCTATTGGTTTTACTCCTGATCAAGCTGTTCGTGTGTTTGTATGGAATAGATTAGGCGAAGATATACCTGATTTAACAAAACAAGAAAAAGCTAAAATACTTAGTGTTGTTAGAAGAGATGCAAGTTTAATGCGATACGCTAGAGAGCTTATTAAAATTACTGAGCAATTTGGAGGTTATCCACCACCATCTAAAACTTGGTTTGCAGGTAATTCTACGAGTGATCTTTATCAATATGCTAATGAAAATGTTAGAGCTAAATATTTAGAGCAATGGCAAGCTAATGCTGACGCAATCTTTAGTCCAAAGAACATGACAAAGATACAAGCTTTGTACGGTAAAGATTTTGCTAAAAACCTAAAAGAAATATTACGTAGAATGAAGTCTGGCAGTAACAGGCCGTTAAACCTAAATGACACAGGTAGTAAAATGCTTGACTACATTAACGGATCAGTTGGTACGATAATGTTCTTAAACATGCGTTCCGCAGTACTGCAAACTATTTCAGCTGTTAACTTTTTAAACTGGCATGATAATAATATATTTAAAGCGGGTGCAACTTTAGCTAATCCAAAAAACTTTGTTAAAACTTTTATGGAAATTATGAATTCTGATTTCTTAAAACAAAGACGTAATGGATTAGAAATAAACGTATCTGAAGCTGAAATTGCAAATGCAGTAGAACAAAGTAAAAATAAAGCAAAAGCAATATTTAGCAAAATAATTAAGTTTGGATATAAACCTACACAATTTGCAGATAGCTTTGCTATTGCGGCAGGTGGCACTTCGTTCTTAATTAATAGAACTAATACATATGTAAAAACCGGTATGTCTTATGCTGAAGCAAGAGAACAAGCGTTTACAGATTTTAGAGCAATAGCAGAAGAAAACCAGCAGTCATCAAGAACAGATAGAACATCTAATATACAAGCAAGTAATATGGGTAGACTCGTTTTTGCATTTAACAATACACCTTTCCAAATGACTCGTTTGTTCAAAAAAGCTACACTAGATTTAGTAAACGGCAGAGGCGATAGAAAGACTAATATAAGTAAAATGCTTTATTACGGGGCAATACAGAATGTTATATTCTTTTCTTTGCAACAGGCGTTTATGGCAATGTTATTCGGCGCTGACGAAGACGATAGAGAAGATATAGACAACAGATCTGAAAGACTATTAAATTCTACTATTGATTCAATTTTAAGAGGATCTGGGCTTCCTGGTGCAATCATAAGCACAGCTAAAAACGTTATAATGGAATACGCTAAGCAAGAAGCTAAAGGAGATTGGAGAGCTGATCACGGTAAAACATTAATACAAGCATTAAACTTTTCGCCACCTCTTGGGTCAAAAGCATCAAGAATATATAGCGCTTTGAAGGGTAAGAAATATGAAAAAACAGATTTTGACACATTGCGGAATCAAAGTAAAATAATATCTGCAATAACAAATATACCTGTTGATAGAACGATTACAAAAATTGACAACTTACGAGTTGCAACTAGTGAGCCAATTGAAACATGGAAACGATTAGCCTTATTTGCAGGATGGGATCAATGGTCGCTTGGCGTTTACGACGACTTAAAAGCTATTGAAGATAAACAAAAAGGTAAAGAAAAGAAAAAATCACGCAGCGAAATAATGAAAGAAGTATGGCGTAAGCGTAAGGAAGAAGACAAAAAACACAGAGACAGTATTATAAATACATTTAGAAAGAAAAAATAATATTATGAGTAAAGGGATAGGACCACAAGGCTTAGGATTAAAAGGCAATAACGGGTATCACATAGGATCTCCAGCAAAAAAGAAAGACGCTTGCTACCATAAAGCAAAAGCAAAGTATGATGTATTTCCTTCAGCTTATGCCTCTGGGTATATTGCTAAATGTAGAAAGAAAAAAGGTAAATTAGGATAATGGCTTTTAAAATGGATTCACCTTTTAAAGTGAGAAAAACAAAAGAAGGCGCAAATTTAAAGCGCTGGTTCAAAGAAAAATGGATTGACACTAGAACAGGTAAACCTTGTGGTAGATCTGAAGGTGAAAATCGAGGCACACCATACTGTAGACCAAGCAAAAGAATATCAAGCGAAACACCTAAAACCTCTGGTGAGATGACCTCAGCAGAAAAAAGAAAAAAAGAAAACGAAAAGAAAAGATTGGGGCAACCTAAAGGTAAACCACGTCGCGTTAAACCTGTTAAACGGAAAAAATGAACTTAGAGCACGTAAAACTTTACGCAATTAACGGTAGCACATTAGGTGTAACAACATTCACTCAAATAGAAGATTGGTTGAAAATAATATTATTAGTAGTAACTATAGGTTATACTATTGCTAAATGGTCAAAAGTAAATGAGGACGATAAATAAAATAATCATACATTGCTCAGCTACTAAAGAAGGCAATAACGTTACCGCAGCAACTATAGACCAGTGGCATAAAGATCGTGGTTGGAAAGGTATAGGTTATCATTATGTTGTAGCGCTTAACGGTACTATAGAATATGGCCGTAGCATATACGAAACAGGTGCGCACGTACGTAACCACAATGAAGGCTCTATAGGTATTTGTTATATTGGAGGCTTAGGATCATCTATGGAAGCTAAAGATACTAGAACACCTGAGCAAAAAGAAAGCTTGCTACTGCTGCTTAAAACATTAAAAAAAATGCACCCTAATGCTACAGTGCATGGTCACAACGAGTTTTCAGCTAAAGCTTGTCCTTGCTTTAACGCTAACGAAGAATATTGTAGTATATAAAAAAATAAAATAAGAATAAATGGCTTTTAAATTGAAAGGAATGCTTACCAACGATGGTATTAAGCGCAGAAAAAAAGAAAATAATAACGACATAGAAACGTATATTAAAGAAAGACAAGCGACTGGAAGATTTGAAGATCAATTAGGAGGCGGGCAAATGGAGCGAGGTTTAGAAACTTTAAAATCTGCTGAAAAAGTTTCTAGAGAAGATATGGTTAAAAGAGGTTATCCTGAAGCCACATTTTATCAGTTAGGCTCTTCACCTTCTGGAATGTATGGCCCTGAAGACAATATATATATGGCTGAGCCAACATTATATCAAAAAATATTTGGAGGAAAAACAGAATCGGGTACAGACCTACATGAAAGAGCTCATGCATTTGAAATTGGAACAACTGGAGCGCCTGGTAATGTTGAAAGCAACATTCAAAAAGCTATAAAAAATATACCTGTAAAAGGTAATTATACAATTTCTGATTATATGCACCCTTCCGAGGTTTTTGCTGAATTATTAGAATTTAAATTGCAAAATAAAATAGATCCTAAAAAAATTTTTACTAAAAAAGATTTACCTAAATTAAGAGAAAAATTAAAAAAAGAAAAGGATTACGGAATGTTTAATATAAATGATATATATGATGACGATAATTTATTAAGGTTAATGAATGAGGTTGCTGACGTTAATAATACAAAGAATAACAATACAAGAACTGCTTAAAACATTAAAGAATGGGATTTAAAATGAAAAAAGGGTAACCAATCAGTTACCCTTTCTTCAACTAACTAAACAACTAACCATCACACGCAAGACAATCTTCACTCATCGCTTGCTGTGCAAT